>ENA-OUOU01000013-OUOU01000013.1-human-gut-metagenome-genome-assembly--contig:-NODE-13-length-150797-cov-20.292122_pt1 | contig 150797 bp, 114 predicted proteins | sample MGYA00237936_ERZ548765 | MGnify/ENA primary metagenome ERZ548765 (study PRJEB26490, sample SAMN05356889) | human gut metagenome | biome: terrestrial biome; feature: human-associated habitat...
TAATCAGTCATATTCATAAATTGTCGAATGAGCATATTCAGAGAAAGAATTGAGGCTGTTCGGGCTATGATGCGCTCGAAGGGTTGGGATGCCGTCATCGTGACGGGGAATGATCCGCACAACAGTGAGTATTCCGCTGCCCGCTGGCATCAGGTGGCTTGGCTCTCCGGCTACACGGGGGAGGGTGACCTGGTCATCACGGAGGATCATGTCGGCCTTTGGACAGACACACGCTATTTTATACAGGCTTCCCGGCAGCTTCCGGAGGCCGGGGCGGAGCTGCACAAGACCCGCGTGCCGGATCAAGTCCTTATCCCAGAGTGGCTCGCCGGGCATTTCTCGGACTTTGACGATGTTTGCGTTGCTCTCGACGGGCTTTGCATGACGGCATCAGCCGTGAAGGACATCCAGGAATCGGTCGGCGAGAAAGTCCGTTTTGTCAATGCTCCGGACATGCTCGACGCTTTGTGGACAGACCGGCCTCAAATCCCTCAGACACCGATCATTACCCTTGGAACAGAGCAGGTTGGATGGTCGAGGGCGCAGAAATTCCGCTGGATTCGTAAGTGGCTGGCCGAACGGGGGCATGACGCGATACTCCTCACGGCTTTGGATGAGATAGCATGGATGCTGAACGTCCGCGGTCAGGATGTCGCCTACAATCCCGTAGTGATGTCCTATCTACTTGTCACTCAGGATAATGTGCTATGGTTTGTTCGTAAGGGTGCGGTTCCGGAGGAGGACACTGAGACGGAGGACAGCTTCCATGAGCTGACCGCTGACGGCGTGAGTCTTCAGGAATATTCCGACGTGGGGCTTGCACTCTCGAATCTCGTGGACGGCAGCTACATCAAGGCATTGTTCGTCGATCCTTCGACCTTGAATTATGACTTGTACAGCATCCTCAACGAGAATGCCTCGCAGTTCGTGGTCATGGGCGCGTCGCCGGTGGCGCTGCGAAAGGCTGTCAAGAATGAGGTCGAGGTCGCGGGGATGCGCGAGGCACATCTTGAGGACGGCGTCGCTGTCGAGCGATTCCTGCACTGGCTGGAGACATCCCTGCAGGCGGGCGATGCGATCAATGAATATGAAGCCTCGGTCAAGCTGCACGAGTTCCGTTCCGGTATCGAAGGGTTCCGGGGGGAGAGTTTCGAGACAATCTCCGCCTATGGCCCGAACGCGGCTCTGCCTCACTATGTCACTCCGGAAGAGGGTTCGGCTGAGCTCTACACCGAAGGCCTTTACCTTTGCGATTCCGGCGGACAGTACCTGTTCGGGACAACGGACATCACCAGAACGGTTCCTCTCGGGTCTTGCTCGCAGCTGGAAAAAGAGGACTACACTCTTGTGCTGAAAGGCCACATAGCCCTCTCCAAAGCCATTTTCCCGAAGGGGACTGCCGGCTGCCAGCTGGACATCCTGGCCAGGGAGCCGCTGTGGAATGTCAAGCGCAATTTCGGTCACGGTACCGGCCACGGCATCGGGTTCTACCTGAATGTCCATGAGGGGCCTCAGGAGTTCCGTCAGAATTTCAACCCTCAGGCCTTCATCCCGGGAATGGTCACCAGTGACGAGCCTGGAATCTACCGCGAGGGCAAGTTCGGAGTCCGTCACGAGAACGTGATTCTTTGTGTCGATGCCGGCGAGAACGATTTCGGCCACTGGCTTGGTTTCGAGCCTCTGACCCTCTGTCATTTCGACACCTCGGTCATCGTCAGGGACTTGCTGGACCGCTCCGAGATTGAATGGCTCAACGCCTACAACGAGCGCGTCTACCGTACACTCTCTCCGCGCCTCACCCCGGAAGTAGCCACGTGGCTCCGCCAAAAGACGCTCCCGATCTAATTATTGTGAGTGCAAAAGGTTTGATTTCCGGCGGAAAAGGTAGCTGAGGATTAGGACGATATTTTTTAGGCGGACGGTTGTCTGCTTGTGATAATCGGATTTGGACATGAACACATTCGGACGTAATTTTAAGGTGGAGATTTTCGGTGAGTCGCACGGTGGGGCGATCGGGGTTGTCGTGGATGGTGTGAAGCCGGGCATTGTGCTTGGTGTCGAGGACTTTATGGCGGACATCCTTCGCCGGAAGAGCGGGGCGAAAGGCACCACGCCGCGGGTCGAGGCCGATGAGCCGGAGATCCTCAGCGGGGTGTTCGACGGGCGGACAACGGGCGCTCCGTTAGCGGTCATATTCAGAAATAACAACACTAGATCCTCTGATTATGAAGCTCTTAAGGCGGTGCCGCGTCCCGGTCACGCTGACTATGTGGCTTCGGTCAAGTGGAACGGATACAACGACCCTCGTGGAGGCGGACATTTCTCCGGCAGGATAACCCTTCCGCTGGTCGCCGCCGGGGTTATTGCCAAGAAAATGTGTCCGGGGATCGTCTTTGAGGCCAGTTTGATTGAAATCGGGGGAGAGTCCGACAAGTCGAAATGGGATGCCCTTCTGGAAAGAACCGCCCGGGACGGTGATTCGTTGGGAGGAATAGTCGAGTGCCGGATCACCGGTGTGCCGACAGGTCTTGGTGAGCCGTTTTTCGATTCGGTTGAGTCGCTGGTCTCCCACGCCGTCTTCTCGATACCCGGAGTCCGTGGAATCGAGTTCGGTGACGGTTTCGAGGCCGCTCGGATGAAAGGCTCGGAACACAATGATCCTCTTGAACTTAAAGACGATGTCGTGACCACCTCCAAGAACGGTTCCGGCGGAGTCAACGGCGGCATCACGAACGGCTCCCCGATAGTTTTCCGTGTCGCCTTCAAGCCGACCTCCAGCATCACCAGATCCCAGACAACCCTCAACGTCAGGACCGGCGAGCAAGCCACCCTCAACGTCCCAGGCCGCCACGATGTCTGCTTCGCCCTCCGCACCCCCGTCATCGTCGAGGCCGTCGCCGCCATCGTACTTGCCGACCTGAAAGGCCGCGGCATCTAACTTATTGATAATGAATAAAAACAAAGATGTCCTGGTGCTGGATTCCGCACTAGGACATCTTTGTTTCGCTTGAAAATCAGCTACTTACCTGCCACGCTGACGGCCAACGCGTAGTTGTCCGGTGAAAGCCATATTGGCCGGACAAAGTTTATGATTTTCACATTTTGTCCGGCCAGACCACAATCCTACGGACAGATGCAGATGATTCGTACCATTGTTCCAGGCGTACTAACGCTCAATGAGGCGGTAGGCGTCGAGGAAGGCGGGGAAGGATTTGGCTATGCAGGTGGTGTCGTCGATCTGGATGGGGGAGTCGGCGCACCAGGAGGCTACGGTCAGGGCCATGGCCATGCGGTGGTCGTGGGAGGAGGTATATTCACCACCTTTCAGGAGATGGCCGTTCAGGAGGCGGCTCTCTACTGACTCGCCGGTGATGGAGAGGGTGTCGCCGGCGGCGGAGGCCTCCACGCCCATCTGGGTGAGCATATTCAGAATCGCCGCGCCGCGGTCGCTTTCCTTGCTTGCCAACCTCTTGAATCCTTGAATATTACTGCGTCCGTGACAGAAGGCTGCGAGGATGGCGACGATCGGGAACAGGTCCGGGCAGTTGTTGAGGTCGGTGTCGAAGGCACGCAGCGGGGCTTTCTGGGCGGTGATGAGGCCGCGGTGACCTTGCGGGGCATTGGCCTCCTGAGCGTCAGCCGCTTCATTGTCGTTGCTGTCTTTCACGTTGGCAGATTCTTCGTCCTGCGGCTCATCCTCAATCTGCGAAAGGCTGGCTCCGGCTTCCATCAGGATGTCCATTATCGAGATGTCGGCCTGAAGGGAGGTCGTGTCCAGACCGGTCAGCCTCACATCCCCGAAAAGCGCTCCGGCCACCAGGAAGTTGGCGGCGGCGCTCCAGTCGCCTTCGATATCAAAGGCCGCGGGTGAATATTTCTGTCCTCCCTTGATTTTGAATGTGATGCCGGTACAGAGGCTCCAGTCCTGAGTCTCAAGGAAATCCTCTCCACCCTCCATTTCGCTGCTGATTTTGATGCCGAAACGGCGAAGCACGTCCGCTGTGATGAACATATATGGAATGCTCTTGGGGTCATGAATATGCAGGGTCGAGTCTCCAGGAAGAAGAGGCAGGGCCATCAGCAGACCGGAGATCAGCTGCGAGCCGCCTTTGCCGGAAACGCTTGTTTTGCCGGAAAGCAGAGGACCCTGGACGGTCAACGGCACGTGGACTTCGGGTGCAGGGTTGAGAGGCCTCAGGACCGTTCCAAAACCGGCCATGATTTCGGACGCGCCTTTCAGCGGTCTGGCCGGGAGGGTGCCGATGCCGTCGATTTCTATCGGTTGTCCTTTTCCGAGAGCGGCGACGATAGGGATCATGAGCCGGGTCAGAAGGCCGGATTCGCCGACATTCAGTTTGTCCGGCATGTTGACCGAGGAACCTGCGCCTTTGATTGTCAGCGTGGTTCCGGTCGCCGTGTCTGTCGAAGAGTCAGACAGATCCGACCTCACGCCGGGCGTTTCGGCTCTGACCTCGGCTCCGAGTGCCTTGGCGACTTCGATGGCCGCCTCGTTGTCTCCGCAAGGGGAGTAGCCTTCAAGTCTGGATTCTCCATCGGCGAGGGCAGCGGCGATGATCGCGCGCTGGGCGAAACTCTTTGAGGCCGGCATGTTCAAAGCAGTGTCGCAATGAAGAGGTCTCCTTTCACCATAGACGGCGGCAATCATCTCAGAGTAAGTCCATTGTCCAGGAGCGGCGGCCTCGTTGTCATTAAGGGCGGCGTAGGTGAACGGACTGCCGAGCCTCAGGCATTCCAGACGGCTGGCTCTGCCGGTCTTCCCCATAGAGAAGGCGATCAGCTCTGCCTGTCTTTGGCTTGTTTGTTCCTGGGAGTAAAGCCCCAGCACCCTGGCGACATCCTCTCCGGATTTAGCCATCGCCGCGATCTTCACGATCTCACCGCCGAACTTCCTGCACTTCTCCACGGTGTTCCGAAGCACGTCGTCGGAGGGCGTTCCGGCGAAGAAATGACTCGACCGGATCATCGTCGTGCCGTATTCAGTGCAGGCTCTCCGGAGCCTTTTGCCGACCTCCTTCGGAGCCTCGATCTCCAGATCCAGGAACGCGGCTCCGGCCTCGACAGCGGCGGTGAGTTTCTCCTCGGCCTCTTCCCAAGTTCCGTTTCCGTCGTCAACGACCCGGCAGGTGGCCACGAGCGGCGTGTCCGAGGAAGAGAACAGGCTCTCAATCTCCTCAATGTCAAGCGGACATCTGTCCAGCCTGATTTCCGCCATCTGTATGCGTGGCTCGCTGCCCTCCAGCAGCCCGATTATCTCTTCCAGCGTCCTGTTCTGTATGGTTGTGCAGATCATAATGTCTTATTGATTAATCATTTACTGTTTGTCAACGCCTCCACGGCCTCCTCGACCCGGAGGTCATGTGTTACGACTTGTCCGATGCCGAGGGGGAGTACGAAATGTATGACGGTGCCATCGGCTTTTTTGTCTTTCTTCATCGCATCGGCCAGAGTGTCAACGCAGTACGGACTTTCTACGGGTAGGCCGCAGGCCGTGAAGTCGGCTTTCAGGCGATCGGCTAGGCCGGTCGTCAGCCCCAGCGCCTCAGCCAGACGGGCGGCCAGAATGATGCCCATCGAGACCGCCATGCCGTGCGGGACGGTCTCTCCGGAATTCTTTTCGATGGCGTGGGCGAAAGTGTGGCCGAGATTGAGCAGGCGGCGCTCCCCGCGCTCGTCCGGATCCCTTCCGGCGATGCCCGCCTTGACCTGTGCGGCGGAGGCTATCAGCTCCCGGAGCGTCCCTGAATACTCCCGGACGGCGGTGTCGGCGGCTCCTGCCAACGCCTGTCTATGAAAATTCCCGAGCATATTCACAGCCCTTTCATATTCATTGTCCTTGTTGTTGATTATGAATGTTTTGAGCAGCTCGGAGGCTCCTGACAGGATCTGCGGGTAGGGGAGGGTTTCCAGCACTTCGGGGCAGATGAAGGTCGCTTGCGGCTGACGGATCACGCCGATGATGTTCTTGTAGGAGTCGAGGTTCACGCCGTTTTTGCCGCCGATCGCCGCATCCACCTGCGAGAGGAGCGTGGTCGGGACGAAGCCGAAACGCACGCCGCGCTTGTAGACGGAGGCCGCGAATCCAGCGATGTCGGTGGTGATCCCGCCGCCCACGCCGAGTACAAACGCCTCTCTGTCAGCGCCTTCCTCCAGCAGCCACTCCTCGATCTCCAGCAGCGTGGAAAGAGTCTTCCTTTCCTCCGTCGCCTCGATCGGGAATATTCCTTTCGCTTCAATGTCAAGCCTTTCCACGATGCCACCCACATTGCGGTCGTGGATTATGAATATGCTTCCGTAGCCTCGGAGGTGTGTCTTGACTTCGCCCAGCGGGCATCCGACGATGTTGATTCTCTCCATCTGTTGTAACGGCTTTTGGGGCAAGGATTTCCCCTTGGTTGTTTACAATGTGTAGAGGTTCAGCCCCGTCTCCTCGTCGAAGTGGCGGCCCACCTTGCATCCAAAGCGCCTGACGAACACTTCGCAGGCTCCGTTGATGGTGGCGGTGAGAAGGTGTCCGCCGACGACCGTGTAGTCCGCCCTTCCGAGGTTGGCGTGGAGATGGAGGTAGACGTTGCCGTCCTTCTCGGAAATGTTCCCCGCAAGGCTGGAAATCTCCATCTGCTCGTCGAAAGTCTTGTCCACGTAGGCCTTCGTGGCCGGGTTGAGGAACCTCAGAGTCGCGTTGCTCACAGCCCCGATTCCGCTAACCTCCCCAGCCATAATCCCCTGTTCCCGGCAGAACGCCGCGACGGCCTCCATCAGTTCCTGGTGGTTGTCAATGCTGACGACAAACCTGTCGCCATCCTGCTTGAATCTGTACATCACAAAAATTTTTGTGAATATACTAAGTAATCCTCAAAAAACAATCTGAACCCTACGAGTAATGCCACATCACCGTTTCTTTTCTTCTTCCAGTCAAGCGATAGCTGATGTTTTTTCGCTCCATAACGACATCTCTTGCACCTTTTTGAGAGTTGTTACAGTGATTGGATGAAGCATAATCAATTTGCCTTTAATGTTTAACTTTATCATACCTCCCGGAGAACGGAAGTCCTTCCTTTCATCCGGATGGTGACGCAATATTCAGGTGAGCGCACAAGGCAACAAAGGCAAGACAAAACGCATCTGGAAAAGGATGCGAATTTGCCTTGCCGTTTGTCTTATCGCCTTACTTCGCTGATACCTACGGAAGGAAGAGCGAATATTGTGAGACTAATGATTCAACAAGATCTACAAATCAATAATACTAATGAAAGTGGAAGACAAAAACACTTTTTTGCAATTCCGCTCTGAAGACCATGTCTAAAACTCGTAGAAGAAGTTCAGTTTCGGGAGAGCCGCTATTTTGTCTTTATATATAAAGACCGGAGCGCCAAGACTTATTCCAAATCCTTTCCCCTTTCGGCCACCCCAGATCCATCCAAGACTCGGTTCCACCGTTGCGGCATTCATAAAGCTATAGCCATTGTGGTTTCCACTGTCTGTCTTGAAAGCGTGACAAAAACCCGCCTTGACTCCAGCCACCATAGTGCTCGATCTGTCAGACAGATATGCCCGGTAATCCGCGAACACTTGTCCGAAGCGTGGGAGGTTGTCGGTAGGAATGAAGAAGCCTCCCACTCCCGCACCAAGATAATGATGCTCATTAAACATATATCCGTGTGATGTTTCAAAACCGACAATGGCAAAATACTGGTCGGTAAGAGTAACGCTTCCCCTATAGCCGGTAGATCTAGGCAAAGATTCCTGCGCAGACATTGTCAATGAGCCACACAAGATAATCAGAGTGATGGCCACTTGCGTTAAAAACTTTTTCATAAACTTATATAAATAAGATAGAACTTTCAATCAATTATTATACCAAAACAACTATTACTGCAGAAGTGACATTAGCCGTGAATTTATTCCAAAAGATGCCCTTTTTCTTCATAGTTTTAGTTTTGACTCCACTTTCATCTCTTAGTTTTTACCTCTCCCCAAAAGACTCCAACTGAAGGATCAGAATATGTAGCGATATCTGTTCTCGTCATCAGCGTTTCAGAATCAGATGATGGAGAATCTGAAAACATCCCAAAAGTATCAGAAAGATAAATTGACGGATTATCTATGAAACGATACTCTTCATTGTCACCGACTAAGACCTTTTCGAATGAGTTAATATCTATATTCTCACTTTTCGCCAATAAACGAATATTCTCAATTACATCTACCGGACCATAAAACAAACCTTGAAGGCCTACTTTCAAGAATGTATCACCATATATGACTTCTCCTTCAGGATTCAATATAGACCCGAAAGCCTCACTGAATATGGCATTTGGCCTTTCATCATAATCTTCTTCCTGCATAACAGAATCATAATAGGAAACAAATCCTGTCACGAGAGACCTGGTTGCAGGTGCGTCTGGATCAAACGCCTTGATTGCATCAAGGAGACTTTCTTTTGAGGAGAACTCCAGTGGTCTGGAAAGATTGTTTTTGATTTCTTCCACAGCCACCTTCTCTTGGTTGACGGCAATATCTTTTTCGCATCGTTGCCAGTTTTGTGGCCGAATTCCATGTGTTACGAGAATATACGGATATCGTCATAAAGCAAAAAGAGGAGAATCTTCTCTTGACCAAAAGACTTCTCAAATCACAAATGGATCCTCACTTTGTCTTTAACAGCCTTAATATCCTTTCAGGGTTGATCGAAGAAGATCCTGAAAAGGCGGAACAGTTCACCGTTTCTCTGTCAAGGATATACAGATATATCATCAACAGCCTTGATAAAGACATCGTCCCGATTTCGGAGGCGATGACCTTCGCTAAAGAATACGTGTCAATCATGCAGACCCGCTACCCGTCAAGCATAGACTTCTGTGACAGCGGTCTTGAATGCCGCAGCGATGAGAAGATTCTGACGATGAGCATGCAGCTGCTGATAGAGAATGCAGTCAGGCATAACTGTCCGTCACCGGAGCACCCGCTACAAATTCGAGTGTTCAAGCGTGGCGACCGGCTTGTGGTGAGCAACAGTCTGTATAACAATGGGCAATCCTCCGGATCCTACATTCAAGGCAACGGCATAGGGCTTAAGAATCTAAAGAAGAGATATTCAATAGAGAGTGGCATGGAGCCTGTGATAAGCATAACCGGGGATGGTGACAGACGGTTCTTCGAGGTGAGCCTTCCCATAATCCAAGCATCATGAAAGCATTGATAATAGAAGACGAGGAGATCAGTTTCCGCAGGTTGAGACGGATGCTGCGGGACCTCCGTCCGGACATGGAGATAGACGGACCTTTGACCACCACCTCGGAAGTCATATCAAGGCTTTCGGAATATTCCGGATATGACATTATCTTCTCGGACATAAGGCTGCGGGATCATGATGTGTTCGACGCGTTCCAGGCGGTAATGCCGGAATGTATGGTCATATTCACCACAGCCTATGACGAATATGCGCTAAAGGCGTTCAAGAACAACGGTGTGGAATATATCCTTAAGCCCATCGAGAAAGAGAGCCTTTCCGCCGCGCTTATGAAAGTGGAAAGCATCGCCGGGCGGAAAGTGTTCGGCAAGGACAAGCTTGACATGGTCGTCGGTGAACTCCGGACTTACAGGGTGCGCATATTGATCTGGAAGGGAGATGAGCTGATTCCGGTCAACGTGAAGGATATCCTGTATTTTTATTTTGACCAACGACGCGTGTACGCCAAATCTGCGGATGGCGACGCGAGTGCAGTCCAGTTCACAATGAGCGAATTGGGAAACGAACTTGACCCAAGGATGTTCTTCCGGATCAACAGGCAATACATCGCAAACATCGATTCTATAACACGCATAAACCTGTTCTTTAACTCGCGTCTCAAGATTCGGCTCAAAGGATGTGACCAGCCATTGACTTTGAGCAAAGAAAAATCCGTAGAACTCCGGGAGTGGCTGGATAGATAATCTCAGATGTTTATCATCCTACAATTCGAAAATGATTAACTTTGCGGCAAATTTCGGGAACATGAGGAAGGACATCACTAATGTGGTTTTTGATTTCGGCGGGGTGATAGCTCCGGCGGATCTCGGCGTGGTGATCGGAAAGTTCAGAGATCTGGGAGTCAAGGACATAGAAAAGTATCTCAACCTTGTCTGCCAGCAGGGCTTTTTCGGAGATTTTGAGACGGGGCTGATCGGCGAGGAGGAGTTCCGGCGCAGGGTCGGCGAGGAGGCCGGCAGAGAGGTCACGATGGATGAGTGCAGGCAGGCTTACATGGGTTTTTTCTCGACAGTGCCGGAACGGAACCTGGAACTTTTCCGCAGGCTCCGCTCCGAGGGCTACCGGCTCTCGCTGTTGTCCAACACCAATCCGTTTGTAGCGGAGTGGTTTCTGAGCAAGGAGTTTGATGGCCACGGCCATTCGCTTGACGAGTACCTTGACAGCATCTACCTCAGTTACGAACTGAAGGTCATGAAGCCGGACGAAAGAATATTCCGTCTCATGCTTCAGGCCGAGAATGTCGCCCCGTCGCAGGTTCTTTTCATCGACGACGGCTCCAGAAACGTGGAGGCGGCCCGTAACGTCGGCATCAACGCGATTCACGCCACGAACGGCGAGGACTGGACAGAAGCCGTCCTGCGTTTCCTGGCATAGAACCGAGTCGGTATGGTCAAACGCGTCACCAGATTATTCCTTATAGCCCTTTGCCTGTCGCTTGGGCTTGCGCCGCTTCGCGCGGAGGATGGTCAATCCGTCGTCAAGACAGGTTTCTCTTTCGTCCCGTTCCCGCTGGCGGGTTTCGACGCCGCGAAGGGTGTCCTTTTCGGAGGCCTGCTGAACGTCTACGATTTCGGGGATGGCAGCACTTACCCGAACCCCCGGAGCAGCGCGTATCTCGAGGCCTCGGCCTACACCGGCGGGAGCAAGACTTTCACCGCCTCATTCGACTCCGGCAGACTTTTCCCGAAAGTGCGGATGAAGGTCGCGGCGAGCTACTGTTCCGATGGAGCGATGGAGTTCTTCGGCTTCGGTGGGCGCAAGACGTTCTACGACGCATCGGCTGACGATGGTTTCTACAAGGTTTCCCGCGCGACCACCAACGCGAGGACGGACTTCACGGGGAGAATCGCCGGCAACCTCTTCTGGGAGGCCAGCTATCAGTTCAACGCATTCAGAATCAGCGACTACCAACCAAAGAATGAGGATAGTGGAATATCCCTGTTCAGCCTCTACCGTAGTTGGGGGATAATCCCTTCCAAGGAGCGGTTCAGTGAATATTCCTCAGCTCTCCGTCTTGGTCTGCTTTACGATTCGCGTGACTTCGAGGGTGTTCCGACAAAAGGTATCCTTGCAAGGGCGGGAATCACAGCCGCTCCGGAGTTCCTTGGTTCCTCGGAGTCCTATCTTAAGATCCATGCCACGTTGCGGCAGTATATTCCTTTGGCAAGGGATTGTCTGACACTTGCCTACCGTTTGGACTATCTGGATTACTTCGCTGACGCTCCGTGGTATGTCCTTCCGTTCTACACTCCGGGCGGGCCACTCTATGACAATTCCGCCCTCGGCGGCTACAGGACAGTCCGTGGCTTGTTGTACAATAGGGTTTCGGGTCCGGGCGTGTTTTTTTTCAACACGGAACTCCGTTGGAAGTTCGCCGGGTTCACTCTTTGGAATCAGGACATCGGCTTGATGCTGAGCGGCTTCTGCGACGGTGTCAGCGCCCTGCGGTCTTTTGATGTCAGCAACAGGACAGGAGCCTTCAAGGAGCAATATTCAAAGTTCATCACCTCCGCTTCCGGAGACACCGTCCACCTCTCCGCCGGAGCCGCCCTGAAATTCATCCTCAACCGCAATTTCATTCTGAACATTGAATATGCCCACGCTCTCTCCGCCCAGGACGGAGCCGGCGTCATTTACTTCAACACAGGTTTCTACTTCTAGTTTCGATCTTCTGTTTTCTATTTCTATTCTATTTCTAGGGCTGTTTTTTTGCATTCCTCAGAAATTTCGTATATTTGCAGTCCGTTTCCGATTTTCCGGATTGGTGAGACGTGGAATGGTTCCGTAGCTCAGCTGGATAGAGCAACAGATTTCTAATCTGTGGGTCTAGGGTTCGAATCCCTACGGAATCACGAAAGGCGAGGTTTTCTCCTCGCCTTTTCGCTTATTGTCTGTCACGTAGCCGGTTATTCTTTGGCGTTCTTGTGGCCGAGCCATTCCAGGGCTATGACCAGGACGGCGCCGATGAGCATCCAGATGATGGCGGAGAAGATTTGCGGATTGATGAGCGTGGAGAGATCCGTGCCTATGTCAACAAGTGCCTCGACGCCAATCCGGGCCTCTTCGGCGGTCTGCCCTTCACGCATCCATTGAGCCATCATCACGCTGAACTTGTCGCTCCACGGCCAGACCTTGACCAGGGAACCGAGGGTGAAACCGATCAGGGTGATCAGCGTCGGCCTTTCGTAATGTGCTATCAGCCAGTGCAGAAATTTGGAGAAGGCGGCGAGTCCGATCACGCAGCCGATTCCGAACATGATGAGCACAGGCCAGTTGAGCTCGCTGATGGCCGACATGATATATTCATACTTCCCGAAGAGAACCAGGATGAAGCTTCCTGAGATGCCCGGCAGGATCATCGTGCAGATCGCGATGGCTCCGCAGATCAGGATGAACCAGGAGGCGTCTGTCGTCTGAGTCGGGGACAGGAGGCAGATCACCGCTCCCAAGGCGATGCCGAAGACCAGCCAGAGGGTGTCGGCGGTCTTCCATTTCTTGATGTCGCTCAGCATGAAGGCCGCCGAGACGATGATCAGCCCGAAGAAGAAAGCCCAGGTCTGGATCGGATGGTAGGCAAGCACGTATTCCATCAGCTTGGCGAGCGAGAACACACTCACGATCACTCCGACGAACAGCCAAAGAAGGAATGTCCCATGAATATTCTTCCAGAACTCCTTGACCTCTCCTTTGATCAGCAGTGTCCATGACGAGACGGACAGGATGGCGTTCAACGCCTCGATGAGTTCATTGAATATTCCTGTGAGCAGGGCGATAGTGCCTCCGGACACGCCTGGGATGACATTTGCCGCTCCCATTGCGAAACCCTTAAGGGCGACGGCGGCGTTTTTTAGAATGTTTGGCATTGCGATTACTGAATCTTTGTAAGATAGCTTTTGATGGCCGTGAAACTCTCAAGCTGCGAGATGTTCTTGCCGGCCGGATCGCTGATCACAAGGTCGAAAAGATTGCCGTCCATCTGCTTGCGGCCAATCTTGAAGCGGGCCTTTGATGTGCGTGCCATGTACTCTATGGCGAAGTCCGGGTTCTTGACCAGCGAGATGAACAGATCCGGAGCCTGTTCCTCCAGCACGTTCAATTTGTACCGGGAAGGTCTGCCGAGCCAGTCCAGATCCTTTTTCGTGATGGTGGTCTGGATACTGGTGATCAGTCTGTCCTCGCTTCCGATCTTCCTGAAATCCTGGAAGAACACGCAGCCCTTGATGTCATTGGAACGGAAAAAGTTCATTATCGCGGTCTTGCATGAGTCAAAGGTACCCTCTTCCGCATCGATGATCGCGACGTAGGAACGGATCTTGCCGAGCGGGAGTATCCCCGTCGGTGTTGTGCTGGAGTTTTTGCGCAGGCTTCTCTTTCTGAAATATGTCTTTAAAAAATCAAGCATAGTCTATTGATTTACGGAGGCGATCAGCTCACGGATCTCACGCTTGGCGTCCTTCCATCTCGGAACATCGATCTTGGTGCCGATAACCTCGACGACCTTTGCAGCAATTATTGAGCCGACTTCTCCGCAAACCTTGAGAGGCATCCCGAGAGAGTGTGCGTAGAGGAATCCGGCGGCGTAGGTGTCTCCTGCTCCGGTGGCATCGATCGTGGCCGCCGGCCATGCCTCGATGTAGTGATATTCATCGCCTTCCTTCACCATTGAGCCGTTCTTGCCGACCTTCACGACGGCGATCTCGCACTGGCTTGCCAGCGTGTCAAGAGCCTCGCGCGGTTCCTGTTTCGTGAAGGCCCTCGCCTCGCTTTCGTTGGCGAACACGATGTCCACGTAACGGTCCACAAGATTGTGGAAGAAGGCCTCGTTGGACTCTACCACGTTGTAGGAGGCCATGTCGATGGAGATCTTGCAGCCCGCATCCTTGGCCATCTGTACCGCTCTGCGGATAAGGTCTTGATTCTGTACGAGATAGCCCTCGATATGGAAGTAGTCGTAGCCTTCGAAATATTCAGGTTTAAGATCCTCCGGCACCATTTCCAGGGCGGCTCCCATGTAGTCCGCGAAGGTCCGTTCGGAGTTCGCTCCCGTGATGAAGCACATCGCGCGTCCGGAGCCTTTGGTTCCGTTCAGAAGGGTGGTCTTCACGCCGTACTGCTCCAGGGTGCTTTTGTACAGGTGCCCCAACTCGTCGTTGCCGATCTTGCCGATGAAGCCGGACGGCATGCCGAAGATCGACGTGCATGTGATAGTGTTCGCCGCCGAGCCTCCCGGTACGTACTTCACTCCGAACTCCTTGAGTTTGGACCAGATACGGTCGCCGGTCTCCAGATCCACGTGCTGCATGCTTCCCGGAGGAAGATGGTACTCGCGGAGCATTGTCTCGTCAGGAAAGACGGCAAGGATGTCCGTCAGGGCGTTTCCTATTCCCAAAATTGATTTCATATTGTCGTATTTTGATTATCATTCCGTGCCAAATCACAAAGTTAAGGAATATTTGATTAAATTTGTAACATGAAGACGAAGGTCGGGAATATTCTTAAATACGGGGTCTCCATCGCTCTTGCGGCGGCGCTGCTGTATTTCTCGTTCCGTGGGGTCGGCTGGACGGACTTTATGGAAGGGATCAAGGCATGCCGCTGGGAGTTTGTCATCCTTTCGATGCTGTTCGGGCTTCTCGCGTTCTTCCTCAGAGCCCTCCGTTGGCGCGAGCTTCTGCTCCCGATCGACAGGGAGACATCCCGCCTCACCTGCTTCAACGCCGTCAACATCAGCTATTTGGTGAATCTTGTACTGCCCCGTGTGGGGGAGTTTGTCCGCTGCGGCTACATCACCGCCCATTCGGGAAAGGATCCGGAGACAGAGGAGGGAAACCATCGTCTGGCATCCTTTGACAAGGTTCTCGGCACCGCCGCCATGGAACGTGCCGCCGACCTGGTGGCGATGGCGGTGGTCATGGCTGTGTTCCTGCTTTTCACCTGGAGACGTTTCGGTGGTTATTTCTTCGATGTGGTCTTCGGCGCGGCCTCGGGAGGTGTCAGCGTCGGCAAGATCATCACATTGATCGCCGTTGGTCTGGCAGTTGTCGCCGCCATAGTGTGCGCAATCCTTTTCGCTGACAGATGGAAGCCTTTGGCTAAGGTACGCGATTTCTGCAAGGGGCTTTGGGAGGGATTCATCAGTTGCCTCCGTATGAAAGGAGCGTGGAAATTCATAGCCCTGACCGCCGGAGTGTGGTTCTGCTACTGGATGATGAGCGCCACGATCCTGTGGTCCCTCCAGGGAATAACCCCCGGAGCCGTCAACCCGGAATTGACTTTCACTGTGGACGCGCTGCGCAGCCTCAACTTGACAGACGCCCTGTTTCTGATGCTTGTGGGAAGCATCTCGTCGGTCATCCCGGTTCCCGGCGGATTCGGCGCGTTCCATTTTCTGGTCTCTTCGGCGATGGCCTACGTCTACGGCATTCCGCTACAGTTCGGGATGATCTTCGCGACCCTCTCACACGAGTCCCAGGCCGTGAACCAGATCCTGTGGGGAGGCATCTCATGGATAAGTGAATCTTTACGAAAAACAAATAATCAATAAACAAAAAGAATTATGAAAGTCAAGAATTTATTCCTGATCGCAGCTGGCGTCTTTATGCTGACGACCACATTCACAGCGACCGCCAAGAAACTTCCTAAAGAGGTCAAGATGACCAAGGAGGTTCTCATGGACAAAATCAAAGGCGGCTGGGCCGGAAAGACCATCGGCTGCTCCTACGGCGGACCGACAGAGTTCAAGTACTCCGGCTTCATGAACGACGAGATCGAGATTCCGTGGCACGAGCACACGATCAAATGGTGGTTCGACAATGTTCCCGGGCTTTACGACGATGTCTACATGGACCTCACTTTCGTGGAGGTGTTCCAGAAGGAAGGCCTTGACGCTCCGATCGAGTCCTTCGCCAACGCGTTCGCCCATGCCCCATACCCGCTCTGGCACGCCAACCAGCTCGGACGCTACAACATCCTGAACGGTGTGATGCCTCCGGAGTCCGGCCACTGGCACAACAACCCTCACGCCGACGACATCGACTTCCAGATCGAGGCCGACTACGCCGGTCTGATGGCTCCGGGAATGGTCAACGCCTCGTCCTACTACTGCGACGAGATCGGCCACATGATGAACTACGGCGACGGTTGGTACGGCGGAGTGTATGTCGCCGCGATGCTTTCTCTCGCCTTCGTCAGTGATGACATGAACTTCGTTGTCAATGAGGCCCTCAAGGCCATCCCTGCCCAGAGCAACTACTACAAGGCGATGGCTGATGTCATCAAATGGCACAAGCAGTACCCTAAGGACTGGCACATCACCTGGGCTTTGTTCAACAAGCACTATGGCTACGACATCGGCTGCCCGGATGGGGTTGACAACCAGTTCAACATCGATGCCGTCATCAACAGCGGCTACATCCTCATCGGTCTCCTCTACGGTGACAAGAACTTCTACCGCACCATCGACATCTCCACCCGCTGCGGCCAGGACTCTGACTGCAACCCTTCGTCGGCCGCCGGAATCCTCGGAGTAATGATGGGTTACAAGAATATTCCTGAATATTGGAGGAAGCCTTGCGAGGTGGTTGAGGACAGACCTTTCGTCTACACAGACATCTCCATCAACAAGGCCACTGAATATTCCCTCAGCCAAGCCCTTCAGGTGATCGAGCGTAATGGTGGCTCAATTGATGGTGACAATGTTACAATCAAGGTTCAGAAGCCGGAGGCCGTGCGCTACGAGAAGGCTTTCGAGGGGCACTATCCTCAAGGCAAGGTCAACGTCAAGAAGACCATCACAAATATCGGCCAGATCAAGTTCAAGGGCAACGGCATCGTTGTGAAGAGCCACTACTACAAGGGAGCCGGCTACAACGACAACACCGGTTACGTCGGCGAGGTCGAGATATACCTCGACGGCAAGCTCTCCGCTGTGGCCAAGAACCCTATCAAGGGCAACGGAGCGGCTCCGGACCTCTACTGGAAGTACGATCTTCCTGAAGGCGAGCACACTCTGACCTTCAAGTTCCTCAACAAGCAGGACAACATGAACATCGTCATCGACAATTACCTTGTGTACTCAAGCAAGCCGAAGGTTGTAAATCACGCTGACGAATAATAGAATGAGAATATTCAGGTTTTTGGCTGCTGCCGCTGTGGCTTTGGTCTCTTTGACCGCCGTTCCCGCCGAGTCATCGGCGAGGACGACATCCAAGGATCTCTACAAACAGTTCCAGAATCCGGACAGCCGCTACCGTCCGTTCGTGCGCTGGTGGTGGAACGGCGACCGCGTTGAGGCAGAGGAGCTTGTGCGTGAGCTGCACATCCTCAAGGATGCGGGAGTCGGTGGAGTGGAGATCAATCCGATCTCGTTCCCGTACGGAGCTGACGCGATGGACACCAAGCCACTCAAATGGTTGAGTGACGAATGGATAGACATGCTGAAGGTCGTGTTCGACGAGGCGGAGCGCATCGGGATGACCTGCGACCTGATCATCGGATCAGGATGGCCGTTCGGAGCGGAGACCCTGCCTCGCGACGAGCGTGCCTCCGTGATGCTCACCTACGCGCAGAAGGTGACGGGGGGCGAGAGGTTCGAGATGTCCAAGTTCAATATATTCAAGAATATAGATCCTGGAGTGACGAAGGTGAACACCAGCCGCACTCCGGAACTTGTGTCGGTCTGTCTCGCTCCGGATCCGATCAACGACCTCAGCGAGGCGATTGATCTGTCGGGCAACATCGAAGGTGATGTGATCACGGTGGATGTACCGGAAGGCAACTGGCAGTTCTACGCTATGGTGAAGTACGATTCCTTCGCCTGCGTGATCAACGGCGCTCCGGGCGCGGCCGGTTCGATTCTTAACCACATGGACGCCGAGGCTGTGCGCCGTTATCTTGACAATATGACCGACACGATTGAGGCCAAGTTGGGACCGCTCTCAAAGCATCTCAGGGCTTTCTTCGTGGACAGTATGGAGCTTGAGGGCTGCAACTGGACGAGCGACTTCCCTGAGGAATTCAAGGCCCGCAGAGGTTACGACCTGATGCCTTGGCTTCCGTTCACGATGTTCAAGGTCGGCAGACTTGGCAATGTGGAGAGCTTCGACTATGGCTCAAAGAAAGGCGATAAGTTCCAGGACCAGGTGAACCGTGTGCGTTTCGACTTTGAACTCACGAAGGCCGAGCTGCTCAACGAGCGGTACATGAGCACGTTCCTCTCCTGGTGCAGGGAGAAGGGTGTGAAATCCCGCTCCCAGGCCTATGGCAACGGCTTCTTCATCGAGGAGTCTTCCCTTGGCCAGGACATTCCGGAAGGGGAGTCCTGGACGACCAACTGGCTCAAGCACAGGATCGGTGAGGAGATGGGCGACGAGGACTACCGCCGCGGACGCGCCTACACGATGATTGACAAATATGTCTCGTCGGCGGCCCACCTTACCGGCAAGCGTCTTGTCAGCGCCGAGGAGATGACCAACACCTACAAGGTGTTCACGACCAGTCTTGAGTTCCTGAAGGTCGGCTCCGACATGAGCGCGATCTCCGGCATAACCCACTCTGTTTGGCATGGTTTCAACTACTCCCCGCTTGAGGCCGAGTTCCCGGGCTGGGTTCAGTACGGAACCTTCCACAACGAGAGGAACACCTGGTGGCCTTACGTTAACAAACTGAACGACTACCGCGCCAGACTCTCCAGCCAGCTCCAGAACGCCGACATGTTCACCGACATCGCCATCCTGCCGGCCAACTACGACATGTGGAGCACGATGGGCGTGCAGACCGAGCCGTTCCCTGTGGCCTTGAATATTCCTTACACCTCCTTGATCTGGGAGGCCATCCACAAGAACGGCGGCGGAGCGGACTATGTCAGCGAGATCATCCTTCGCGACGCTACTGTCCGTAACGGCAAGCTCTGCTATGGGCCTAAGGAATATGGTACCCTGTTCATCGTTGAGGTGACAAGCACCACTCCGGAGACCTTAGCCAAGCTTGAGGAGTTCGTGAAAGGTGGAGGAAGGGTATTCTGCATCGGGAAATATCCGGAGAAGTCGCTGGGACTCAAGGATTTCGAAGCCCGTGACAAGCAGATCGCCGAAACTGTCGCGCGTTTGAAGGATAAGTACAACGACAATTTCGTCCTGCTTGAGAAGCCTGCTGACGGGAAATATCTTGAATGGTACACCGGCGTGATGGAGAAGTACAATCTTCCTCACACTCTGACGATCAGCAATCCGGACAGGTTCTTGCTTCAGAACCAGTATGTTACTGACGACGGCAGCGATATGTTCCTCATTATGAACGCCCATATGAGCGAGGCCAGGGAGACGGACATCACGTTCCCGAAATCCGTGACCGCCGGGAAGCACGCATGGCTTTATGATCCGGCTTCCGGCAAGAGGTTCGTCCTTCCTGTCGGCAAGGACGGCAAGATGCATTTCCGTTTCGGTCCTTCCGAGACCTATCTCTTCGTGTTCAACAAGATGGGTGGTAGCGCCCCGGCTTGGAAGCAGCTTCCGCTTGACGGCCCGGATGCCGTTGAGGTGACGGGAGCATGGGATCTTAAGATGCACCACACCTGGCCGGATTCCACCTGGACAGCCAGTCTGGACGTTCTTCAGGATTTCAAGGACATGAAGGACACCACGTTCAAGAACTTTATGGGTGAGGTGACCTACACCAAGACCGTGACCCTGTCCGGTAAACTTCCTAAGTGCTTGAATCTTGGTAAGGTGGCAGACATCTGCGAGGTTTGGGTCAACGGCAAACCGGCGGGAGTCAAGTGGTTCGGCGAGCGTGTGTATGACATTACCGGACTGCTCCGCCCGGGAGATAACACCATCGAGGTGAAAGTCACGACCCTTATGGGCAACTATATCCAGACCCTCAAGGACAACAAGGCAGCCCAGCGTTTCGTGCTGAAGCGCAAGCAGCCTTATGTCAGTGCGGGACTTATTGGACCAGTGAAATTATATTAATAAATTATTGATAATGAATAGACTGATTAGAATCGCAGCCATTGCGGCGCTATTCGCCGGCCCGGCCTTGACTCTTGGAGCCACCGACTTCTATGCCCGTGACTTCGGAGCCGTCCCGGACGGTGTGACCATGAACACGGCTAGCATCCAGGCCGCGATTGATTTCGCCTCCTCCAGAGGCGGAGGAAGAGTCGTGCTTGACCAGGGAGACTATGTCTCGGGATCCATCTACCTGAAGGACAATGTGACCCTTCACATCGAGAAGGATGCCGTGCTTCTCGGCTCGCTGAATCCTTACGACTACATCAAGGATCCGGACGCCAAATGGACGGCTCTCGTTCTGGCCGTCAAGGCTGACAACATCGGCATCTCCGGGGAGGGGATGATCGATGGCCGCGGCTTCGATGTAGGAGTACGCTTTGTGGATTTCGTCCACATGGGACTCATTGACGACAAACTCGGCAACGACCGTGTCAATGAGACCATCAGGCCGGAGAACATCCACATGTATCTCTGCAACAATGTCACCATCAAGGACATCACCCTGAAGGATCCGGCCTGCTGGACCCAGCAGTACGACAAGTGCCGCAATCTGCTGATTGACGGCGTCACTGTCGATGCGAAGTGCTACTGGAACAATGACGGTCTGGATGTCGTTGACTGTAGCGATGTCATTGTCCGCAACTGCTACATCGACTCGTCGGATGACTCCTATTGCTTCAAGAGCCACAGCAACGACGGTGTGAGCGAGAACATCCTTGTGGAGAACTGCGTGGGACGCAGCAGCGCCAACGGCATCAAGTTCGGAACCTACACGCGCGGCAAGTTCAAGCACTTCAGGTTCAAGAACATGACCATATTCGACACCTATCGCAGCGCCATCACCATCGCGACCGTTGACGGGGCGCAGATCGAGGATGTCGAGATCGACAGCCTCAAGAGCATCCACACGGGCAACCCTATCTTCCTCAGGACCGGCACAAGGCACGTCAACGAGGGACATACGGCGTTCTTGAAGGACATAGTGATCAAGAATATGTACGCCGAGGTCCCGCTTGACAAGCCTGACGCCGGCTACAACTACGAGGGTCCGGTGGAGGATCTTCCGCGCAATGTCTGCCCAAGCATCATCGCCGGACTTCCGGGGCTCCGCATAGAGAACGTGCGTCTTGAGAACATCGAGATCGTCTATCCGGGTCATGCCGATCCTGAATACGCCTACGCCGGAACCTCCAACGAGGAACTGGCTGCCATCGAGGAGCAGGAGACCCGTTACCCGGAGTTCTCCAACTGGAAGGAGCTTCCGGCCTGGGGTTTCTACATCCGTCACGCCGACGGCATCGTCTTCGACAACGTGAAGATCACGGTTGACGGCGAGGACTATCGTCCGGCTCTTGTGACCGACGATGTCAACGGTCTCAGGATGAAGAACCTTCAGATCAACCAGGAGACCGCTCCGAAGGGCAAGAAACAGATCATCACAAAGGACACCAAGAACATCAGGAAGAAATGAAAAGGATATTGTTATTGGCGGCTATGCTGCTGTTTTCTGTAATGGGACTCTCCCAGAACGTGTATAAGGCGTCCAACTTCAACATCAAGAGCGACGGCGTTCACGACAACACCACGAGCATCCAGGGTGCGATCGATTTCATCGCCTCCAAGGGCGGCGGCACTCTTGAGTTCAGCGTGGGGCGTTACGTCACCGGAGCCGTGCAGCTCAAGTCCGGGGTCAGCATCAGGCTTCGCGAGGGCGCGGTGATCGTAGGCTCGACGAACATCTACTCCTACAAGGGGCGCAAGGCCGTCTTCTGGGGTGAGGGTGTCGAGAATATGTCCATCTTCGGCACCGGCGTGATCGATGGCCGTGGCCCGGCTCTTCTGGACGACATCAACGCCCAGATCCGGATGAAGCATATTCCAGAGGCCGCCACCATCCCGACCCTCGTCTACCTTAAGGACTGTAAGAACGTGACCCTCAAGGATTTCATCCTCCGTTACCCCGCCACCATCAATGACCTCTACATCATCGACGGCGGCTCCGTCACAGTTGACGGCTGTTACTCGGACATGAGGTAATCCCTTCCGCCGAAGGAGGGTAACCTTCTTTAAATGACTATGACAGCCTACCCTGCTCTTCACCTTTTTTGGTGGGGCAGGGTAGGTGTTTTATGGTGCTACTAATCTTGACGGCTATGTTCTTTCCGGTGCGGTATGTGCCTCCAAGTCTGTACTGGGCAATGTATGTTCCTTCAGGGAGGATGGTCTCGTGGCGGGCCGGTATGAATGAATTGCAATTATATAATGATGTTATTATCTTTGCCATCCACAAATTGAATGACCTAATGACTGACAAGCGAACACAGAACATCAAACAATTCCTTTCGGAACTGTCCGGAAAGGCTTTGGCGTATCTTTTCCCGGGAGTGGACAAAGCAACAATTGATGAACAGTTCCATGCACACCTGACAGAAGCGGACGTCGCATATTCTAAAATAGAGTCTCCATTCCCGATGTGCCCACAGCCAAAGGTTCTGGCTGAGGAATCCATCGACTTTGCACAATGGCAGGTTTATTCCGATGCTGTAGATTTGCCAGAGATCGGATGCGGCTCACTACGTCCTTCTGTCGAAGAACGCGAAAATCCACGGACAAAACCTGACTCTACTCGGAAGGCTGCCAACCCAAAGCGCGGCCGGAAGAAAAGAAATATCAATTTCATCCGGGGAAAGCGATACGAAAGAGTTAACGATGATTTATATGACGAAGACCTAAGGCGGTATAGTCAGATTGAGGAACCTGCCGTTCAGGACCTTGAGCCGGACGAGCAGGCCAAGGCTATCCTTGCGGAGATAGAGAGGCTGCAGAGAAAATACGGAATCACGATCGAGGAGCTGGAGGCCGTGATTGCCTTCAGGGTGAAGCTAAGCCGCCTGCGCATAACCGAAAAGAAAGCTATTGTGCTGGAGGATTTCGACCACAGGGAGGTGAAGATGGACACGCTGACCAAGGCTGTTTTCCTGCTTTATCTCAAGCATCCGGAGGGGATACGCTACAAGGAACTCTCTGACTATCAGCAGGAACTTGAGGAAATATATTCATCAATCACAGGTCGGGAGGATCTTGACAGCATCCGGAAGAGCGTGTCGGATCTTTGCGACCCGCTGAACAACTCCATCAACGAGAAGGTGTCCAAGGTCAAGAAAGCGTTCAAGGATGTGGTGAATGAGCATACCGCAAGATTCTACTACATAGACGGGAAAAAAGGAACGGCCAAGAGGATCGCCCTTGACCGTAGCCTTGTACTTTGGGGGTGATAGTTAGTCTGATGAGCGAAGGGTCGCTTCGACAGGCTCTGTGACCCTACTTTCCTTCCTCGCCGGCATCCTCATCAGACGAGCCTGAAAAGAAGTCCGCGACATCGGCAAGAATGGATTTACCGAGATGCATCCTTTTTGCGAATTTAGCCTGAGACTCATTGAATACCATCGACATACACACCATTCCCTCCGGCGTGGCGTCATAGTTCATCGCGTTCTGGATGTTCAGATCCCTTGCCACCTCGACGTCATCCTGGTTAGCCCCGATGTAGGCGAACGTCCAGCCCTTCTTCCTCTGCATCGCGACAAGATTCTTGACGGCCCTTCCTGAATATTCTTGGGAAGAGTTCTCCATTCCGTCCGTGATGATGGTCACCAGAACTCCATCGCCAACCTCCACCTTGCGGTCAAGTTCCGATATGGCCTTCCCCATCGCATCGTAGAGCGGAGTGCAGCCGCCCGGCCGGTAATCCTTCTTCGTCAGATCGGCCACTTCCCCCACCGGCACACAGTCCCTGCGGGTCTTCACGCCACTCATACCTTCCCCCTCGAACGTCACGATGGACACGAAGTGCCTCTGCTCCGGGTACTTCTCTTGGTTCTGCCTGATGCCGTTGATCACCTCGTTGATCCCGCTGAGCGCCTGATTGTAGATCGAGCTCATCGAACCGCTCTCATCCAGAACGATGAGGTTGTAGATCTTCATTGTCTTGTTCTCTTCCATAACTGTATATATTAAATTAGGTGAATTGTGTCCTACCTTGTTTCTGACGCAAAGATAATGGCTCTTAGGCGCATCATCGCAACGTCTGCAAGGCTTGCAGGATGCCACCGTGTCTCGCAGTTCACTATCAACGAATATGTCAGAGCTTTCTCTTTAGTAAGCGTTAAATAATGAGTCCACTTTAAGTAACATTCAAAAAATAACCTCCATCATCTTAAGGAATCTTTTCGGTATAGATCTCTTTTCTCATCAGTCATGTGCCACTGGCACGCTCCTTCTTCCAAAAGAAATCTATCCTCATAAATCTGACACAAAATTTAGTTCAACTTATTTTTTAACGCTAACTTAATATTTTTGTCAAAAAAGATGATCTCTTGTCATTTCGAAGCGGCACGAAGACCAACTCCCTCTGCCAACGAATAATACGAAACACCTTCAGCGCAATCGCCAACAGAACGGCATGGGGACGGCATTCGGGTGAAAAACTATTGCCTTCATTGTGAAGAAATTCAGCCTCAACCTATGCACAGCCTTCAGGATTGGTGATCGCGCTGAAAGTGTTTTGCAAAATGGATGATTCAGCAAGAAGGCAAGGCCACATCTTGGTCAGGCAACACATTGCTTGGCGAAGATGTTCAGGAATACTCGTCCCTTTCCTCGGCAGGAGGATAAATGTTCGCATGTCGCAATGTTACAAGCCGATGGATGGATTTCAAGTGGTGGTGATCCCTTGAAGATCAGTTTTTGTGTTGGGGAGTGCAAGACCGTCGCGCTCCTTAAAAGGAGAAACTTAGGCCGCCTTGGATGGCGAACTGCCAGGGGTGTGCTTTGTCGGAGGTGTGGGTGTCGGTGCTGCCGTCGTGGGTGATGCGGGAGATGCTCACCTCCCGGTAGTTGTCTGTGATGAAGTAGTGGAAGGAAGGGATTACGCTCAGTCTGAACCGCCATAGGTTGAGTGACAAATCCAGACCAGCGTCGGCCGTAAGGCTGAAACGGTTCTTGATGTAGACGTAATGCTCAATCTCCTGTTGTCCGATGTAGGAGAAGCCGTGCGGCTCTTCCCGGTGTCCGAAAATGTAGCCCGGAGTCAGTCCGGCGAAGAATTCGATCCTGTTGAAGAATCCGGCGAAGAAACTTCCCAGAATGGTGCCGGCATCCGGATTCGTTCCGAAATAGCTCTTGTTGTGGTATGCTCCGTAGGCGGCGTTGTTGGCGCCCTGCCTTATTGATTCCTTGAACGATGTGCGTTTTCCGTTGCTCCACGACACGGACAGAGGAATCCCGAGGTAGTCGTTGATGTCCATGTTCTCGAACATCCACTGCACGCCTCCCCGCACTCCGAAGCCTTTGTCGTTGTACTTCCCGTAGGTGAGGCTCATCACCTCTCCCGAATTAGCACTGGTGTTCTTAAGCGGAATCCTCACTCCGGCGGTAAACTTAAAGTCTTGATTGTCAGAATGAACCCTTTGTGCGAAAGCCGCACTTCCTGTCAGCGAAACCAGCGCCAGCACCACTAATAACTTTTTCATCCAATTAATTGTTAGCCTGTCCTCCCCGTTATTCAAAGAACATGCCGTTCCTTGACCGCAGGTAGTTGGCGAACAGCCTCTTGTCCCTTGAGAAAACTCAACCTAAGACAAGGTTTTAATCCATTCACAGACAGTGAGTTGTCTGCTAACCGGAATTCTGGCGTTCTTCCACAGCATCCGCCCCTCCGGAGTCCTTGTGCCGCCACTCTCTTTCCCGCAGGAAGCCATCGTCAACGCCACGGACAGGATTACAAGTTATGATATTTTCATATCAGTCTCATGATCAAAGTCTTCTGCTTGCCAATCACACGCAAAAGCATGATCACTTCACATAGTAGCCGGACTGGATCTCAAGTGTCTCACCTCTCTTGACGGAGATGTCCTTTCCGGTACAGGAGGTGCCTCCAAGTTTGTACTGGACAATGTAGGTGCCCTCAGGGAGGCTGGTCTCGTAGCACTCCTGATAGGAGTAGACACTGCCTGACGGATCGAAATGATAGCTTTTAGGATCGCTTATGCTCTTTGAGTCAATAAAGACGATGTCCGTCATGTACTTGCCTTTCTCGCTGTTGACGAACTTCACATTGCCGCAAGGAATTCTGTTCGGAACCGGGAGGTCGATGAAAAACTCCTTCTTCTCGATGGGCCGGTTCTGAATGCCGTACGGTCCGCCCGGAGCACTGGAGCAAAGGTCACGGTAGTTCATGTCGCTCAATGTCACCTTCATACGGTAACGGGTGGCGGCGTCGGACTCCACAGTGTTCTCCACACTCCAGACCCAACCGGAATGGAAATCAAAAGTGGCTCTGGATATGGCCGGAGGCTGAGTGTTGACCAACTCCGGCAGGTTCTTCACCTCCAGTTTGTAGTGGATGCTTCCGTCAGACGAGTTGTCGATGATGGACAGGTCCCTGATCTCACGCGTCCTTGAACTGCTGAAGTTGCAGCCTGAGCTCAAGGAAAGCCCGGCGCCGGCGGCGCCACCGGACAAACCGGCCTCGAACGACCATGTCACGCCGGAAGTGTAGGTCTGGGAGTTTATCGTGGTTGAAGGGGACGGAACCTGATTGAAGCGGACCGGAACCTGATTGCCTTTGTCATCGACCAGGGAGATGTCCACATTGTAGCCGGTCAGGAAATAGCCCATGAAATCGCCGATCCAGCCATTCGGCAGCACCTTGTTGAACTTCCCGGCGTACATCCCGGACGAAGCCACGGAGAACGTGGCGTCAACGATGTAGAAGTCCCCGATGTAGTTGCTCTTGGACGTTTTGAACGCATAGAGCGGGATGACCGAGTAGTACTGCTCGAAGCGCCCTTCGCCCGTCACCCTGAACTCCTTCTTGCCGTCCTTGAAGATCAAGCCATTGTCAATCTTGTAGTCATGGGACGAGAACAGATGGATGGACTGGAGGAGGTCGTCTCCCGAGGTGTTCGCGGAATGCGCGTCACCGACCCATGACACAAGGCCGTTCAGGTTGGCCGGAGGAAAGTCATCCATTGAGAAGACCTTGCCGCTCCTGTGGAACGCCACGAAAAGGCAGTCGTCCAACGTCTCGGCGGACAGAAAACCGATGTTGTGCCGCGAAAGGAACGTCAGCAGATCCGAAGTCGGAGAGACCACGACCACCGCCGCTCCACGCTTGTAAGCGTTCCAGATCTCATCGCCCTTGACATCCTTCTCGCTGACAAAGATCACTTTCGCCTCCTCGCAGGAGACCCTCTTCCCGGTGAATCTTGAATATATCAACTCAAGGATGTCGCCATCCAGTTCAGACAGTACACAGTAGGGCAGGTCCGAGGTGCGGTTCTCCTCGACGGGCTCCGGCTCCGGTTCCGGATCGGGGTCAAGGCCTGATTTCTCTCCGCAGGAGGCCAGCAGGCCAAAAGCCGCGCAAAGCGCAAGTATATTCAGAAAATCAATTATTCGTTTCATGGTCATTGGATTTCATTCAGAAGGTTCATGAATATATTCATAGTTTTACTTGAATCCGTAGCCGGTTGATAGTCTCACAGATCCTCCCGGCCTCACTCTGACAAGTCCGGTGTAGTTGCGTTTCCTGGTCTTGCCTTTCGCGTCCTTGATGTCGCATTGCAGCTCGTAGTCGCCGGCCACCAGGAACAGGGAGCAGGTATTGCCTTGGCCATAGACGCTTCCGTCATGGTAGCTTCCGGTCTCGGGGTGGCTCTTGTTGTACAGCCTGACATTGGTCATGAAAGTGCCCTCCTCGCTGTTCGTGAGGTCGAATTTCCCGGTCGGTCCCCTGTTGGGCACAGGAAGGTCCTTGGTGACGGAATACTTCTTCTGAACGAACTCAAGATCGTGGTAGTCAACACTTCCCGAGTAGAAATAGGAAGCGCCGTAGACAAGGTTGTAAAGATCTATCACGACCCTGTACTTGGTCTTCACGTCGTAGTCCTCCGCCGGGACAGCCCACACCCACTGGCTATAGAAATTGACGGTCGAGGTCGAGACAAGCGGAGGGTCTGTGATTTTCAGGGATTTCAGGCGAGGAAGATTGTTGATCTCGTAGTCGTAGCCGACCGTGGAGCCTTCGTGCCTGTTGAGCACATCGCAGTCGCTTATTGTGCGGGATGTGCTTGAGGAGATGGAGAATCCCGTGTTTGATGAGATCATCGGAGACGTGCCGCCGGTGATTCCTCCGCCGATGGAAAAGCTCCAGCCGGTCGTGTAGCTGGTCGAGCCGATGACGGTCTCCGGTGTCGGTGTCTGGACAAAACGTCCGACTGGAGTTCCAGCGGTGTTTAATATGTAGATGTTAGAACTGAGAGACTTGAGATAGAAACCGCATATCCTCGCTTTCACCAAGCCGTGCGTCTTGGTGAAATTCCCCGTGTACATCTTCCCCGACACGACCGAAACGGTGGAGGTCATGAGGTAGTAATCCATGGCCTCCGAGTCACCACTCTTGAATCCGTGCATCGGTGTGACCTTCAACTGCACATCTATGGAAAACTCGCCCTCAAGGTAATCGTGTTTGGAGGCCGCTACGTTGGTTATCTTCTCGCTGACCTTGTCAGAATAGGTCGTGTACAGGCATGACTCCTCCCAGAAAGAGGACGGGTCGAAGTTGCCGGCCACGTTCAGGATGGCGTTGTTGGTCCAGGAGACAAGGCCGTTGAGGCATTCGTCCACCTCCAGACCCTCCGCCGGAGTCCGCACGGCACAGTGGCCGGAGCGTCCCTGCTGGAAAGCCACACAGAGGAAATTTCCCGCCTCCACACCGAGTTGTTCTAGCAGGATTTTTGACGGATCGCAGACAACCACGACGCGCCCCTTGAGTGTGTCAAGTCCGGAATAGCCGGCCATGTCCGTGACAATCACCTGTGCGTTGTCAGCCGAAGGAGCCGTCTCTTTCAGCCGGCCTTTGACAGCGTCCGCGAAGTCCTTAGAGAGGCCTTCAGAGACCCATGCCGGGAACGCGATCTTCTCGCCGTCGGCGAGTGAGGAAGGCTTGCGGTAGTCGCCTTCAATGATGACCTCGTCACCGTAGTCCGGACTGTCCTTGGAACAGGAGACAAGCGTAAGCACGAACGCCGGTATGGCCAGATAAAGTAAAAGAGAGTGTTTCATGGTATTACAGTCTGTAAGGCAGTTTGCAGTTGTAGTCCTTGTCCACACAGATAGTCGCCGTCTTCTTTGTGAGATTGTAAACGACTGACCATTGCGTGTTGCTTGTGATGTCTCCTCCCTCGGATTGCAGATCTGTGTGCACGGCATCAAGCAGAGACATGCATTCATCTTCCGTCATCACATGGTTCTTCTTTTCCAATGTCTCGTGGAGCTTGTCGTACCGCTCTTTTCCTCCTCCGACATTCCGCCATCCCTCGGACAGATAGAAATTGGTGACATGGTCGGTGTCAAGCAGGTTCATCGTCCAATCCTTCGCTGACGGATCACTCAGCGGCGGCACCTCTCCCGGGCGGTAATATTCCACGACAACGCTCTTTCCGCTTGCGTCGGCGATCAGGAAATGATAGTTCGAGTCCGAATTCTCACCGTCCGCGAAGAAATTGTGGGACCGGAAAACCTCCACGGCTTGCTCAACGCTTGTACACCTGTCCAGCACCAGCCTGATGGCTAATGTCGGGACGATGTCACTCTTCCCGGGGTCATGCTGTACCGCCCCGCCGGTACCTCGAAGAGACAGGACACCTATGAACAGTCCCGCATCATTCATCCCGTCCAGACAGCAGTAGATGGATGCGGTCACAGGGATGGAAAGATCCGTCTTCCCGTCCGACAACGCACCGGCCACATAAGTGTCCTTGTCCAGAAATGGAAGGGCTGAGATGCAGATGGACTCATGCACTCCTTTTGTGACATTGTGTACAAGCACATTGGAAGACGACACAAATCTATAGTCAAAGTTACGTCCCACCAGCACGTCTCCTTCCGGGGACTTGACACAGAAAGCACTGCATCCGAAATCCACGCCACCGTCAGCCTTGCCCAGCGGAACTGTTGTCAGCATCGGCACCACTTTTCCGAGAAGTTGCATGCTGGAACTCGCCCCTCCGCTAGACATAACCTCATCGATGTGGTAGTCCGAACTATATTTCACTGAATATAAATGCCCGTCCGCCAAATTCTTCAATGTGGACACCATAGCCTTTTGATCATCATTCCTCAGATAATCGGCAGGGTTTGCGGCGGTTTCGGTTTCTCCCTTATCACAAGAGGACAGAAAGAAAACCGAGACTGAAAGACAAGACACAAGATAGAAGATAAGACGCTTCATCGTTTTGATATTGTTTGAAACATACCCGGAAGCCTCAGGGTGGCTCACCACGCCCAAGGAAGAAATTTGTGAGACAAAAATACTAAATGAAGCACCCGAAGAAAAGACGGCTCCGACGAATTTTGCCGAGCTGTCAAGAAATTGTCGTACGGACAACCTTATTTTGTCAAATCAGCATTTTTTTGCCGAACCGATAAATTGCTTATCCGCCATTTTGTCGGGGTCATACCCTCTCTCTCCTTGAAGGAAGCATTGAAATTGCTCACGGAAAGAAAGCCTGATTTTTCCGCGATCTCGGCGATGGACCTGTCAGGACTCTCCAGCAAGGCGCGTTTTGCATAGTCGATTCTCATTCCGCAGATCCATTCCCGGAAAGTCACCTTGTAGGTCTGATTGATGAAAGCGGAAAGATACGTCCTGTTTGTGTACAGGATTTTGGAAAGATCCGCTATCGTGAGTCCCGGCTTCAGATAGCCTTCCGCCTCCACCCATTCCTGCACAAGACGTTGCATTTCAGGATTGCAGGAGAACGTTTCTGTCACAGGAAGATCCGGTCCCGGGTCACTTTCGATGGCACGTTCGACGGTTTCATAAAAAAGCATGTAGTTCTGGTAACTGACATACAGATAAATGTAGAACGGAACGGAAGACAGCACCCAAACAAAAACAAGATTGTCAGGAAGGAAGGTCAGCACAGAACAACCGATGCCGAAAATGAGCATCCAATATGTCAGTACCGACATCCATCTGACATAGGTCGCGATATGGTCAGAATAGGTGTCATCCATCTTTTTGACGGCCAGATGGTAGGCCTTGAGCAGGTGTGAGGCCAGAGAGAAACCATACAGGGCAAGCATCAGGGCTAATGAATATATCAGGCAGGCTTTCAGTGTGCCGTCTTCGGTGAACAAGAGCGCGGAGACGGACAGGATGACATATAAAAGCCATGACAGACAATGTCTCACAATGATCTTCCGTGTGATGTAGGAGCGGTTCAGAAGTGTGTGCAGAGCCGCGACGAACAGCCCGTAGCCGAAGAAATACGTTGAGAGATTCATCACAATCGCGGCATTGACATTAACCTGCCTTATGTCAAAGCACAGATGGACGGCATAATTTGCCGCCAGCACCAAAAGCGCCGCCCCCATTAAATACCTTGACCGCAGGTAGTTGGCGAACAGCCTCTTGTCCGGGACCTTCCCGAAGAAGAACCTAAAGACAAAGAACGCCATCAGGGTCAAGGCAATGCATAGGGAGTATCTGTACAGATCGATGTTCATGGTGTCAATGCGATGGAATGCCTTTACTCGATGCAACTGGTGAGACAGGTCATCGAGGCGTCGGGACGGAACTCGATGCCGGTGGAGGTGGCGGGGATGAGAACGGTCTCGCCCTGACGGAGGGTCACGACGTGCTCCTGGCCGTCATTCTCATGGTCAACAAGGCTGCCGCCTCCGGCGACGCACATCACGACCACAAAAGAGTCCAGTTTAGAGAGATCCTTGGCGCAAGGCTTGTCCAGGTCGAAGAGCGAGGTGGTGAAGTACTTGCAGCTGACCAGTTTGGTCTCGGCGTCCTTGACACGGGAATATTCAGACCTGTAGTCTGGGTAGACATCGTAGTCGATGGCCTCCTTGGCCTGCTCGATGTGCAGTTCGCGGGGCTTTCCGTCAAGACCCATGCGGCCATAGTCATAGATCCTGTAGGTCAGGTCGGATGTCTGCTGGATCTCGGCGACGAAGGCTCCGGCCCCGATGGCGTGGATCCGGCCGGCAGGGAGGAAGAACACATCGCCGGGAGCGATCCTGTAGCTTGCAAGCACGTCGGTGATGGTGTGTTCGTTGACTCTTTTCTCATATTCATCGGGAGTGATCCACTCGGTCAGGCCGCTCAGAAGGTGCGCTCCCTCATCGGCTCCGACCACATACCACATCTCGGTCTTGCCTTTCATCCCAGGATGGGTCCTAGCGGCAAGCTCGTCGTTCGGGTGAACCTGGATCGACAGGTCGCTTTTCGCGTCGATGAACTTTATCAGTAGCGGGAATTCCGTGCCAGTCTTGGCGAAGACCTTCCGCCCGACGAGTTCGGGACCATATTCATTCATCACTTCGGTCAGGCTCTTGCCTGCGAAAGTGCCGTTCGAGACCACGGAGACGCAGCCTGGCACCGCCGAGATCTCCCAACTCTCGCCGATGTTGTGCTGTTTAGTCTTGATGCCCTTGAACGGGGCTATCTTTTCTCCGCCCCACACCATCTCGCGGAGATAGGGCTCAAATTTCAGAGGGTACATATTCGTTAAGTTCTCTTTAAACAATTATTTATCCAGCTCTGTCAATGCGAACGCATAGGCTCCGAGCGAGATGGCCTTGCTGGCGCCGATCTTGGAACGCATCACGCCGACGCGCTTTTGAGGGTCGTAGACAACCTCGCGGTCGCTTCCGTAGACCTTCAGGGAACGGGCCTCACCGCGGGCGAACTGCTCGAACTCCGCAGGGTCGTCGAGGTTGTAGACCTTCATCTGAACCCTGTTCAACTCATCGCCGTTGAGCTGGTGCATCTTGCCGCGCATGGTGCGTAATATTCCTGGCATCAGGTACTTGTGGTTGTTCATCACCCCGCCGCCGATCACGATCAGGCCGTCGATCAGGGTGACCGCCGTGGCCATCGCGTCGCCGGCGACCTCGCCCATCTTGTCGAAGGCTTTGATCGCGGCTTCCTTGTCGCCAGGCCTTTTGCCCTCGCAGATCTCCGCGATATCCTTCGGCTCAAGACCGTGGTCCGGGTTGCCGGTCAGCTCGCCGTAGACTCTCTTCACGGCTCGGATCGAGGCTCCGTCCTCAACGATGATGTCCGGCATGTCAGGATGCTTGAGGCAGAAAGTCTCCACGCAGGAGTTGTCGCCCCGGTTGAGTTCGCCGTTGATCACCGTGCCTATTCCCAGACCTGTGCCGAAGGTGTAGCCAATGAGGTTGTGGTAACGCTTCGCGCTGCCGGCCTTGGCAAGCCTTTCGTTGATTTCAGGAAGCACGCCGCCGAGAGCCTCTCCGTAGGCGTAGAGGTCGCCGTCGTTGTTGATGAACACGGGAATCCCGAAAGTGTCCTCAAGGAACGGCCCGAGGGCGACCCCATCCCTGAAAGACGGGAAGTTAGGGAGGTAGCCTCCGATGATTCCGTCAGGATAGTCGGCGGGCCCGGGGAAGCAGAAGCTGATGGCGGCAGGTTTTTCCTCGCCAAGTTCCTCCTTTATCTTTTTGAATCCTGTGACCATCGTGCCGAGGCAGCGGTCAAGGTTGTCGGCGTTGGACGGAAGTGTGATTGGCTCACAGCAGAACTCTCCGCCTTTCATCGCGCCGAAGACCATGTTGGTGCCGCCGGCGTCGAGCGTCATGACGATTCTGTTGTCTTTTCTGATGTCGGACATATTCCTTAAGTGTTTGATAACTATGATTCGGCGTGATCGTGAATAGTCACAAATAATCAAGCCTTTTCGGTGCAAAGATAATTAATATCAGTCAATATCTTTCGTTAAGGCTCACCGTTTGCAAGGAAAATTCGTACCTTTGCACCAATCCTCTATTCTTCACCACTTGTGGTGAAAGCAAGTCCCTCCCCCGAGGGGAGGGATTTAGGGTAGGGGTAACGTGAAAGGCCCCAAGGGGTGCGCAAAAGCGCATCCCCTCCCCCGAGGGGAGGGATTTAGGGTAGGGGTAACGTGAATGAATGTGGGTGGGCAATCACCTTCTGACGTGAGATAAGGTAGTTTACAGCGGGTAGTTGCCTACTTGCGAGAGTTGAAGTTATCTATGCAGAAAAGAAGAAATCGCCAAGGTGGCGAGAACGGCGGCAGGAAGAGCCGCGACAAGAGGTTCGGTGCCAGACAGAAGAGCAAGAAAGTGCTGGCCGAGGTGACCGGAAAGGTTCAGATGACAAGGGATGGCTATGTCTTCGTGATCATCGAGGGCGAGCCTGACAATGATGTGTTCGTCAAGGCATCCAAGACCCGCGGAGCCCTGAACGGGGACATTGTGAGATGTGCGGTCACAAGAGAGAGGAAGGAGGGAGAGGAAGGTGGACGCGGAAAGAAGGACGCTGGCCGTCGCCGCGAAGGAGAGATCATAGAAATCATCGAGCGCAGCCACAAGCCGTTCGTGGGTGTGCTTCACATAGTCGGCAGACAGGCGTGGGTGCTGATGCAGTCAAGGAATATGCCGTATGACATCAGCATTGATTTCGACACCTTGCCTGAAGGTGCGAAAAGGGGGATGAAGGTGGCGGCTGCCATTGACGGCTGGGATAGAGGCGAGCCTACTCCGAAAGGTCACATCGTGGATGTGCTTGGCATGCCGGGCGAGAATGACACGGAGATGCACGCCATCCTCGCTGAATATGCACTGCCTTACAGATTCGAGCCGGAGGTGGAGAACGCCGCCGACCAGATTTCCGAAAAGATCACGGACAAGGATCTGAAGGAGCGTCGCGACTACCGCGGCACGCTGACATTCACGATCGATCCCGCCGATGCCAAGGACTTCGACGATGCGCTGTCATTCAAGAAGTTGGACAATGGTAACTACGAGATAGGAGTACACATCGCCGACGTGTCGCACTATGTGCTTCCGGGAACGATCGTGGACAAGGAGGCACAGGAGCGCGGAACGTCGGTCTATCTGGTTGACAGAACCGTCCCGATGCTTCCTGAGAAGCTGTGCAACAAACTCTGCTCTCTCCGTCCTCATGAGGAAAAGCTGACATTCTCGGTGGTTGTGGAGATGACGCCGCGCGGCAAGATCGAGAGCCGCTGGTTCGGACGTACCGTCATCTGTTCGGACTATCGTTTCGACTACGACGGAGCCCAGCAGATCATCGAGAGCGATGGTAAGGAGCCTGCGGATCCGGCCATCGGTCAGGATGTCAGGGAGGCCATCGTGACGCTCAACAAGCTGGCATTGACACTCCGCAAGCGTCGTTTCGCCTCAGGAGCCATCAGTTTCGAGCGTCCGGAGATGAAAGTCGAGGTGGACGCGACCGGAAAGCCGATCAGGGTTTACGAGAAAATCACCAAGGAGGCCAACTGGCTGATCGAGGAGTTCATGCTTCTTGCGAACCGTTCCGTGGCCGAGTTCATCGCCACTTCCGGCAGGATGGACGGCAAGGCCGACAAGAAGGCCAAGACCTTTGTCTACCGTGTACACGGTGAGCCTAACACGGAGAAGATCGCGAGCCTCGGCCAGTTCGTCAGCAACTTCGGCTTCAAGTTCGGGCCGAGCGGCAACGGACGGGAGATCGCCAAGTCCCTGAACACGCTTTTGGCCGAGGCCAAGGGTACGCCAGAGTGCGACGCATTCCAGATGATCGCCCTGCGCTCGATGGCCAAGGCGATCTACACCACCGACAACATCGGCCATTACGGCCTTGCGTTCAAGTTCTACACGCACTTCACTTCCCCTATCCGCCGCTATCCTGACACAATGGTACACAGGCTGTTGGCCCTCTACCTCGACAATGCCGAGAGTCAGAACAAGGACTATTACGAAGCCCAGTGCCAGCATGCTTCCGAGCGCGAGCAGATAGCCGCGAACGCCGAACGCGACAGCATCAAGTACAAGATGATCGAGTTCATGCAGGACAAGATAGGCAATGAATATGAAGGCTCGATCTCCGGCCTTACCGAATGGGGTATGTACGTGGAGATCAAGCCTACCATGATCGAAGGCATGGTCGCCCTGCGCGACGTGAAGTCCGACTTCTTCGAGTTCGACGAGCAGAACTACCTCATCCGTGGCCGCCGCACCGGCAAGGTCTTCCGATTGGGTGACGCGGTCAAGATCCGTGTGAAGGCCGCCAATCTGGAGCAGAGGCTTCTGGACTACGAACTTGTTGACGCCACCACGGACAATGGTTCATCCAATGACGGTTCCGGTAGCGGTTCCGCTGACGGCAAAGCCAAGAAAAAGCCTTTCTACGCCGCCGTGGCTCACACCGATGACCAGTCTAAGCGCAAGTCCTCCAACAAGGACAAGGGCCGTCCCCGCAAGAAGTACGGCCCTAGGTCCTCAAGCGGAAAGAAGGGAAGGTAGGCCTTGCCACCGGCTCTTCTATCATGGGAGGTGTTGAAGTCGGATGCGCTGCTTGATCTTCATGTGACTGTCACGATAGATGACGCGGACATATTCAGGAAGCGGATAGGGAAGACACTCCCGGCTTTGCCAAAGATGAGGAGACGACTTCCTGCGCAGCGGAATGAACTCGTCCTGATGTTCCTTGCGGTATTCGCGTGACATTGAGGCGTTGAATTTTATTATATTCTCTACCTCGGGAGCGGTTCTATCGCTTGGATCGCATGTCCGCCTTCGTGGACACCGGACAGTCACCTTGCCATCAGCGGCACCTCCGAAAACATTGACATACAGGCGATAGCTCCTCTCGCTTCCGGCCTTTGAGGTTCCTTGCTCTGAAGCGTCGGCTTCATGTTCGCGTAAAGCCGTCTCTCGCTTGCACGGAATAGCCCACACCGACAGTTGTTCAGATGTCGGCCTTCCTATGCATTTGTACCTGAGCTTATAATTTCCGTCACGCCTTATCTCCATCACGAAATAGCCTCTTGGAGCACCGCAGTTCTGCATGGCGTAAGGTACCCCTTCAGAATCTTTCACTCCCCGCCACCAACTTCCGCAGGCGGCTCCGGCGGTAATCTCGGGAATAGAATCGTCCCTCGCCACAGAATGAGTATGCCCGCTGACATACAGCATTCGTACGGAGGCGGGTATCAGCGCCAGTACGGAATCCCTGCCTTTCATCTGGCTAAAAGGAATGTGTGTCGCGAGTATGGTCAATGCCGGGATTCTTTCATCGTGTCTCGACCGGCCAGTCCGTGCCTCACGGTCTCCCGGCGCCTCTTTCAACAATGAATCCAACCAATGTTTCTGCATCTCGGTAAACCCTCCCTCATAATCCGTCATTCCAGCCTCAGAGTGCCGCACATTATTCATCATGATGAACCGCACATTTCCTCGGACAAAACTTGTGTCCACATAGCCGACAACCCGGCGCCATGTCACCAAGTCACGAGGCCTGTCCTCGTTCCCGGAAGCCTTCCTGCCACGGTAAACGTCCCTGTCATGATTGCCGGGAGTCAAGAAACAAGGAAATGGCAGTGAATCGATAATGCTCAAAGACTCAGGCAATAACGGCATACTGTCATTGACCAGGTCTCCTAAGAGAAGGCACAGGTCGAGATCCTTTCTTTTGGCCAGTTCACGATAAATAGACTTGCGCGCATACCGCATCTCTGTCGCGTTGTCCACTTGCGGGTCGCCCACAAGCGCCACTCGCAAAACTTGTCTTGAGTGTCTCTCTGATTTGCCTCTGCCATCCTTGGCCAATCCGGTGCTACATGTCAAAGCTAACGTGATGGCGACCAGCGCGAAATGTCTTGGTAATCCTGATCGAACCATATTACTTCCTTAAGATTCCAAAAAGTAACCGGCCATCGTCAAGCCTGTGCCAGGTAGCGATGGCCGGAGTGATTATTAATCTAATCAGAATTATTCCGCAGTAGAATAAAGAACATACTTGTCGCCGGCATCCGTCTTCTCTACAGAGACAATATAGCCCCTTCCGCTCTCATCGAAACCGATCCTTGCGAATGAGGCATTGGTTCCGAGTGGGGTAAGTTCAGACCAGGTTTTAGTCTTGGAGTCGATATGTCTTACGGCTGTCTTCTTTACATCACCTTCGGTGTAGGCCAAGGCGACATAAGGTACATCGTTGCTGTCCAATGCGATAGACCCCATGTTATACTTGTATGTGACTAAAATGTCAGTCATGGCTCCACCAACAAGAACCTGTTTCTTGGAAGTAGGATCATATTTGACCACACCGAACTCATAGTTCTCGCCGCCGTCGAATGTCGCGCCGAAAAGGAAATAAATGCTGCCGTCAGACGCGATGTCGAAGTCGGAGAAGAAAGCGCTATAGCCTTCAACAGGCTGTCCATTGGTTCCTGCCACTACCAAATTCTCGAAAATCGTAGACCAGGCGCCATTGTCAAGCTTGTACATGGATATGTGGCTTGGAATAGTCTTGGTCTGGGTACCATAAGCATAAAGATAGGACTCTCCGTTGATGGTCTTGCCAAAGACACCATTCGCGTAAGCCGCCGGCTCTCTGCCTGCTATAGGCAGACCGTTACTCCATGCGCTACCATCGAAATGAGCCAGGTTCAGTCCTCTTCTCGGCACGGACACCTTGTTCGTGTTGTTGTAGTGGGCGCACCATACATCCTTATCTGAAACAGGGAATACGGCTGCTATGGAGGTGAATGTCGTACTTGTTCCGAACATCTGACCGGCTTCGCCAACATAAGTCCCCTTACCGTCCGCCACACGTACCACAGACATCTTGCTGGAAGCAGAGCCGTCGGCAAATGCCACAAATGGCACGCCGGAGGCATCGAAATTGATAGCGAATCCGTCAGATTTTCCTGCCGCCAACGCACCTGCGACATCCTTGAGTTCGGCGCCGTCCAATTTAAGGAGGTGTGGCACGGCGACATTGTCCGCATTGACCGATGAACCTGCCACATAAGGGGCTCCATCCTTAGGATTAATCGCAAAAGCAGGATTACTGTTCATGACCAATGAAGACTCGGCCACCTTGCCCCATTTGGCAGGTTCGGCGATCTTTACGGACACTGTGTAAGCCTTGAAATTATTCTTAAGGAACACCACAAGCTGTACTTCGGCTGAGAAATCCACAGGAGTGACACCACTTACGATGTTCTTCCCGTCAGGAGCGCCGCTTGCGTCAGCCACGTTCACGGAAGCCCCCTCTGTCACCGCGAACCCTGGAACGAGAGTCTTAAGAGCGGCAGGGTCGGTACCATAGGGTAAGGTGAAACTGATAACGCCCGTGCTGATGTTTTCCGCGATATAATCAGTCTTCAAAACGCCGGCATTGTCCTTGGCATAAAAGCCGAATGATGAGAATGAGACGGGGATGATTTCTTCCTCCTCCTTGTTTTTGTCGCAGGCAGCGAAGAGTGCTACACTCGCAAGAGCTGCCAATAAAAACCGTTTGAACATAAATTTAAAAATTGTGGCATAACCATGCCTGATTACTAATATGCTATTATCTTACACTGTACTTTCTGAGGACCAAATCCTTCATCAGTTTGTCCGGACCCGGATAGCCGAGCGTCACGCCTTCTGCTGACACCAGGCTGATGGTCACCGTGTTATCCTTCGACGCATCGATGTCATGAGGCAGCCAGTCGATTTTGATAACCTGGTCATACACGCCCGGCAAGAATGTGATCTTACCCCCGGCAGTCGCCACTTTGTAATCCGTCCCCTCCGCCAATCCGCCGCCGCAAGTCACCTCGAATGAGACGACAATCGGTTCTGTCGGCTTGGGACCGGTGTAATGCACTGTGTATGAGCCTGTGAACTCTCCTTCCGCGTTGATGCTGACCACAGAGGACTTCGCGGTGTCGAATGCCACGAAGGAATCCTTGAAAGTCTCGATCTTGTTGCAGGCGCAGACCATGGCCGTAAGGGTCAATGCTGCCAGCCCGAGACCTTTGCCCCACAGTCTCCAAATGGTGCCAAATCTATGTAATGCTTTGTTAATCATCTTTTTGTGCTGTTTATAGGGTTTGGTTGCATAGCCTTGTTCGCATCCAACTCCACAAGCGGTACCGGGAGTATGAATCTGTCATCCGGGAACGTCATGGACAGTACGGAAGAGCCGCAGGCGGCATCTCTGGACAAGGCCTCATGCCTTCTTGTTATGTCGAACAATCGATGGCCCTCAAGAAACAGCTCCTTGATGCGTTCGTTTTGGATAATCACATCCAGGTCATCTGCATTGGCATAAGCAATGTCGATGTCGGACACATTCACGCCCCTTGCCCTTGCCTCCAGCGCTGCGACATCAGCCGCCGCGGAGGCGAGATCTCCTTCGTGGCAGGCGGCCTCGGCTCTGATCAGGTACATCTCCGAAAGCCTTAGGACGAATGGGTCGTAGCGTTTTTCGCTTTCGGCAATGTCTTCGGTGTCAATAAATTTCATGCAAACTCCGCTGTAGCTTCTTCCGTCTGCGGCTGTGTGGGAAAGTAATTCGGAACGGATGTCCGAACCGGCCCATCTGCTGCTTTCCGAACTGAAAAGGTCGAGGAGTTTGCCCGAAGGATACATCTGAGGATTCGTGTAATCGAAGGTTGACCTCAACTTGGCTCCTGCGGAAAGTCCGTTGAGACGGAATATCGCCTCCTGACCTTCCTTGCGCCTGCAGAACATCGCCACATAATCAGAGCGCGGAGTCAGTGAAAGGCCATAACCGGTAATCACTTCGGAAGCACATTTGAGTGCGTCTCCATAGTTCCCCATGTAGAGATGGATCCTGGCCATCAATGCTTTGCAGGCGGCAGGAGACGCATAGAAACATCCTTTGCTCCATCCGTCGGAGAACATCTCCAACGCAGTTTCGAGATCTCCGAGAATCTGTCTATAAGTGCTTGCGGCAGAACTTCTTGCGATTACATCCTTGACATCAGGGATTTTGGTCATCACGGCTGTTCCGAGGTGCGAGGCATCGTTGCTGTAAGTGTAGGTCTGTCCATAAGCGAGGCAAAGATCCAGATGCAGCAAGGCTCTCAGAAAATATGCCTGGGCTATGTAGTTGCGGACAGTCGCGGTCTGCTGCGGGAAGCGCTCGGAGACAGATGGCCCATACTGGATCACCTCATTGGCATTGGCGATAATCTCATAGCCGTTCTTCCAGATGTATCCAACCGCCGTAGTCTCCTCACTTTCGTCCGAAATAAAGTCGAACTGCTGTCTCCATTCGGATGTTCCTGACTGGAAACGTACAAGATCGCCTGCCACTTCCGGGTACAGAACCATGTAGGAGTCATAGAACTTGTAAGTAAGCCCATAAGTGCCTGACACCGCAGCCTCCAATGCGTAAATGTCAGAGTAAAAATTCTTTATGGAAGTCTTGCCGGTCTTTTCCACCTCCAGAAAATGACAAGAGGCCAGAAGCGGAAGCATCGACAGGAAGGCAAGTATATTCTTTATTATTCTCATTCTCGTTCTCGGATTATTGTTAAATGTACTAAAAACCGATGTTGACACCGAGTGTCAATGTCCTTGTCCGCGGATAGCCATACATCATGGTCTTGTAAGAGTTCAGGCCGCTTTTCTGATCAGGCGTGAATATGTAGAGATTGTCGATCACCATGGATGCGGACGCACTCTTCAGGTGCATTCTGGCAAGCAGTTTCTCAGGAAGGTTGTACGTCACTGAGACATTGCTCAAATCGAAGTTGGTTCTGTTGTAGATGAATCTTGTGGAGTTCATCGTCGATTTCGATGAAAGCTGTGACACTTTCGGGAACTTGGAAGGAACCCCAGGAGTAGTCCATCTATATTTGTAGACCTCCACGGCCTGGTTTGCACTTATGATGTCATAGCCGTCCTTAAAGTAGATGCTTGCATAGGTAGGCAATGCGTAACCGCCTATCAGATAATTGATCTGGAACGAGAAAGTCCAGTTCTTCCAGCTGAGGTTGTTCACCAGACCTCCGCTCAGAAGCGGTGTTCTGCTTTTATAAGGAACCCTGTTGGCGGTACTGTAAGTACGGGTGATGTTTCCGTTCTTGTCATACCACATCGGAGAGCCGTCGCTTGGATCCACGCCAGCCCAGCGCACAAGATTCCATGTCTGGGAATCGTAACCTTCCATCCATGCGTAAGATCCGAAACTGGTCGGAACCCCGTTGTACAATTCGAGAATCTTGTTCGAGTTATGCGCGATGTTGAAATTCGTCGTCCATGTGAAGTTCCTGCGGGCGAAATTCGTGCTTGAAAGGCTCAGCTCAACTCCGCTGTTCCTCATCCTTCCGATGTTGGAAGAAACTATGTCTGAGGATAGTACACGTGAAACGTAGATTTTGCTCAGCACGTCACTGGTGACATTGTTGTAGTACTCCAGTTCGATGTCGATTATCTTTCTGAGTTCGAGACGAACACCGGCATTGATCATCCTGGTCTTCTCCCATGAGAGGCCAGGGTTTGGTATGGAGCCGATTATGGCTCCGGTGCCGCCGGCGTAGGAGTAACTGCTGCCATAGACGTAGGTGCCGTCTGCTCCGGATGTGTCCACGCGGGAGTTTCCTGTAAATCCGAACGAGGCCTTGAGTTTCAGCATCTTTATCAGTTCGTTGCGGAAGAAATCCTCTTTGTGGACATTCCATGACAGGCCGGCTGACCAGAAGTTGGACCATCTGGAGTACTCGCCGAAGTCGGAGTTGCCGTCACGTCTGATGTTGAATGAAGCGTAATACCTTGAGTCGTAGGAATATACCGCCCTTCCGAGGAAGGACATCTTGCGTTCGATGTTCGCCGAGCTATAGCCCTTCCTGGAGGCCTCGTCCGCATATCCTACCTCTTGAATGTTATCGTTCATGAATCCGCTGCCTGTAGCGTACAGGGTCTGATACTTAACCTGTCTGAACTCGATGCCGGCATAGGCGCTGACGTTATGTCTGTCAGCGAATCTCTTGTCGTAATTGAGCCGTTCGACATTAGTCCAGTTCATGTATGACGCGTCAGCCCTGCGGGAACTGCCTTTCGGATTTCCCGCCGAGTCCATTCCGCTCAGAGTCGTCCGTGAATAATAAATGTCCTCGTGACTGTGGGTGTAGTCAATGGCATACTGCGAGGTGAACTTCAGTCCGTCGAATATTTTCGCCTCTACTGAAAAATTAGCGGAGGTCATCACTGAACGCTGTGTGTTGGTGTTGGCCTCACGGGCAGGCACCTCGTTCTTTGTGAACTTACGCATGACCCATCCGCCGGAGGCCTCGTCATACACCTTATTATAGAGCCTGAACGACCCGTCACTCAAGTACGGCTCAAAGATCGGAAGGGTTTCAAGAAAGCCTCTGTACAGAGGGAAAAGATTGTTGGTGTTGTAGGACGCTGAGAGCTGAGCGTTGAATCTCAGCCATTTGGTGAAATCGTAGGAATTTCTGGTCCTGAAGGAGAAGCGCTGCTGGCTGTCACTTTTTACAGTGTTGTCTGTCTTGTAGTAGGAGCCTGTCACATAATTAGAGGTCTTCTTCGTGCCGCTGGTGAGGGACAGGTCGGCGTAGAGATTGGTGCCGACTCCTAAATATTCTTTCGACCAGTCAGTGTCCGTCGTGGAGTAAGAATTATAGTCGTTATCCTGATAGGGGAATGTCTTAAGACTGTTTCCCGCATTGGCCCAGGCCTCTTTTGCGACTGCAAGGTACTGCTCCTGGCTCATCATTCGGAACTCCGTGCTTTTATCTATGGTCGCCACGCCGAAGTTGACTCTCGCGCTTATTGCGAGAGGCTTGTTGTTGGAGCCGGATTTCGTGGTCACGAGAATGACACCGTTGGAGCCGTCCGCACCGTAAATGGTCACTTGGTCAGCATCCTTCAGAACCGTAATGGACTCTATGTCATCAGGATTCAGGTATGACAACGGCGAGACGGTGTAAGATGTTCCCGCCATCTGATTAGTCCTGCCTCCTGTGTAGACAGGCACTCCGTCGATGACCCAGAGAGGTTCGTTCGAAGCACTCAAGGACGCTTCTCCCCTGATTCGGGTTTCATACCGGCTTCTGGTCGTGCCGGCGGCGTCAGTGTTCGGCTCGATGCTCATACCCGGAACCAGTCCGGTCAGGAGGTTGTCAATGCGGGCTTTCGGTTTGTCTTTCAGCTGGTCCGCGTTTACCTGAAACGCGCTTCCGATCAAGTCTTCACGGCTTTGCTTCGTTCCATAGGCACCGATGATCACCGAGCCGTCCAGCTCGTTATCCTCCTCAAGGCGGACGTTCAATGTTCTCTGTCCACTGACGGTTATTTCCTTTGTGCGCATGCCAAGGTATTGGAACACAAGAGTATAAGATTCCCCTTCGGCGGGAGCCTTGATGCTGTAATACCCGTCAATGTCAGCGGATGTCCCGATTCTTGTGCCTTTAATGATCACGCTGGCCCCAGCCAACGGCTCTCCGTCGGCAGTGGTGATTTTTCCCGTGACTTTATCGGTGATTTTGTCAGAGGATGTCTTGGTCTGATAGGTGTCACGGCTCCTCCTGTCGGTTCCCGCCGCCTGGATGTCCGGGGAGGGAAACGATAAACATAAGACAATCAGAAGTATCTGACTGTATAATACTTGCAAAGTCCATTTCATACACTGCCAAATATAGTAATAATTCTAAAAAATGAGTGGGCTTTGTCCGGAAAATCCGGATTTTCGTTGTCCGGGCGAGGTTTTAAGCCCCGGCTTATTTCTCAGTGAGTTCGATGGCGACACCGCCGCCTCTGGCCATGAAGACAGGGATCACGCTTTCGGAAGTCACTTCCTGTTCGGTAATCGTGTAGGCCTGCGGATTCTTCTGGTAGTCGGCATCGGGAGCGTCGGCATAGATCTTGGCCACATAGGTCTTTCCCGGATCCAGGAAGCTCATCGGGACATCCAAAGTCCTGCTGTTCTCGTCAGTGACACCACCGACAAACCATTGGCCTGATTTCTTGGCCTTGCGGGCGACAACAATGTAGTCACCAGGCTCGGCGAGGAGATATTTGCTCTTCTGCCAGTCCACGGCGACATTCTTGATGAACTGGAACGCGTCGGCAAACCGGTCATAATGCTCAGGGAAGTCGGCGGCCATCTGGAGAGGGGAGTACATCGTCAGATAAAGTGCAAGCTGGTTCGCGATGGTGGCATTGACCTTGGATGTGTTCGAGCAGAATCTGGAAAGATCCATCTCGAATATTCCCGGGGTGAAATCCATCGGGCCGCCATTGAGTCTTGTGAACGGAAGGACGGTCACGTGCATTGGCTGGGTTCCGCCAAATGCCTGATACTCAGTACCTCTGGCGCTCTCGTTGCCGACGAGGTTAGGATAGGTGCGGCAAAGGCCGGTCGGACGGACAGCCTCATGGGCATTGACCATGATGTGGTGCTTCGCGGCCTCCTTGACGGCATAAAGATAGTGATTGACCAGCCACTGACCGTAGTGATGCTCTCCAAGAGGCAGAATGTCACCGACATAGCCACTCTTCACGGCATCGTAGCCATACTTTTCCATAAGACTGTAGGCGGCATCCATGTGTCTTTCATAATTACGCACGGAAGAAGAGGTCTCGTGATGCATGAGAAGTTTGACACCCTTCGAGTGGGCATAGTCATTCAGAGCCTTGATGTCGAAATCAGGGTACGGTGTCACGAAATCGAACACATAGTCCTTGTTACAGTTAGCCCAATCCTCCCAGCCGACATTCCAGCCCTCCACAAGCACCTCGTCGAAACCGTGCCTGGCCGCGAAGTCAATGTACTTGCGGACATTCTCGTTGTTGGCCGAGTGCCTGCCGTTCGGCTTGGCGGAAGCGTAGTCGGTGACACCGAGATGAACCGAGGAGAAGTCGTCCGTGTAGGCCCAGGAGCTTTTACCGGTGATCATCTCCCACCAGACACCCACATATTTCACGGGATGAATCCATGAGACGTCGTCGTAGGCACAAGGCTCGTTGAGATTCAGCACCAGCCTTGACTCCAGCTGCCTGCATGCGTCATCCACCACCTGGACAGTTCTCCAAGGACTCTTGCAAGGAGTCTGAAGACGCCCGCGCCAACCCTGCGCGTCAGGTGTAAGCTCGGTTCTGAAGGTCAGAGTCGAAGGATCCAGATCCAGACTCATGCATGAATAATCAACCAATGCGGCCTCATGAATATTCACGTACAACCCTTCGTCGGTCTTCATCTGGAGGGAGGTCTGCACCCCTGTCATCGAGAATGGTGTCTGTGATGAGTTCCCGCAGAACGCGCTCTCCATCCTGGACTTGATCCCGCTGAGGCGGGAGACGGTATATTCATACTCCTGGGTGTCGTAATCGCCTGGGATCCAGTACGCTGTGTAGTCTCCGCCCATGGCGAACTCCGTCAACTCATCCTTGATCACGAAATAGGTCAGTTCCTTCTGTTCCGGGAACTCGTAGCGGAAGCCGAGGCCGTCGTCGAAAAGGCGGAAGCGAATGGTCATCCTTCTGTCTGTGGCCGTTTGCACGAGATTGACAGCCAGTTCGTTATAATGATTGCGAATCTCGGATTCCTCACCCCAGACAGGGCTCCAGGTCTCGTCGAAAGAGCAGGTGTCCACGCTCTCCACCTTGAATCCGTCGTGGAAAGACCAGCACGGTTTCCCGTCCTCTTTCCGGATGCCCTTGTCCCCGAAAACCAGTTTTTCAGCCTTAAGCACACCGCGCATCTCATACCCCAGATGGCTCGGACGAAGAATGGTGGTCTCGCCGTAACTTAATGAATATGTTGGACTTCCGTCCGGTGCGATGGTGAATGTCATGGAAAGCTTCCCGTCCGGAGATTTCAATACGGAAACGTCGGAAGGCTCTGCCTGCTCTTTCTGGCCGGAGCCGCCGCAGGACAGAATCAATGTCGATGCCGCGCAAATGGCCGCACCTGCTAAAAGCGATTTCTTCAAAAGGTTCATGTCAATGATGATCTGCGTTAATCAAATTTGAATATGTAATCTCTGCCTCATACTAGGTTCCTTTTACAAATTAGCCTTGGCCTTTGCCGGCGCTATACGCTGAGAGCAAAGGCTTGACGCAAAGGTAAGTCATCCGCGCCGCAAATCCAACATATTCCTTTAAGAATATGCAGGACTTGCGGCGCGGGCGAAAGGAGGCCGAGCCTCATTGTTTTCCTCTGGAGGCGCTATCGGTCGATGGTGATTCTGTGGGTGCCTGGCCTCAGCTGGCGGTCGGAGCCGCCGTCGATCCGTACGGTCGCGGTGGTGTTCTCCGGGATGGTGACATCAAGATGGATCTTGCGTCCGTCTTTTTTCCAGCCTGCCTTGATGAGGCCTCTGACGGAGTTGTAGGAGGCATTGGCCCACTCCAGACCCTCGACGAAATGAGGGGCGATGATGATGTGGCCGAAACCTGGGGCAAGATCGTCTTTCCTGATGCCGACGATGTCGTTCACAAGCCATGCGGAGATGTCTCCGAAGAAGATGTGGTCGAGCGACGCGTCGTTGAACCTTTGTGACAATGTCCAGGTCTCCGCAAGGGAGGTGTAGCCGTCGTGGATCCATGCGAGCCAGGACGGATGATCCTCCTTCGAGGCCATTTCGTACGCCAGGTCGGCAAGGCCATATTCAGTCAATGTCCTGAGGACGACCTTCGATCCCATCGAACCGAAGTTAAGGTGGCCGTCATTGTCCTTGACAAACTCTTCCAGCTTCGCGACAACCTTTGGAATCTCCGGACCCGGCACGACCTTGACGTACAGGGCGGCTGCCTGGCCGGTCTGCGTGCCGGAAGCATAGACTCCGGTCTCCGGGTTGTAGAACTTCTTGTTGATGGCGTTTCTCAGGCGATCCTCGTTGGCCATCAGGGTTGAGGACTCTTTGCTGAGGATGAAAGAGAACTCTTTCATAATCCTGTAGTCGTAGTAGTAGAACAGCGCGGAAGTGAACTCCGTAGGGGTCTTCGCCTCGTATGGGAGCCAGTCTCCGATTCCGTAGGACACAAGTCCGTCCGGATCCTCCCTTGCCTTAAGGTAGGCGAGGTACCTCTCGCACATCGGCCAGACCTTCTCGATGATGGTCTTGTCGCCGTAGTAAAGGTAGAGGTTGTACGGGATGATGAACATGGCCGCGTCCCAGACCGGGCCGATCCAGTCGTCGTAGCCCCAGTCGCTTGTCGGGATGATGCCGGAGATCTGCCCGCTCTCTTTCTGGTTGTCAATGAAATCGTCCAGCCATTTCTCGTAGGCGAGGATGCTGTCGTAGTTCAGCAGACCGATCTCCTGAGAGAGGTAGGCGTCCGCCGTCCAACCGTTTTTCTCCCTTTGAGGACAGTCGGTCGGGATGGACATGAAGTTGTTGCAGTAGGTTCTTCTGGTCATGTTCCAGAGGGTGTCCAGCAGCTTGTTGGAACATTCGAATGTGCCGGCGGATTCCTGATCCGTGTAGAAGTACAGCGCATGGAGCGACTCCTTGTCCAGCTTCATCGGGACGCTGGTCTTGACCTCGGCGTAGCGGAATCCGTGGTAGGTGAAGGACGGAGTCCATTCCTCAGTGCCGCTTCCCTTGAGGATGTACTTGTCTGTCTGGAACTCGTAGCCTGGAAGAGGCTTGTAGTAGATGTTGATGTTCCCCGGCTCAAGGCTGCCGTCTTCCTTGACAAGCTCGGCATGGATGACCGACACTTCCGTGCCGGCCTCACCGCTGACGCAGAGCCTGCACACACCGGAGATGTTCTTTCCGAAATCGAATATGTACGATGTGTCTCCGAATGATCTGACGGCGACCGGCTCGATCTCTTCCGTAGGCCTGATCTGCGGCATCTTCTGGGCCACGAGCAGAGGCGACGGGTCCGGAACCTCTCTTGCTGTGCTCCACGAGGAGTCGTCGAATCCGGTCTCGTACCATCCGGCGATCTCTTTCCTGGCGTCGTAGGTGTCGCCCGAGTAGATGTTGTTGCTGATGTACGGCCCGTCGGCGGTTGTCTTCCAGGTCTTGTCGGATGCGATCACGCTCGTGGTTCCGTCCGCGTGTGTGACATGCAGCTCCAGGATGAATCTCGCCCTGCCGCGCCATCTGGCATTCTCGAAATTCCAGGTGGCCACAGGCTTTATCTCATTGTAGAACCCGTTGCCTAGCACGGCGGTGATCACATTCTCTCCGGATCTGACCTTTCCGGTCACGTCCGTTACGGTGTAGAGATTCCTTTTGTCGTAATGGGTGTAGCCGGGATCAAGAAACGCGTCGGAGACCGGCTCGCCGTTCAGTCTTACCTCCGCGTAGGCGCACGCGCTCATGTAGACTCTCGCCGAGACTACATCCTGCCCGGCGTCGAACTCTTTCCTGAACATCGGGGCCGCCTCGAAATCCTTGTCATGGGAGTCTGTGACCCAGACCGCTTTCCAGTCAGTCCTGCCCATCAACGCGGTCCGGAACTTCGCCGGCTCCGAGACAAGAACCTTGGTGGAGTCCGCGTTCCAGGCGGTGACCTGCCAGAAATATTCATGGTCGCTTACCATCAGACCGGTGTCCTCCATCCTCGCGAACGGAACGGATGAGGTGACCGTCCCGGAACACCAGATGTCAGGGGATGACAGCTTCTCTTCCGAACTGGCTACGGCCAAAGAATAGGAGTGCTGGACAAAGCCGTCCACCCCATCGTAGATCCAGGTGAAGCGAGGCGCCTGTACGTCCACCGTCAAAGGTGACCGCTGGTACTCGCATCTTAAGTCCGTGATCGAGTTGCCGGCCTCGTTTCCCACAGAGCAGGAAAGCATTGTGGCGGCAAGGCACAAGCATGTGGTGAGAGAGAATGAAAATCGCATAACTTAATCGAATAAATTGGGTATTTTTCTTCGCAAATATAGTAAAATATTCATATATTTGCAGCTAACAAATAGTATTTTACAATGAACATTATTTCCTGTTTCAGAGGAGCCTTGCGGGCTGCCTTATGTTTGTCCGTCCTCTCGTCTTGCTCGGGGGCGCTTACGGGTTCGTCCTACGAGGTGAGGACTCCGTTGTCATCCACCGGGATAAGGCTTGAGGGGCTCGGAGTGGAGCTTGACCCTCATTTCATCTCCCAGAATGTCACCAGAAACGACGGCGCCACCCTGGAGGACTGGCGTGACATTGTTGTGCGCAGGGTGAAGATGATGGATGTTCAGAGATTCCGCGTCATGCTGCTGCCTCATTGGTGGGAGCCGGTCAATGACAATCAGGATTCCCAAGTGGCTGACATGGACAGGTTTACTTTTGATTCTGCCGAGATGAGGTCTGTCTGCGCGGTGCTTGATCTGGCTCAGGAGACGGGCGCGAGTGTGACGTTGGTGCTGTGGGGCTGCCCTGCGTGCTGCTCCTTTGTGGACGAAGGCGTTCCCTCTCACGGACAGAGGCACTTCCTATGCGACAGGAGCGGGACGAACTGGGTGACGGCTCCGGGAGACAATGAGGAGTTTGCCGAGAACTTCTCTGTGGTTGTCAAGCATCTTATTGAGGACAAGGGCTATACCTGCATAAAGGAGGTCACTCCTTTCAACGAGCCTGACGGCAATGTCTGCGAGCCGGATCAGTACATCCAGATCGTAAAGGCTCTGGACAGGCGCTTCCGCCGGGACGGTGTCCGTGACAAGGTGCGCTTCAATCTGTCTGACAACACGGACTGCCGCCGGTTCTTCCTGAAGGAGTGCGCCGACAACCTTGCCGACTATGCGGACATGTTCAACTCCCACACCTACATGTGCGGCTACGAGTCGCCGAACAGTTATGCCCTCGGATGGGAGAAGGACAACATCGATGTCGTCAGGAAGACAGGCAAGCATCATTTCGTCGGCGAGTTCGGCTCCAACCTCTGCCAGGGAGCGTCAAGGCAGAAGGACATAAATTGGTACAAGAGGGGAGTGCTGATCACCCGCAACTGTCTGAATTTTCTGAACGCCGGTGCGGTGGGCGCGAGCTATTGGTCGCTGATCGACCAGTACTACAACAAAGGCGCGTCCTACGGGGAGATGCAGCAGCTCGGCCTTTGGCGCTATAAGAAATGTGCCTATCAGGGCGCGGACGCGGAAGGCTTCGAGGAGGACTACCAGCCGAGGCCGAACTACTACGCCTACTCACTTCTGACCCGGTTCGTCAGGAGGGGCGACGAGGTCTTCCCGCTTGACCTGCGGAATGAATATGCCGCCGGCACCGCGTTCAGGTCTGAGGACGGAAGATGGACCTATGTCTTCGCGAACGGCTCGGAGGACGATGCCGAGTTCAATCTGTTCAACGTCAATGACGTGAATCTCGGCGATTGTGATGTCTACAGGTACACAGAGGCCGGTCTGCCGGAGGATGATTCGATGATCTCGCCTTGCGGTGTCCTCAGGTCTTCGGGGAAGAGCTACAAGGTCTCCGTCCCTGCCCAGAGTGTCTTGCTCCTTGAACAAAAATATTCAGAATAATGAAAAAGTTGATCTTACTGGCGGCATTGTTGCTGTCGCCGCTGTCCATGCTGTCACAGAACGCAACCATCGAGCACCCTTGGAAGGGGGCGAGAGTGGCTTTTATCGGTGATTCGATAACAGATCCCGGCGCGGTGCCGGACAATCATGACTGGACCGGACGGGATGACATCCATTATTGGGGCTATCTCCAGAAGTGGCTGGGGATCAGACCTTTCGTGTATGGTGTCAGCGGGCGGCAATGGAATGATGTCGTCAATCAGGCGGAACAGTTGAGGAAGGAACACGGTGACGATTTCGACGCCATCACGATATTCCTTGGCACAAATGACTTCATCGGCGACGTTCCTTTGGGGGAATGGTACGAGCGGACGCTCAAGACCACGAAGGCGGCGATGGGGTACCCTGCGAGGGAATATGAATGGCTCGCCAAAACCCCGGTGATGGACAATACGACATTGAGGGGACGCATCAACATAGCTGTCAGCACATTGAAGAGTATGTTCCCGCAGAAGCAGATCGTCATCCTCACCCCTATCCACAGGGCCTTCGCCACCTTCGGCGCGGAGAATGTCCAGCCGGACGAGTCTTTCCCGAACAAGATCGGGATCTATTTCCTTGAATATGTCAACGCGGTCAAGGAGGCGGGAAATGTGTGGGGAATCCCTGTCGTGGATCTGAATTCCCTGTGCGGCATCAATCCGATGATCGAGGAACAGGTGCTCTATTTCGGCAACAGCGAGACCGACAGGCTCCACCCTAACGCAAAAGGACATGAACGCCTTGCAAGAACGCTCATGTACCAGTTGCTTACGTTGCCGTGCAGGTTTTAGGTCGGAGTCTTTCTACTCCGGCTTGATCTCCTTGAACTTGTTGTTGTACCTTCTCATGAAGCCGAAGGCCATGTTGCCATATTCAGTGCCGGCCTTGAAGCTCCATTCGATGTCTCCTTTCAGGGCGTAGTTCCAGATCAGTGACAGCTGGACTTTCTGAGAAAGGTGCATTGAGTAGTGTCTTTTGACGATCGTCGAGTCACCTCTGGCAGTCTTCGGCCCGGTGAACTCGCCGATGTAGTAGGCCTTGCCCAATGTGGCCGCCGCATCCTTGGCCTTCGCCACCTGATAGGAAAGGTTCAGTTCCCCAAGATCCGAGAAGACCCGTGGCTCATCGTAGACATGTTCCGACATTCCGTTCATCGGCTTTGGCGTCATCACTCCTGTGATCTCGACATATTGCTTGAATGAGTCGGTTGCCCAGGACTTGTTGTGCGCCAGGTTCCACTGTGCGTTGCGCATGACGCTGTGTCCGCTGAGTATCAGGCGGTCCTGCGGGTCGAGCGAGGCGACGGTCTCCGCGAATCCTTTGCATGCGGTCTCTACCGCTGCCGCCGGAAATTCCGCGTAGCCTGCGATGTCGATGTCGGCCCCGAGGTTGAACTCATTGCCGAACTCCCATGCTGCGAGACATTTGTGATCCTTCAGCGTGTTGACGATGTCCTTTGTGTAGTCGATCATCAGCTTGTAGGTCTTGCTGGATGTATTGCCCCAAGCCTTGATCTCCTCTCCGCAGTATTCAGGGAAGCATTCCTTGTTCCAGAAGACCGACGGGATGAGAAGAATGTGCCTCTGGTCGCACAGGTCGGCCAGTTTCTTGAGATTCGACAGAAACTGCTCCTTCTGTTCTGTGTAGTAATGCATCTGGCTCGCATAGAAAGGACTGCAACTGAAGCGTACAATCGGAACCTGCTCTTCCTCAAGGACTTTGACGGTTCTCTCCATCATGGCGGTCCCCATCCTGTCCGCTTCGTGGCATTGGACGAAGAGGTTGTAGCAGTTGACTCCCGTGACGTAAAGAAGCTCTCCGCCAAGGGTCATCCTTGGCTTGCCGAACTTCGTCGAACCAAGCTGTAGTCCTAATTTGCCGGAATAGCTGTCTTCCCAGTAGACCTCAGGGGCGTAAGGGGCGGTTTTTTCGATTTCCTTTTCATCGCTGTCCTTCTGGCAGGCTGACACCGCGAACGCGAGAGCGATGACCGATAGTGTGAGGATTACTTTTTTCATAATAAAGAAGATAAGAGGAAGCCGGCAGGTTTCCCTGATCCGGCTTCCAACACAACCAATATTAAATTATTTAGAGAATCTTACGCAACGTACAGGGTGTCCGGTCGCGCGGTCATAGTTGTCGTAGGCATCGTCTGTTCCGCGCAGTCTGAACGCATTTTCAGGATTGCCCCAGGATGTCGAGCAAGACCAGAGTCCGCAGAAGCCTTCCTGATTAAACCAACCGTAACCGCCGGAGTAGAGGAATCCGCTGGCCGGAATCTTCAGCTGGCCGTTGAACAACGTGATGAAGGAACCCTGGTTGGATGCGCCGGCTCCGAGGCCTGCCGCAAGTGCGTTTGCCGTGCAGACTGAATAACCCGCAGGGCAAGGGTCGTAGATGGTCTTGATGGAAGACTTGGCCGCAAGACCGTCAGCTTCGAAGTTCACACCCCAAAGGTATCTTTGCGGAGCCTCAAGCAGCCAGTCATTGTTGCGGCTGGATGCCCTGATGTAAGTGTCCGGATGTGCCACTGAGTATTCAACTGTGTTCTTGACGTTTTCATCGTCATTGGCCCCGCCGGCGACAGGATGGAATTTGCCTTCTCCCTTTCCGCTGTCGAACTCGATGATTGATGAGAATGGATCCTTTCTGCCCCACTGGAAGTAGAGTCCATGATCATCGACTGACTTCGCTCCGAGGTTTCTGTCCATGAAGTCCCATTCTCCGAGATGCAGGTCTTTTATCTTGCCTGTACTCCAGATGTTCCAGCTCCAAATCACGTTTCCTGCCTCGTCTGTCGCGGCGATGACGGCGTTGCCGTCCTTGCCGGAGCATGCGAAGTAGATCTTGCCGTTCTCGTAGGAGACACCGGTGATGAGTCCGCTGACTTCTTCCCAGACGAGTTTGGCTCCGGCAGGAGAGAGTGTCGCTGACTGATCCTTGAATGTAGGATGGATACCGGCCTGTCCGTTGCCTTTGACCGTGGCGTCAAAGTAGTAGCCTCCACCGGATGTGATCATGTAGCAGTTGGCCCTTTCTGTCTCATCTTCATTGATGTCGGAGTAGAGTACGAACTGTTGACGTGAGATGTTGAGTACTCTGGCTTTGGTGATCTTTTTCGGCCCGGCCACGTCGATGAAGTTGAGAGCTCCGTCGGCGGACTGTACCTTGATGCTGAATCCCTCATCGTAGTTGCCGTAAGGCAGGAACACCACGAAATCCTTCGCCACTTGCGTCAGCTGTATGCCGCCATCACAATCGATGACCGTGGTAGAGGAGCCACCACTCATCTGTACAGAGATCACACCTTCATTGTCAGCAGTGACCATCATGTCTCCGTTGATGATCTCACCGCCTTTGGCTGTGATTTCGACCTTGCTTATGACCACCTCCCCCGTGAGTTTCACGGATACACCTCCGAGAGGAGCCACGAATGACAGATTGTCGCTCTTTTTCTTGTCGGTAACCGCCACCAGCGGACAGACTCCTGCGTTGTAGACTCCAGCTTTGGAGAAATGGATTGTTGAAGGAACGACTGTCCTGATGGTGGCGACTCCATCCGTCATGGTGACAGTGGATCCTTCATAATAAGGAGACACTGCCACAGTGCCACTGATGGTGGCGCCGTCGTTCCCGCCATCAGATTTGAATTTCCCGTTTCTGGAATCGGCGCCAGAAGACAATCTGTATTTCTCGTTTGCCTTCGAACTGTTGAAAAGTCCGAAAGTCGCGCCTTCGCCCCAGTACAGGGCGTTTGATCCGTCCATATATTCCTCGACGATCTTAGCCTTGACGGAGCCTTTCCCGAAGAGTCCGCCGTCCTTGGTGCAGGACATTGTCGCACAGACAGCCGCTGTTATAGTGAGTATAGATAGTAACTTTCTCATGTTGAATATGTTTTATGATTATTCAGATGCTAGTATCCCGGGTTCTCCACGATGTTCGGGTTGAGCGCCACGGTACCGTCACCGATCGGCATGTAGTAGTTGTTCGCCGGGAACTGAGGATCCTGGATCCTGTCGTCGATCCTTTCCTTAAGCTCAAGCCAGAACCTTGGTGTTCCCTGTTTGTAGGATTCCCAGTCAAGAAGGTAGTTCAGTCCGGTGTGAGGGCCGTTAAGCTCTGCCTCGGCCTCTCTCCAGCGGCGGAGATCCCAGTAGCGGTGATCCTCGAAGCAAAGCTCAAGCTTGCGCTCGCGGTGAAGGCTCTCCCTGTCGATGCTCTTGAGCTCGTCGGCTCCGGCGCGGTTCCTGATCTGGTTGACCGCGTCAAGCGCCTCGGCCTTGTTTCCGAGCTCGAACTGTGCCTCGGCATAGTTCAGCGGAACCTCGGCGTACCGGAAGATCTCGTAGTCGGTTGTGGAATAGATGAACCACGTCATGTTGTCTGCCCCTGGGTCGAGGTATTTGCGGATTCCGAAGCCGGTGTGGAGGTTTCCCTGGTCGCGGAACTCGTTCATCTGGTCTCCGTAGCACATCACTCCTTCGTAGGCCGGTGTGGTCACGTTGTGGAACACGCTGCCGTCAGCAAGGCGGATGCCGTTGTACATGCTGATGGTGTTCTCCCCGAACACATCCCCTCCGACCGCTCCAGGCCATTCCGAACCGTTCGTCCAGAACCAGGCCTCAAGCCTTGGGTCTCTCTTGCCGATGAACTCTTCCATGCTCCAGGTGTGGGACTCCAATTCGGCTCTGTCAATCTTTCCTGATGTACCGTCGATGAAATCAAAATCCTCCACGAAATCATAGTATGGAAGCGAGTACTGTCCTACTGACCAGGCGTTTGGCTTAGGGCAGTTGCAGATGTCCCATGACCATCTGTACTGTGTGCCTCCCTTGCCCTGATGGCGCTTCACCATGATGGCCTCGGAGTTATCCTTCACGAGGAATATGTCTCTGAGCGCCTCGACCTTGGACTGCCCTGCCGTTCCTTTGTAAAGAGAATAGCCACACTCGGTCATCACTCTCTTGGCTGCGTCGGCGGCGATCTGGTAGTAGTTCCTCGTTGTTCCCTGAGGGATGCCGTTCAGTCCGTCGAGGGCGACCTTGCCGAACTGCTGGATGCTTCCGGCGTAGAGGGCGACTCTGCTCAGCAATGTCAAGGCCGCTCCCTTGCCCGCTCTACCGGCCTCGGGTTTCGCCTCCAGTCTGTCGGCGATGTCCGTCAGCTCGTCGATGATGAAGTCGTAGCTTTCCTGCTCGGTGGAGCGTTTAGGGTACATCTCCTCGTCAGGAGCGTCGATGGAGGTCTCTTTGGTGATGATCGGAACTCCGCCGTAACGCTTCACCATGGCGAAATAGTTGAATGCCCTGAGGAATCTGGCCTCGGCCTTACGCACCGGCGCGTTGCTGGCAGGGGAGTCCTCGATGTTGTCGATGAAGTGGTTGAGCTGGCGGTTGAGGTAGTAGCCGTTGTTCCACCAGCGCATGGTCGTGCCGTTGGACTGGAAGCCGTACTTCTTGACTCCTAGATAGTTGGCCTGGGCACCACGGCCGCTGTACTTGCACTCGTCGCTGATCGTGTTCGCGTGTATCGGGCCTTCTCCTTCCGCCGAGACACCAAGATTGTAACCCCAGTTGGAGGAAGAGGAGAACTCGACATTGACTGGAGAGTTGCCGTAAAGGGCCACGGCATCGTTGATCATGAACGCGCTCATCGCGTAGAGATCGGCCAGGTGGCTGTCGATCAGGAATTCATCCTGCCACACCTGTGCGTCCGTGTACCTGTTGGTCGGGGTCTGTTCGAGGTAGTCTGAACAAGCTGTGCCCAGAATCATTGCTGACAACAGCAGACTGTAGGTTATCTTTTTCATATTCGTAAAACTTAAAGGACAATATTCAAACCTGCGCTTATCGTGTATTGCTGAGGGTAGGAGTATCCGACGGTGGCGCCGGCCTCAGGATCCACTTTGTACTTTGACACAGTGCTGAGTGTGAAGAGGTTCATTCCCGCCACATAGATCCTGCACTTCTGGAGTCCGATTTTCTTGACAATCTTGGAAGGGATGCTGTAGCCGAACGATGCGTTCTTGAGCCTGAGGTAGGCGACATCGCGGTACATGAAGTCGGAAGCCCATCCGTTGATGGCCGCTCCGTTTGGCCTGGCCACGAGAGCGTTCGGGTCGGCGTTGTGGACCGGATCATAGTAAAGGTCGCAGTAGCTTGCCGTGTTTGTGTCGTAGTAGACCGCAAGGGTGTAGCCCCACGCGCCCTGGAACAGGAGTGAAAGGTCGAAGCCCTTGTAGCCAAGGTTGAAGTTCCATCCTGTCATCCAGTGAGGAGTGCTGCCCTTGCCGATCTCAACCTGGTCTTTCCAGTTGATCACGCCGTCATTGTTCACGTCCACCAGTCTGACGTCACCTGCCGCAAGGGTGGAGTTGTCGTTGTTCAGCTCGTCAATCGTGACACCCCAGTTGTCGACGGCTTCCTGGCTCTCGAACAGACCGTCGGTCTTGTAGCCGATTTGTCTGTCGATCCACTGTCCCTCTCTGAAATAGAGCCTCTTGCGGTCAGGGTCGGTCTCTTCTGCCTGGTCGTAGTAGCTCCACTTGGATCTGTTCCAGGAGATGTTCGCGTTGACATCGTAGGTGAAGTCGCTGATCGACCCGGATGTTCCAAGTCTCAGTTCGAAGCCACGGCTTCTGATCGAGTTCAGGTTCTCCTGAGGAAGTTTCGCCCCGAAGGTGTTCGGGAGAGATGATGACCTGTAGCCAGGGATTCCTGTGCGGTCTCTCTGGAACATGTCGAACTCTCCGTAGAGCTTACGTCCGAAGAACGAGAAATCCAGACCGAAGTTGTAGATGGCCATCTTCTCCCATGAGAGAAGCTCGTTGGCCATACCCGTGGCTGCAAGTCCCATGGAAGTGCTCTCTCCGAATGTGTACGGAGCGTCGTAGGTGTAGCCGGTCAGGTAGTTGAAGTCTGCGACGGCATCGTAGCCGGAGGTACCGTAGCTGGCGCGGATTTTCAGATTGTCCACAGCGCTCACCGAGCTGAGGAAATCCTCTCTGGCGATGTTCCATCCGGCGGATATGCTAGGGAACCAACCCCACCTGTACTTCTTGGCGAACCGTGATGAGGCGTCACCTCGTACGGTTGCCTCCACCATGTACTTGTCGCGGTAGTTGTAGTCGAGTCGTCCGATGACCGACACGCGGCCATAGTTGCTGCTTCCGGATCCGTTGACCGCCGTCTCTGCGTCACCCGCCACCATCTCTTCGATGATCGTGGTCTTGAAGTCCTGAACCTTAGTGTAGAAGTTCTTGTTGTGGTTGATCGTGGTCTCGAACATAGCGAGTCCGCTGACGTGGTGTCCGTTGAAGTCACGGTTGTAGTTCAATGAATATTGCTGCACGAGATTCGTCCCTTGGCCGTGATCCTCACGCAGTGAGCTTGGCTCGACCGACTGGCCGGCGAAGCCATAGAAGTCGGCTCCGGCCTCGTAGGTGTAGAACGAACCGCGCTTGTGCATCCATTTAAGGAATGAGCTGTTGTAGACGTACATGATGTTCGCCTTGGCCTTGAGCCCTTCAACGTATTTCGAATTGTACTCGGCGAAGCCCGTGAACTTCATGTTGTTGTTCTGAAGATCGTAGTAGCCTGAGTTGTCGATGTTCACGGCCCAGATCGGCGAACCGTTCTGCATGTTGGCGTAGGACAGCTTGCTCTTGTCAGGGAGTGACAGAGGGTAGCGAGGGTCCGCTGAGTAGATTATGCCCTGCCAGAAGTTCGTACCGTCCTGGTAGAGGTCACCGCCGCTCGGGTAGTCCTTGTCGTCCTTCATGTATTGCATGTTCATGCCGACATTGATCCTGTCGCTCACCTTCGTGCTGAAGTTGACCTGGAAGTTGTACCTGTCGTAGTGTCCGCTGTTCGGCTTGAACTGAAGTTCCTGCCGGTTGTAGCCGAAGTAGCCGTAGTACTTTGTCTTTTCGGAACCTCCTGAGACAGAGATGTTATGATTCTGCTGAGGAGCGTACTTGCGGATGACGGCGCTGTACCAGTCCGTGTTCAGATACTCCGGATTTGTTCCGAGTTTGAAGAGTTCCAACTCCTCTTCAAGGTAAGGCTTGCGTTCTTCCACTCCGCCGCCGTTCATGTAGATGTCGTTCTGGAAAAGGGCTCTCTGGAACGAGTTGGCCGGACGTGTGGTCACGGTGTTGCCCTGAAGGGAGACTGATGAGTTCACCGAGATTGTAGGAGCCTGGTTGGAGCCGGTCTTCGTGGTCACGAGGATCACACCGTTACCTGCTCTCGCACCGTAGATCGAGCCGCTTCCGTCCTTTAGGATCGACACGCTCTCGATCTGGTTCGGATCCACCCTTGTAAGGTCGCCCTCGACACCGTCGATGATCACGAGAGGGGAGCCGAAGCCTCGGATGTTCAGTGAGGCGTTGTCCTGTCCAGGAAGACCGGAAACCTGCTTGGAGACAAGTCCCGGAAGCTGTCCGGCAAGTGTGTGCGAGGTGTTGGTGGCCGGAGCCGTGGTCAGTTTTTCAGTGTTGATCTGCGAGACGCTTCCCGTGATCGTGGCCACGCGCTTGGTACCGTAACCCACGACAACGGTCTCGTCAAGGAACAGATTGTCCTGCGAGAGAGTGATCGTCATCTGCCCTGAGGCCGCGACAGTCTTTGTGGCGTAGCCGATGCATGTGATCTCAAGGCTTGCCCCCGCCTTGACGGAGATTGTGAATTGTCCGTTGGAGTCTGCCATCGCTCCATTGTTGGTTCCTTTTTCAACAATGTAAGCTCCGACTACTGGATTGTTCTCCGCATCGACCACCACGCCTTTGACAACGAGGTCTTGTTGAGGGATGGTCGCAGCGGCAGATTGCAATGCCGTGGGCAGTTGTATGACCGCCAATAGCAAAAAGCAAATACAGGATTTGAGGATTTTTTCCATACGCCTTTGTTGTTATGTTAATGATGTTATGCTGTGATTAATCGATTAAACATGTGGTTAAATGTAAATCCACGACAATAACAACAGTATCTACGTGGAAATTAACGTTGCAAATGTATTAATAATAATAAACCGATTAACTTTGATTTCTGACAAAGTGCTTTGAAAATTGATAAAACTTAGCCTTCGAAAACAGGCTTTAGATCTCGACAATCTTGCCTTCGAAGACTTTCTGGATGGTATAAGGGGTGCCGTTGATCCTGTTTATCAAGATGTTGACTACCTCCTTTCCCATGCTTGGGATTGGTTGCTCGACGTAGAGCATAGGAAAATCGACCAAAGCGAGCGCGTCGGTCTTGTCAAAGCATGCCACCCTGACCTTTCCTCTGAAGTCGATTTCTTTGTGCCTGAGGTGTTTCATGGCTGTGAAGAACAGCTCATGCGACTGGAAAATCACCGCGTCTGCGGTTGAGGAGCCGATGAACAAGTCTTCAATCGCTTGCTCAATGTCCTCTGACTCAGATGAGTAGTTGATGTTCTTGACTAATTCCGGATGGAGTTTCCCATTGTCCTCAAGAGCCTTGATGTAGCCTTCAAGTCTGCCGTTCAACGCGCTGGTCTTGTGCTTGAGCATGGCGATTCTCTTCCGTCCCGAAGACAGGAGTCTTACCGTAAGGTCGTACGACGCCTTGAAATTGTCCAGAATGACATAGCTTGCGTCCACGCCCGGAATGAAGCGGTCCACCTGAACGAAAGGAATATTCATCGCCATGATCTGCTTCGCGATGTGCTGGCTGTTGTTGGTCGGCACCATGATGATGCCGTCCACCTGACGGTTGGCCAGAAGATGAAGGCCGTTCAGCATCTGGTCAGGATCCTCGTTCGAGTTGGTCACGATTGTTGAATAGCCCATTGAAATTGCTTGCTGCTGAATATGATAGACCAACTCTCCGAAGAACTCGTTGGAGATGTCGGCAACGATGACCCCAAGGGTTTTGGTCAGACCGGTGCGGAGTCCTCTGGCCAGTTCGTTCGGAGTGTAGTTCAACTCCTTGGCTGCCTGTATGATCCTGTTTGTCAAAGATTCGCTTATGCGCTTGTCCTTAGCCTTGCCGCTGAGAACGAGGGAGACGGCGCATCTTGAGACTCCGACCTTGTCGGCAATATCCTGCATTGAAGCCTTTTTCATCAACTAATCGATTAACTGTGTACTAAGTTGTTATATGAGCCTGTTCGGCTGCAAGTTCAAGTAACAGGGCTTGTGGCCGCTGTTCGCTGCCGGATGGCAGTTCAAACATAGTCATAAAAAAGATATTTGCCTAATTTTTATGCATATTTTTGCAAATTGAAAATTAATGCCTAAATTTAACCGATTAACTTGAAGAGTTAGCGAGATTATTCTTATATATTATATTATGCAGAAGTCAAATTCCAAATTTGCAGTCCTGCCCGTAATGTTCGGCTTTTTCATTATGGGATTCGTGGACATCGTGGGCGTGGCGACCAGCTATGTGAAGGCTGATTTCGCCGGCATGGACGACAAGGTGTCCGGGCTGATCTCCTTGTCTTGCTTCCTTTGGTTCCTCATTCTGTCCATCCCGACAGGAATGCTGATGAACAGGATCGGACGTAAGAAGACCGTGGTTGTCAGTTTCGCCATCACCGCATTGGCCATGCTTATTCCTGTCCTGAAATATGACTTTGCCTTTGTGCTTGTCGCGTTTGCCATGCTTGGTATCGGCAACACGATGCTTCAGGTGGCGCTCAATCCTCTGGTGACCAATGTGGTGTCGGCGGAAAAGCTGACCGGGACGATCACTTTGGGGCAGTTCATCAAGGCCATGAGTTCGTTCCTCGGGCCTATCCTTGCCGCGATGTTCGCGGGCAGCGTCTGGGGCTGGAAGGCGATCTTCCCTGTCTATGCCGCCGTGACCGTCCTTGCGATGGCATGGCTCGCGGTTTCTCCTATTCAGGAGCAGTTGATAGAGAAGTCGGAGATAACATTCGCGAGAACGTTCTCGTTGCTGAGGGACAAGTACATCGTCCTCTTCTTCATCGGCATCCTTGTTCTTGTCGGTGTGGATGTCGGGATGGGTGTCACGTTTCCTAAGCTGCTGCAGGAGAAATGCTCCCTGCCTTTGGAGAAAGCCGGGATGGGCAACAGTGTCTACTTCCTCGCCAGGACGGTCGGCGCTTTCCTCGGCGGCGTTGTCTTGATGAGGTTCTCCGCGAGCAAGTTCTTCACGGCCAGCTCGTGTCTGGCTCTTGTGAGCCTTGTCGGCTTGATCTTCTCAAGGAATCTGACAATGATCCTGTTCTTCGTGGCTCTTTTCGGACTTGGCTATGCCAACCTGTTCTCGATCATCTTCTCGCTCTCCATGCAGAAGATGCCTCAGAAGACGAACGAGGTGTCAGCCTTGTTGATTGTGGGCGTGAGCGGAGGAGCTGTACTGCCTCCTCTTCTGGGTGTCATCACGGACACGTTCGGCACACAGGGTTCCGCGCTCATCACCCTTGCCATTGTCTGGGTCTACATGGTGGCGCTCATTCCGTTCGTCAGGAATGTCAGACCGTCAGGAAATGAAAACTAATATATTCAGTGTGAAATGAAGCATCGCTTGTCAACATTGATCCTTACAGCGATAGTGTCGCTTGTATGGGCCTTGCCACTGTCGGCGGAAAGTGTCTCGTTGAACGGGACTTGGACTTTGGACTATTGGGAGCAGAAAAGGATCCCGGTTGTCTCGCCGGAAGGCATGCAGGGTGTCGAGTATGAGACCATCAAGGCGGAAGTGCCTGGAAATGTGGAGCTTGACCTGCTGGCCGCCGGCCTTGTGGAGAATCCCGAGATAGGGAGCAATGTGTACCTGCTCAGGCCTTACGAGGGCTGCCAGTGGCGTTATAGCAGAAAATTCGTCTCTCCGGAGCGCTCGGACGAGGACGAGGTGGCGATCCACTTCGGCGGCATTGACTGCTATGCCGAAATCTACCTGAACGGCAGGCATATCGGCAGCGCGTCAAACATGCTGATTGATTATGAATATGATGTCACGGACGCGGTCGCCGCTCCCGGAGAGGAGAACCTGCTTGAGGTCTACATCCGGTCATCCGTGATCGAAGGACGCAGGAACATTCCGCCTGTCATCAGCTACAACTTCGCCCAGCTGGAATCGGTCTATTCCCGGAGGGCTCCGCACACCTATGGCTGGGACATCATGCCGAGGCTTGTCAGCGCGGGTCTGTGGCGGGATGTCACACTGGAGGTCAAGCCTCCGGTCCACATTGTGGACACCCATTGGTACACCGTGGACGCCAACGTGAAGGAGAGGACCGCGTCGGTCTACCTTGACTACACCATCACGTTGCCGGTGAAGTACCAGGACGGCGCCATGACGGCGGAGATCACGATCAGCAAGGATGGTGTGGAGAAGGCGAGATGTTCAAAGAAGATCACCTCTCACGCCGCGAGGGAGATGTTCTGGTTGAGCGATGTGGACTTCTGGTGGCCGAGGGGCTACGGGGATCCCGCCTTGTACGACGCCACATTCAGGATCCTTGACCAGGATGGCAGGGAGGTGGACGCGGACAGGAAAAGCATAGGTGTCAGAACAGTCAGACTTGACATGACTCCCACGACCTCCGAGTCCGCGCCGGGTCGTTTCTGCTTCATTGTGAACGGCGAGAAAATCTATGCTCACGGCAGCAACTGGACTCCGATGGACGCTTTCCACAGCCGTGACACCAAGCATCTTGAGAGTGCCTTCGCGATCGCCAAGGATTTGAACTGCAACATGCTGAGATGCTGGGGCGGCAACGTCTACGAGGATCATGCGTTCTTTGATCTGTGCGACAGGAACGGCATCCTTGTCTGGCAGGACTTCGCGATGGGCTGCACGCTTTACCCGCAGGATCCTGATTTCCAGAAGGCCATAGCGCAGGAGGTGCGCTCGGTGGCGCTCAAGCTCCGCTCGCATCCTTCCCTGGCTCTGTGGGCGGGCAACAACGAGAACGACCAGACTCTGACGCTTGGCACCCTGAGGAACTTCCGGATGGATCCGAATGACGATGTCGTGTCAAGGGTGACCATCCCGTCGGTGCTTTACGAGGTGGATCCGACAAGACCTTACCTGCCTTCGTCTCCGTACTGGAGCGAGGAGCTTGTGGCGACTTCCTATAGCACGGAAAACATCCCGGAGGATCATCTCTGGGGACCGAGAGGCTACTACAAGGATCCGTTCTATACGGAGGCCAAGTGCATATTCGTCAGCGAGATAGGCTATCACGGCATGCCGAACAGAGAGAGTCTTGAGAAGATGTTCCCGAAGGAGTCGGTCTACCCGTGGAGCGACGTGAAGACGAGAAGGTGGAACGAGGACTGGCTGACGAAGGCCGTGAGAATATTCAAGGAATGGGGGTACACTCCGGAGAGGAACAACCTGATGATCAATCAGGTCAAACTTTTGTTCGGCACTGTCCCGACGGATCTGGACGAGTTCATCTTTGCCTCGCAGAGTGTCCAGGCCGAGGCCATGAAGTACTTCATCGAGAAGTTCCGCGGGCATAAGTTCGAGCCGAACACCGGCATGCTTTGGTGGAACATCAGGGACGGCTGGCCTTTGATCTCGGATGCGATCGTGGATTGGTACAACAGCCCGAAGATGGCCTATTGGTTCATCAGGAACGCCCAGACCGACGTTTGCGTGCTGATCAATGACGCGGTCGATGGCGGTTACCCGCTGGTCGTGGCCAACGACACCAGATCGGATGTCTCGGGAACGGTCACCGTCACGGATGTGAAGACGGGGAATGTCGTTTTCAAAGGAAGCTATGAGGTCGCCGCCAACGGCAGGAAGGAGATCGCCTCTCTTCCTCAGAGGCAGGGCCAGGGAATATTCAAGATTTCCTACACGGGCAGGGCAGGAGAGCGGCTGGAGAACCACTATCTCTACGGCAACGCTCCGTTCGACCTGAAAGAGTATCGCTCTCTTTTGAAGAAGACCAAGATGTTCGAAGTGAGATAAGAGTTTAAGAATATGGATAAAAGATTATTACTTGGAGTGGACATCGGCGGGACAAAGTGCGCCGTCACTCTTGGGGAGTCGGAAAACGATGGTATCACGATAAGGGACAAAGAGGATTTCGAAACTACCGGCGTCAATGAGACTATCGCCGGCATCAAGGCCGCAATCTGGGAGGTTCTTAAGCGTAATGCTGTCAGCAATAAGGAAATAGATGCCATCGGTGTCAGCTGCGGCGGCCCGTTGGACAGCAAGGCGGGGGTGATCATGTCGCCGCCGAACCTGCCCGGTTGGGACAACATTCCGATTGTCGGTTTGCTTGCCGAGGAGTTCGGCGTTCCTGTGGCCGTGCACAACGACGCCAATGCCTGCGCGTTGGCCGAGTGGACATTCGGTGCGGGCAAAGGTTCGAGGAACATGGTGTTCCTCACTTTCGGCACCGGTCTGGGAGCCGGACTGATTCTTGACGGCAGGCTCTACACGGGGACAAACGACAATGCCGGCGAGCTTGGACACATCCGTCTGGAGAACTACGGCCCCGTGGGCTACGGCAAGAGCGGTTCCTTCGAGGGTTTCTGCAGCGGAGGCGGTATCAGGCAATTGGCTCAGTCGCTTGTGAAGGAACGCCTTCAGATGGGTCAGAAGGTGAGCTGGTGTCCGGACGGGGACGTGGACAGGATCACGGCGAAGATTGTGGCCCAGGCCGCGAGGGAAGGTGACCCGCTGGCCAAGGAGGTCTATGAGATCTCGTCCCGCCATCTGGGGGTCGGACTCTCTGTCGTGATGGACATCCTTAATCCGGAACTCATCGTGATCGGAAGCATCTATTCAAGAAATGAGGACATGATGAAACCTTTTGTGGACGAGGTGCTTGCGAGAGAGGCTCTTCCTCTGGCGAACAAGGTCTGCAAGGTCGTCCCGGCAGCGCTCGGAGAATCGATAGGAGATTACGCGGCACTCTCGGTGGCTGCGAATATTCATGGATAATTGATTTATGAATATGACAAAGAACATAATAGAGCATAGCCTTGATGAGGCTTTGAACGAGTTGAAAGGGTTCCTTGCCGATCCGGCCACGGTTCCGGCGATCGGCAGGTGTGTGGACATCCTTGCCGAGTCGTTGGAGGCGGGTGGCAAGGTGATGAGCTGCGGCAACGGCGGCTCCCTGTGTGACGCCACCCATTTCGCGGAGGAGCTGACGGGTCGTTTCAGAGGAAGCCGGAGACCATTGCCGGCGATGTCTATCAATGATCCGGCCTATTTCACGTGTGTGGGCAATGACTTCTCTTTCGGGGAGATATTCCAAAGATGGGTCGAGGCTTTCGGTAAGCCGGGGGATGTGCTTCTGGCGATCAGTACGAGCGGCACATCCGGCAATGTGCTCAAGGCGGTCGAGGCCGCGCGTAGGATCGGGATGAAGGTGATCGCCTTGACTTCCGTGAAGGGCAGACCGTTGGCGGAAGCCGCCGACGCCGCCGTCCTGGCTCCTGACGCACCGCACTCCGACAGGATTCAGGAGATCCACATCAAGGTGATACACATAATGATAGAGGCTCTGGAGAAGAGAATGGGATTGTAGTATGAGACGTTCTGTTTTTTCATTCGTTTTTCTGGCAGCGGTCCTGATGTCTTTGCTGTCTGGCGGCCTGGCCTTCGCCCGGCCGGTGGTGAGCATGCCGGGAGACAAGGTGAGGATCTCATCGTGGATAGACTCCCGTTTCTCAAAAGGCGCTGCCCTGCCTTTCTCCTTCGCTTTGGACGGTGTGCCTTCGTCCGAGTTCATGGGACGTTGGAAGAGAAGTCGTCAGGTTCTGCCGTCAGCCGATCCGTCAGCTGTTTCCTTCAGGTACACCTGGACCGGTTCCAAGGAGGGGCTGTCCGTCATCTGTGATGTCACGGGCTACCCGGAAAGCAACCTTGTGGAATGGGTGGTGCGTTTCAGGAATATTTCCGGAAATAACTCCGGGCAGATCTCCGATGTGAAGGTGGCCGACATGAGGATGAAGTTCCCGTCCGCGGGTCCGGTGTCGCTGCACTATGCGGAAGGCAACAAGATCTCAAGGGCTGACTACGCTCCGAGAACCGCCTTGCTTGAAGGTGACAGAAGTGTCCGTTTCGAGCCTACCGGCGGCAGGTCGTCGAGCGAGGCTTTCCCTTTCTACAACATTGAGTCTAAGGCGTCCGGCCAGGGAGTCATGATGTCGGTCGGATGGTCAGGCACTTGGTTCTCTGACTTCAGGTCTGTCGACTCAAAGTCTCTGGATGTGTCCGCCGGCATGCCGGACGTTGACTTGTACCTGAGGCCGGAGGAGGAGATCAGAGTCCCTTCCGTGGCCTTTCTTTTCTGGAGCGGGCAACAGATGGACGGCCACAACAGATTCCGCCGCTTCCTTCTGGAGCATCGTTATCGGAAAGTGCACGGCGAGCAGGTCCGGAACTATCTGAGCAGTGGCTTCAACTACCGTGACCCTCAGCCTTTCGGGGAATATTCATGCATCACCTCCGAGTGGGCGGTCGCGATGATCAACCGTTACCGGATGTTCGGTTTGGTTCCCGACATATTCTGGCTTGACGCAGGATGGCACACGGGAGCATCTGACTATCAGCATGGACAGAATTGGGCTTCCACGACAGGGAACTGGACCGTGGACGCGAAGAGATTCCCTCAGGGGATGAAGCCGGTTTCGGACGCCGCTCACGCTGTCGGCGCGAAGTTTATGCTGTGGTTTGAGCCTGAGAGGGTTGTCAAGGGAACCCAATGGTCGGTGGAACACAAGGACTGGATGCTAGACTGTCCTCAGCCCAAAGGATCCGAGCAGGCCGGCTGGCTGCTTTTCGATCTTGGCAACGACGAGGCCTGCGACTGGCTCTGCAGGTACTACGGCGATCTGATGGAGGAGAATGGAGTCGATTGGTACAGACAGGACTGCAACATCCAGCCGGCTCCGTACTGGGCCTACAATGACGAGCCTGGCAGGAAGGGCATGAAGGAGATCCGGCACATCGAGAACCTGTACCGCTTCTGGGACTACCTTCTTGAACGGTTCCCGGAGATGGTCATCGACAATTGCGCCTCCGGCGGGAAACGTCTTGATTGGGAGACGGTCAGCAGGAGCGTTCCGCTCTGGAGGAGCGACTACTACCACTACGACGATCCCGATGGCTACCAATGCCACACCTACGGACTCAACTATTTCCTGCCGGTTCATGGCACGGGAATATTGCTGCCCGACCAATATTCATTCAGGTCAAGCCTCTCGTCCACGCTGATCTACAACTGGAAGATCACGGAGAAGGGTGTCTCCGTGATCGAGATGCAGGATCGGCTGAATGAGTACAGGGGCATCCGCGACTACTATTTCGAGGACTACTATCCTCTGACCGGCGACGGTGATCTTACGGGCCACGATGTCTGGCTGGCCTATCAGATGCACAAGCCTTCGGACGGCTCCGGAATCGTGGTCGCTTTCAGAAGGGAGGATTCCGGCGCCGATCATTGCGTCGTTCGCCTGGGAGGACTCTCTCCCGACAAGCTTTACAGATTGACGGACAGTGATACCGGGGAGATTGTGGAGAAGACCGGACTAGAGCTCTCCGAAGGATTGACATTAAGATTAGACAACCCAAAAAGCTCACTTTTGATAAAATACGTAGAACAATGAAAACGAAACTGATAGCACTTGCTTTGGGCGCGTTTTGCTGCTGTGTGGCATCGGCCCGTTCATCAATGGTAATGACCTCGAAGGATCAGTCCTGCGACAAATGGATCGAGAGGCATTTCTCTAAAGGAACAACACCTCCTTTCTCCTTCAACTATGACGGAGTGTCTTCGGATCTTCTCCTGAAAAAATGGACTTTCTCCAAGTCGGCGCCGGTCGCCCTGGAGAATGGCGAGACTCAAAGGTCTTTCTTCTGGACGGACAAGGGCACCGGCCTTCGGGTAGAGTGCAGGGTCAAGACTTTCAATGACTTCAACGCGATGGAATGGACCCTGTACTTCAAGAACCTGTCTTCCGGCAATTCCGGACAGATCTCCGATGTGAAGGCTGCCGACATCGACCTTAAGTCGAGGCGGGAAGGGGACTGGTCTCTTTTCTATGCGAGAGGCAGCGACGCCGGGAAGCATGATTTCATGGCACAGACGAAGGAATATTCAGTCGGCGACTCCTTGGTCATGATTCCTAACCTGGGTCGTTCGTCCTCTGTCAGCTTCCCTTATTTCAACGTCAAGACTCCGGAAGGCGGCATGGTCTTCGCCATCGGTTGGACGGGTTCCTGGAAGGCGGAGATTATCCGTCCCGAGCAGGATTGCTTCAGAGTCTCGACCGGACTTAAGAACCTGAACACCTATCTGTTGCCGGGCGAGGAGATTCGTACTCCGCTGACGGCGATGATCCCTTGGCAGGGCGAGGACAGAATGGACGGACAGAATATCCTCAGGCAGTTCATCATGAGGCATCACTATCCGAGAGCCGGGGGCTATCCTGTGGAGCCGCCGATCTGCAGCAGCTTCAACTATGGCGATCCTTCTCCTTGCAATGAATATACTTGCATGACTTCTGAATATGCAAGGGCTCTTATTCACCGCTATGAGGAGTTCGGCCTCCTGCCGGAGATCTTCTGGCTTGACGCCGGCTGGTACGAGAAGGCCTCCGACTGGAGGAACGGCTACAACTGGGCCAACGCTGTCGGCAACTGGAAGGTGGACAGGAAGAGGTTCCCCGGAGGTTTGGGGGACATCGCCGATGTCGCCCATGAGGTCGGATGCCAATTCATGGTCTGGTTTGAGCCGGAGAGGGCCATCAAGGATTCCTACTGGGCTTACGAGCATCCTGAGTACATGTTGCTGGCCGGTGGCGGCAAGGCTGTTCCTCATGAGATCGACAGGAAGACCCAGGACTCGTTTCTGGTCAATCTGGGCGACGAGGACGCCAACAAATGGCTCAGGGAGAATGTGGCCAAGCTGATAAGGGACAACAGGATAGACCACTATCGTCAGGACTACAACATTGATCCGGAGTGGTTCTGGTACAGCAATGACGAGCCTGGCCGTAATGGTATCTGCGAGATCAGGTACATCTCCGGACTCTATAAGTTCTGGGATTACCTGCGCTCGGAGTTCCCGAACCTGTTCATCGACAACTGCGCCGGTGGTGGAAGACGGCTTGACCTGGAGGCGACCTCAAGGAGCATCCCTCTTTGGAGAACGGACTACAATTATGGCGAGCCTATCGGCTATCAGTGTCACACCTACGGACTTAGCCAGTGGCTTCCGGTAAGCGGCACGTGTCTGGCCAAGTCCGATGTCTTCTCCACGAGGTCAAGCTACGGGGCTGCCGTCACATTCAACTGGAAGATCACCTCGGCGGGCTTCAACATCCTGGAGATGCAGAAGCGTCTGGCGGAGTTCCACGACATCCGGCCTTATTTCCTGGAGGACTTCTACCCGCTTTCCGGCTATGGTGACACCACATCCGATGCCATCTGGCTTGCCTATCAGCTTGACAGAAAGTCTGACCGCTCCGGTCGCATTGTGGCTTTCAGAAGATCGCAATGCCCTCAGGAAAAGATTGTAGTGAAGCTCAGAGGTCTGGACCAGTCTGCGGTCTACGAGCTTGAGGATCAGGACACTATGGATTGCGTTGAGAAGACCGGGGCGGAATTGGCCGCTGGTTTTGAACTGGTGCTTAAGGATGCCGGCTCCTCGCTGTGTTTCAAGTATAGGGCAAAATAAGATATTCATTAATTCATGAGGTTCGGATTTTTTGCCGCCGCTTTGGCTTCGATGTTTTTTTGTCAGACGCTCTCCCACGCTGACGTCCGGACGGACGTTTCCCCCGGTGTGGGAGAGAGTCCTGACACTGTGCGTCCGATGACTTTCTTCCAGCTGAACATCTGGGAATGCCTCGGGAACATTGACAATGGCCTTGATGTCTTCAAAGATCAGCTGTTGGCTCTTATGCCGGATGTGGCCTCGTTCTGCGAGTTCCCTTCCCAAGGGGACGAAAAGGTCGAGGAAGCTTCCGCCGAGTACATTCTTGGGCAGACAATCGACTACATATTCAAAAAAACCGGTGTCAGGTACTACAAGACCAGCATGAGCGGCAGAGGGACGCGGGGAGTGTTGACGAGGCATCCGGTTGTCGAGGGTGCCGCCGCTGTCGCTTCCACCTCCGCTCCGGGGCAGCAGCAATGGTTCTATAGGACTGTGATTGATTTCCATGGTCGTGAAGTTGCCGTGTACTCATCCCATTCCGTCCATTATTACTATGCCTGCTATCTTCCGAGGGGCTATGGTGACGGTTCCGATCCCTATGGCTGGAACAAGCTGGCTGGCGGCCCGATCACCGATGTGGACCGGATCGTCGAGAGGGATGTCCGCGGAGACAGGGTTCAGATGGCCATGGATCTTGACAATGACGTGAGGGAGCAGGCCGCGAAAGGGCGGCTCTGCGTCTATGCCGGCGACCTGAACCAGCCGTCTCATCTGGACTGGACGGAGGAGACCGGGAATCTTTGGGGACACAATGGCGCTGTCGTTCCGTGGAGCGTCTCGTCATACTTGCTGCCGAGAGGTTTCCGGGATGCCTACAGGGTTGTTTATCCAGACCCTGTTGTCAATCCTGGATTCACCTGGCCGGTCTACAACAAGGATGCGAAGAAGGGTACCGCATGGGCTCCGGAGGCTGATGAGCGTGACAGGATAGACTTTGTGTACTATCTGGAGGATGACAGGATCAGTGTGCTGAAAGCGCAGCTGGTCGGCCCTGCCGCGACAATCGAGAAAGGCTCTCCTGTTGACGACCCTGTTGTCCGGGACGAGCTGATCCTTCCTGCGAACGACATCTGGTGCAGCGATCATCGCGGCCTCCTGATCACCTTCGGCATCCGCTGAGATCTCCTGGCTTGCCACCCGGCAGAGTTCCGGTTCTTCTGGCCGCGGGGCTTGTCAAAGCGCCCTGCGGCTGTTATTGGTTGCGTATCTTGTTGCCGAGGATGAAGCCGAAGATACCGGTCAGGATGATGCCGATTGTGGTTTGGATGACATTCAGCATGTCCACCAGCGGGGACACGTCGCGCAGGATGTCCGAATCCATGCCGGCCATGTTCTTAAGGCTGACTCCGAGGGCCTGGCCGTACTCCAGAATGGATACGTTTGACGTGAAGGCCCAGGCGAAAATGAAGACAGTGACCACGTAGGTCATCACCATCCGGAACATCGACTCTCCGAAGCCGAAGAATATGTCCGAGAAGTAATTGGTGATGATCTTCCACGTGTTGACGGCCTTCTCTGTGACGCTGACTTTCGGATTGGCGTAGTCCGACAGCATCCTGCGGCGTTCCATGCGCCGTCCGCGCACATAGGCCCAGTTGCCGTCGGCGATGAATCCTTTGCCTGTCCACAGAGCGTTGAAGTTCTTGAAAAGTTCCTCGGCCTCAAGCCAGCGCCCTTTCAGAGCCGCCTCCGGACTCCAGTCCGACCTGCGGTTCAGGTCGTTCTGCCTTTCACCGGTTCCGAAGTCGTGCCAGTCGCAAAGGAACTTCCGGTAGGCCTCCTTGTCCTGCTGGAGCACACGGCCGTCCTTGAGGTTGCCCTTACGGATCACCGCTGAGTCACCGAAATAGCATTTGGTGAAGCTGCAATTGGAGAAGATGCTGTGATTGAAGATTACGATTCCTTCGAACAAAGCCCTGTAGAAATCGCAGAAGTCCACCTTGGCATCCTCGAATGTGCCGGCCTCGATGTGGGCGTAGCGGAAATCACACCAGGCGATGTCGGCCTTGCGGAACCGGCAGCGGGACAGGCTCGCGCCTTTGAAACTCACGCGTCTTAGCTTGCAGGAAGTGAAATCCACCCCGTCCAGCACAGTGTCAGAGAGATCCTCCCCGACGAGTTCACCGCTTTCCAGCTGTTTTTTCAGTTCTTCGACATTCATAATCTGTTACAAGTGTGATTTGTTGATGAGGTGATCTGCTTCACTGCCAAATCCTTCGGCACCCTCTCGGAAGCAAAGATACTCAATCGTTCCGAATATTCATATTCCTGAATGTCGAAGCCTTGTTTACTGCCACTTTTTTTCAGTAAAAAGCGTTATCTTTGCGTCACGAAGCAGGCTGCCGCGGGAAAGTCTCCCGGAGCGAGGAAGGCTCATTTTTTGAATATTCATAAAACACTTATAGACAATGGCTAAGAATTATTTCAGGAGGTACATCTGGCTGATTGAGCTGATCAACCGCAAGGGGTACATCTCCTTCCGCGAGATCAGTGACGCATGGAGTCGCAGCCCGCTTAACGAGACCGGTGCCCCGCTGTCGGAAAGAACGTTTTTCAACCACAAGGACGCCATCTTCGACACTTTCGGGATAGAGATTCTCAATGACAGAAGCCTCGGTTTCTACATCGGACACTCGGACGTGGGTAACGACGAGACCGCCGACTGGATGCTCCACACGCTGTGTATGAACAACTTGCTGCAGGAAAATTCGGACATGAGGGATCGGATTCTCGTGGACAGGGTGCCTTCCAGCGAGAAGTTCCTCACGAATGTCATCAGCGCGATGAGGGACTCCAAGACCATCATGCTCTATTACCAGAGCTTCCGTCATCCCGAGCCGCACGGCTTCAACGTGCGTCCCTACTGCGTCAAGTTTTTCAAGCAAAGATGGTATATGCTGGGAGACAGCGACTTGGGCCTGCGGGTGTACTCGCTGGACCGCTTTGTGGACATGGAGGAACTGGACATCCGCTACGAACTGCCGAAGGGCTTTGACGCGGAAGGCTACTTCCGTAACTATTTCGGTATCATCGTCGGGGAGGAACCTGTAGACGTTGAGATCCGCGTCGCCGCGGACCAGGTCAAGTACTTCCGGACACTGCCGCTTCACAAGTCCCAGAAGGAGGAACCGCGGAAGGACGGGAGTTCGGTCTTCCGCTACCGCATCGCCCCGACCTTCGATTTCGTGCAGGAGATCCTCTCTCACGGACCGGATGTGGAGGTGCTGTCGCCACTTGATCTGCGTGAAAGCATAAAGGGCGACATCGCCCGTATGGCTTCCCTTTATAAGGTTCCCTGCACGGACAATGGAGGGACAGCGGACAATGAACGGAGGTAGCCGTGAGAGACTTTGCGGCGATTGATTTCGAGACGGCCAACGAGTGCCCGAGCAGCGTCTGCTCGGTCGGGGTCGTGATTGTGAGGGGCGGAGAGGTGACGGACAGTTTCTATAGTCTGATCCATCCCGAGCCGGAGTACTACAAATGGTTTTGCCAGGATGTTCACGGTCTAGGCCCGGAGGACACGGATGACGCGCCTGTCTTCCCTCGCATCTGGGAAAAGATCGAGCCTTTGATCGAAGGTCTGCCCCTTGTGGCGCACAACAGCCGCTTCGACGAGGGCTGCCTAAAGAGCGTGTTTCGTGTCTATCAGATGGACTACCCTGACTATCAGTTCTTTGACACCCTTGCCGCCTCCCGTAGGCACTTCGGTCACACCCTTCCCAACCACCAGCTCCAGACCGTCTCCGCCGCCTGCGGCTACGATCTGACGCACCATCACCATGCCCTGGCCGACGCTGAGGCCTGCGCTGCCATAGCGCTGAAGATCCTCTAAGCGGCGGTGCCAGGCTTGCAGCTATGCCAGCCTTGCCAGCTTAACCGCTCTGCCAATCTGCCATATTGCTGCCCTACCATACTGTCGCTCTGCCGCCAGGCAAGCCTTGCAGACGTTGTCGGGATTGGGTGGCGGTCATTCGGGTTTAGAGGTGGGCTGGAGAAGATGGCGGCCTCAGATCTCGATCATGGGGCTGGCGAGCGCCTCGCGGAGCTGGTCGTCGTAGCGGAGGCGGATCTTGATGCCGGCCTCCTGAAAGTGGTAGCGGACGGTGATCTCCTCCTCGATGAACGGAACGATCTCGTCCTTCTTGAGCCTGAGGAACGTTTCCTTGTCCATCTCCAGAGCTTTCTGAAGGGCGTCAAGCTCCGCTGACATATTCTTTGACAGCCCGTCGCTCTCCAGTTCCTTCTTCATCCGGTCAAAGTAGGTTCTCGCGCCGGAGCGGTAGTCGAACTCCTTGGTCTTCGCGAATGCCACGAAGTCCGCCCAGTCCTTGTCGCTGAGGTGGAAGTCCTCGTCCGCGCTTTCGTGCGAGCGGACATATTCAAGTACATACTGCTCGATGATTCCGGAATAGACAAGGGAGTAGGTCAGACGGCTGTACTCATGCCCCTTGAGCGTGACATCCGGGGTGATGCCGCCGCCGTCGCGCACCGTCCTGCCGTGGGCAGTCTTGAACTCATGTGTCAGTGAGTCAGGAATATACCCGACGCTGCCGTCATCGTTGCGGTGCGAGTAGTCTATCGCCTGGACGCAGCGGCCTGACGGGGTGTAGTACTTCGCCGTGGTGACTTTCAGCTGCCCGTTGTAAGGAAGCGGGCGAATGCTCTGGACGAGTCCCTTGCCGAAGGTTCTTGAGCCCATGACCGTGGCTCTGTCAAGATCCTGGAGCGCTCCGGTCACGATTTCCGATGATGAGGCGGAACCGGAGTCCACCATCACGATGATAGGGATTCGGGTGTCGATCGGTTCGGAAGTGGTCTTGTACTGTGTCTCGGTGCCGGCTGCCTGGCCTTTCGATGAGACTACAAGCGAGCCTTTCGGCACGAAGAGGGACACGATGCCCACAGCCTCGCTCATCAGTCCGCCGCCGTTGCCGCGAAGGTCGAGGACCAGTTTCTTCATACCCTGCTTCTTGAGTTTCAGGAAGGCGTTCCGCAGCTCTCCGGAGACGTTCTCCGTGAAGCCGCTCTGGTAGATGTAGCCGGTCGTGTCGTTGAGCATCCCGGCATATTCAATGTCAGGAAGATGGATCCTCTCCCTCGTGACAACTACATCCTCGATCTCGTTGGAGCGTACTCTCTTGATTTTGAAACTGACGGAAGTGCCAGGCTTGCCTTTCATCCTGTCAGAGCATTCCTGGCTGGTGAGTCCGTGGGTGCTCTGCCCGTCGATCTCCATGATCTCATCGCCGCAGCGGAGGCCGTATTTCTCCGCCGGGGAATCCTTGTAAGGCTCGTTGATGATGACGTTGCCGTCCTTGTCCGGTTTGTAGATGATCGCTCCGATGCCTCCGTAGGACTTGTTGATCATCATCATCAGATCCTCGTTCTCCTCCTCCGGGATGTAGACCGTGTAAGGGTCAAGGCTCCCCAGCATCGCGTTGATGCCGGCCCTTTCGATCCTGTCCACAGGAAGAGAATCCACGTAAGAGCGGTTAAGCTCCTTGAGTATGGAGTTCTGGATCTCTGTCCATTTCCCGAGCTTGAAACTTTGTGACTGCCCGAACGCCGCGGTGCTGACCACTACCGCCAGCGAAGCCGCTATCAATGATTTAATCTTCATATCCTTTGAATATATTCCTGAATATCTCCGCCTCCGCCCTGGTGGCGGAAAGCCAAAGCACGAGCGCAACACCCGTGCCAACCTCGCAAATTTAAACATTTTCCGCTATTTCATGATTATTCCGGGAATATTCTGCCGTCCGTGCCTGACAGCTCGCCGCATCTTGCCCCGCGTGGACGGTCTGTCAGCTCTTCGCCTTCGTCGCCCGCTCTTCCCTTTGACCATTTTTCTCCGCCCAAAGCCCCTTTTCCCGGACAAGTGGATGCAATCGAGCCCTTTCTCCGGTCGATCCGCCCTTTCCCGGACATAATTCCTATCGTTTGGGTACCGCCGCCAATATCACCAGACTCAAGAAGACCTTGACCGAGAAAGGTCTGATAACAAAGTCAGTGCCAATGAACTACGAAATCTCTGACCCAATCCTTTCCCTCTGGCTGAAAAAAGAGTGTGGAAGAAATAGAATTAAATTGTATTTTTGAGCGATTATTGATTGGATGAATATGACAAAAATAGTTTTTGCGACGGGCAACCGGGGGAAGCTGAGGGAGGCTTCCGAGATTCTGGGGGAGGGGTTTGAGCTGGTGACTCCGGCGGATTTCGGGATTACGGAGGACATTCCGGAGACGGGGGAGACGCTTCAGGAGAACTCGCTCCAGAAGGCTCGGTACATTTTTGACAGGAAGGGGTGCGACTGCTTCGCCGATGACACGGGGCTGGAGGTGGATGCCCTCGGCGGAGCGCCCGGGGTCTACACGGCGCGCTATGCGGGGCCGTCAAAGGACTTCAATCTGAACATGGACAAGGTGCTGGCCGAACTTGCTACACTGGAGGCGACCGGGAGGGAGGTCAGCCGCAGGGCGCGTTTCCGCAGCGTCGTTACCATCATTCTGGACGGGGAGGCGCACCAGTTCGAGGGGACGATGGAAGGCACGATCGCCCGGGAGAAGTCCGGGCGGGGAGGCTTCGGCTACGATCCTATATTCATACCTGATGAATATCCCGGACTCACGGCGGCGGACATCACCGAGGAGCAGAAGAACGAAATCTCGCACCGAGGCAAGGCGCTCCGGGCGATGGCACAGTGGCTTAACGGGCGGCAAGAATAAGCTGCCGGAAAAGATGCAAGTTGTTGCCAGATGCGCGAAAAGGCTGAACTCATAGTCATCGGTCACACCAAGGTCGGCGAGAATTCCATCGTCCTGCACACGATCAGTCGGGAATATGGAAGGCGGGGCTTCCTTGTGAAGGTGAGTCCCAAGACTGCGATGGCCCTTTTCCTGCCCTTGAATATTCTTGAGGCGGAGGTTACCCGGAACCCGAAGTCGGATCTTTGGTTCGCCCGCAACTTCGTCAGCGTCAACCCTCTCGTGGGCGTGCGCGGGAATATTCATAAAAACACGATGACCCTCTTCATGAGCGAGGTGCTGTTCCGTGTGATAAAGGATCAGACCAACGAGGAGGGGCTTTCCGAGTGGTTGAAAAGGTCGATACTGACGCTTGACGCGCTTCAGAGCGACTTCGCCAATTTCCATCTGTGGTTCCTGCTGGAACTCTGCTCCGTCCTCGGCTTCAATCCCGACTCGCTCGGCCTCGCCCCGTTTGCAGGGAAACATCTTGACCACATCAAGTTTCTGCTGACCGGTTCCTTCGGCGAGGCGATGCTCCTCCCGCTGAAAGGCACCGACCGCAACGAGATCGCCGAGTGCATCCTTGGCTACATAGAGTACCACACCGAGTCCGCCGTCAATGTCCGCTCCCTCGCCGTCCTCCGGGAGATCTACGGGTAGTAGGAAGACCTGTATGTGGGAGAGCTGATCAAGAGGCTTTTCAGATGTGTTCGACCTCGCATTCCAGCCTGATTCCGAATCTTTGGAGGACGCTCTCGCGGATTCTGTTCTCCAGGCTTATTATCTCGCATGGAAGGGCTTTGCCGGTTGCGTTTACGATGACCAAGGGCTGCTTTCCCCACACGGCGGCTCCACCAAGACGCTTGCCTTTCCATCCGCACTGTTCTATCAGCCATGCAGCCGGGACTTTCACCAAGTCGTCGGAAACTTTATAGTGAGGGACTTCCATACCGGATTTCGGGGTAAGCTTTTCAAAGTCATCATTGGAAATGACTGGATTCTTGAAGAAACTTCCGGCGCTTCCGATCTCTGCCGGATCAGGCAGTTTTTCTTTCCTTATCGCTGTCACGGCTTCCCTGACTTTCATTGGAGTCAGGGAAGGATCGTCCTTCAAAGAGTCGAGTACCTTGCTGTAATCAAGCCTCGGTTTCGGTTCACGTGAGAGTGCGAAGACCACATGAGTGATGATGAACCTGTCCTTGTCAGTGTTCTTGAATCTGGACTCGCGGTAACCGTATCCACATTCGGGCACATCGAACTTCACAAATTCTTTATTCATTGTGTCGAACGCATGTACTGTCTTGATGATGTCCTTGACCTCCACTCCATAGGCTCCGATGTTCTGCACGGCCGCCGCTCCGACCTCCCCCGGAATAAGAGACAGGTTCTCCGACCCCCAAAGCCCCTCTCTCGCGGCAAATTCGCAGAAACGGTCGAACCCGACTCCCGCTCCCACAGAAAAAAGATTATCGGAAAGCTTTTCGATGAAATCCATCTTTGAGTGTAGGATTGTCCCCTTGAAGTTTCCAGTGAACAGCAAGTTGCTGCCTGAACCTATGTGCTTGACTGGCTTGGGAATATTCTCGAAATCAAGATCCTTTAGATCCGTCGCGCGGTCATATTCAATGAACAGGCAGCAGGACACTCGCATCCTGAATGTGTTGATGTCACCGAGCGGTCGGTCGTGTGTTATGCTGATCATCTTTTTGTTCTTTTACCGCAAATATATAACTTTGTCTGAACAAGTAATCATCAAATGGGATCATTTGTCATTGAAGGAGGACGCGAGTTGAGCGGGTTCATTCATCCTCAAGGCGCAAAGAACGAGGCTTTGGAGGTCATCAGTGCCGTTCTGCTGACGGAAGACGAGGTGGTCATCTCAAACATCCCGGAGATACTGGATGTCCGCAACCTCATCCTTCTTCTTGAGGGAATGGGGGTCAAGGTCGCCAGACTGGAGAAGGGCTGCTACAGTTTCAAGGCTGACAGTATAGACACTGAATATGTCTCCAGCCAGGACTTCATTGGCAAATGCGCTTCCCTCAGGGGTTCCGTGATGGTCATAGGTCCGCTGCTGGCCAGATTCGGCCATGCGTTTTTACCGAAGCCTGGTGGAGACAGGATAGGACGCAGACGTGTGGACACGCATATTCAAGGATTTATGAATCTTGGGGCGGCCGCTGAATATGACAGAGCTGTCGGAACTTTCTCCCTTTCAGCTCCGGCAGGGTTGAAGGGCAGTCGTATGCTTTTGGAGGAGGCTTCTGTTACAGGAACCGCTAACATACTCATGGCGGCGACGTTAGCCGAGGGGGAGACTGTCATTTACAACGCTGCCTGTGAGCCGTACGTCCAGCAACTCTCCCGGCTTTTGGTCTCCATGGGGGCGATAATAGATGGAATCGGATCCAATCTTTTGAGGGTCAGGGGAGTGAATTCGCTTCACGGGGCTTCCCATAGGGTGCTTCCGGACATGATAGAGGTGGGCTCGTTCATAGGAATGGCAGCCATGACCAGCAGCTCGATAACGATCAAGGATGTGTCCTGGGATAATCTGGGGATTATTCCGGAATCTTTCCGCCGTCTGGGAGTCGGGCTGGAACAGAGTGGTGGCGACATATTCGTGCCGGCTCAGGAGAGTTATGTGATTGACTCTTTTCTGGACGGTTCAATAATGACAATATCTGACGCGCCTTGGCCGGGGCTCACTCCGGATCTGCTGTCCGTAATGCTTGTTGTCGCCACTCAGTGCCGTGGCAGTGTGCTTATCCACCAGAAGATGTTCGAGAGCCGCCTGTTCTTTGTGGACAGGCTCATCGACATGGGAGCCCAGATTATCCTTTGCGATCCTCACCGCGCTGTGGTGATCGGCCACGACCACAAGATTCAGTTGCGTCCTGGCCGGATGCTTTCGCCGGACATCCGCGCCGGAATCGCATTGCTGATTGCCGCGATGTCCGCAAGCGGCACCAGTGTCATCGGCAATGTGGAGCAGATTGACCGCGGCTACGAAGACATCGACGGACGTCTCAACGCCCTGGGCGCTCGGATTGAAAGGCAGTGATCTGAGTTATGACGACAAAGGACAAGAAGTTCAGCCTTCCGTCGAAAGGAACCTATCTGGTGACCGCCATAAGTGAGCTTAACTCCGAGAGCGACGCGTCGGAACAGGTGACTTATTGATCTGGTCAGAAATATTCATAAAGAACGGTTTAATCCGTGAGGGAAAGTAAGAAAGCTTCACCTCACGGGTTTTTTCTTTTGTCCCAAGGCGAATAATTCGTTATATTTGTGCTTTAGTCCGCGAAAGGAATATGTTTTCAAAGGAACTTAAAGAAGAATGCGGGGTGTTCGGTGTCTGGGGCGTGCCCCACGCCGCCGAAGTGACCTACTACGGTCTCCATTCCCTTCAGCATCGCGGCCAGGAAGGCTGCGGAATCGTCTCGGTCAACGATAATGGAGAACTTCACCGGGTCAAGGGACTCGGGCTCGTGACCGAAGTCTTCAACAGCGAGAATCTCGGATCTCTCCACGGAAATATGGCGGTCGGTCACGTGCGCTACTCCACCCATGGCGGTGGCGGCATCGAGAATGTCCAGCCTTTCCTCTTCAGGCACAACAGTGGTGATTTCGCCCTTGTCCACAACGGCAACGTGGTCAATTCCGCCCAGTTGAGAAAGTACCTGGAGGATCGCGGCAGCCTTTTCCAGTCCACATCCGACAGCGAGATCCTGGCCCACCTCATCAAGAAGGAGCCGGTCGAAAGGAACAGCCCGAGAATCATCCCTATCATGGAGGCCCTGAATATGATTGAAGGGGCTTTTGCGTTTATGGTGATGACCAATCACAGGATCTATGCGATGAGGGACAAGTACGGTCTGAGGCCTCTGTCCATCGGGCGCATCGGCGACGGCTATGTCCTCAGCAGCGAGACCTGCGCGTTCAGCGTCGTGGGAGCGGAGTTTGTCCGCGACGTGGAGCCTGGCGAGGTGGTCACGATCGACCACCACGGCATCAGGAGTCGGAAATATTCAGACTACCAGCGTCATGCGATGTGCGCCATGGAATATATTTACTTCTCCCGCCCGGACAGCGACATCGAAGGGCGCAACGTCCATTCTTTCAGGAAAGAGAGCGGAAAGATCCTCTACCGGGAGTCGCACGTGGACGCGGACATCGTGGTCGGGGTTCCGGACTCCAGCCTGAGCGCCGCCTCCGGTTACGCCGAGGCGAGCGGACTTCCTAACGAGATGGGACTCATCAAGAACCGCTACATCGGCAGAACTTTCATCCAGCCGTCGCAGGAGATGAGGGACAAGGGTGTGAAGATGAAGCTTTCTCCTGTGCGGAGCATCGTGAAGGACAAGAGGATAATTCTGGTGGACGACTCGATAGTCCGCGGAACCACGTCGCTCAGGATCGTGCGGATGCTGCGTGAGGCCGGGGCGAAGGAGGTGCACATGAGGATCGCCAGTCCGATGATCAAGAATCCGTGCTTCTACGGGGTGGACATGTCCACCCACAAGGAGCTCCTGTGCTATTCAAGAAACCTTGAGCAGGCCCGTCAGGCCATCGAGGCCGATTCTCTCGCGTTTCTTTCGGAACAGGGTCTTTTCGAGGCCGGCCACCGCAGTGACCTTTGTCTGGCCTGCTTCAACGGCAACTACCCGACCGCACTCTACTCCAGCATCGAAGAGGTCAACGAAGAGCATAAGTTTTAGAAGTCTTTCTGATTTGCTATAGATTCCCTTGACGTTCCCGGTGAGTTTCGCCGGGTCGTCAGCGAAGGGGATGCTCCCGGACGCTTATTCCATCCAGTTGTTTTCGTATTTGATTTTAGTTTAGTAATCATAAGTCCACTTGAAAAAGTCGTTTTTGAAAAAAAACATGTGCCACGCAGATACTTCTGTAAGGGGGAGACTGTCTTAAAAGTAAAAGTAGGATCCAGTCCAAAAACCTGTGTAAAAGAAAGGGAACGATCTTGCCGATTGAGTTTTGTTGTTTCGCACCAACATCAATTAAACGCCGACGGCCAATGACGTTGTTTGTCAATGGCTTACCGCCAGTCTCATAGCGCGGGTCCGGTACTTCCGGGTTGTTTGCCGAGTTTATTCAATAGTTTGTCCGTGAAAGCCTTGCCGGCCGGACAAAGCGCATGATTTCCGCATTTTGTCCGGCCAGAACACAATCCACCGGACGGACTGCACCGAGGGAATATGGACGGTGAGAATATTACAAAAGGCTTTCAGCCAAATGGTGAATCTGCATTGTTGGAAACCAGACCAGGCTGAAAAACACAAAGGCTATGGTACAGGATTTTCATGGGGATGAGCCTCTCATGTGTTTAAGACCGGCTTTGATGTGAGGGCGTTCCGTCAATCACAGACCGACATCGTCACTGGGCGGCCGTAATAAGAAGGCATTGAGACGTGTTCCATAAACGGTTGATAATAATAGCGTTAACTATTCGTCTTTAGTGGATATGCGCCCAAGACGAGACGTTAACTATGTGATAATAAGCACATTATCAGCCACTCATTCGGTGTCAGCGAGTAACGGATGACATTTTACTAATGAGGAAGATGTCGACTGCGTTGCGTCGGGTACCTGTGCCTGTATGCCATGGCGGCCTACACCCTTCGCGCGCCCTATCCGGGTAAATGACCGCCATGGCCATCAGACACAGGTACCCCGGACCGAAAAAGCACATGCGGAGGTGTCCAACAACGCTATGTAGCGAAGAAAATGACTTTCTGGGTGCAACCCAGAGGAGTTTCAGACGTTAAGTAACCTTCAGAAAATAAGCTGCATCATCTTAAGGAATCTTTTCGGTCTATATCTCATCAGTCATGTGCCACCGGCACACTCCTTCTTCGAAAAAAGATTTATCCTCGACAATTTTCTCTTAATCTGAAGCAACGTATTATTTTCATGTTCCTAAGCATTTCCTTTACAGACTTTCGATCATGTATGCACCACACATACATTTGGATTTGATCCTTGACATCCCTGATGTCTGCCAATAGGCATTGCGTCCCATCCGTGGTCAGCGTTGGGTTGGCATTGTAGCAAGTAAACGCATCTCTATCGAAATCATTCGCAAAGACTATCTGCGTGTCTAATCTTGGATAGCTGTGGCTACCAAAGTTAAAGCCTCCTGTAAATCCAAGATCAAGGCCTCCGCAACCAGAAAATAAAGATGCTATTCTTTTTGGCATTATGTGTTCCTGTTTCGTTATTACTATTCCATAAAAGTCGGTCTTGCCGATGCTTAATAAATGACCGCCCTTATAATTCCCTAAAACCTACCGCTTCCCCGTATTCTTCAGCCCGGCAATCCGCTTGACTTCGTTTATTTCAGCTATGAACTGTTCGGTGGTCGGAAGGTACAGCTGGTACTTGCTGGCAAGGATTGTCCTGTTGTCTTCCGGCAGGGTGAGCTTGACGGCGGTGTCGTTCTTGTCGGAACACAGGAGTATTCCGATGGTCGGGTTCTCGTCCTCGGACTTTTCGTAGCGATCGTAGTAGTTGACATAGAGCTGTAACTGCCCCAAATCCTGGTGGGTCAGCTTGTGGTTCTTGATTTCTATGATGACAAATGAGCGAAGCAGTCGATTGTAGAATACAAGATCCGCGAAATACTCATCGTCCTCAATGAGCAGCCGTTTCTGTCTGGCTACGAAAGAGAATCCCTTTCCCATTTCGAGGAGGAAGTCCGCAATATGTGAGATGATTGCGCTTTCAAAGTCTCTTTCATAATACTCCGGGCGTTTCTCAAGACCAAGGAATTCCAAAACCATAGGGTCTTTGATGATTTCTGTCGGTGATTCCGGTTGGCGCTCGTTGCGGGCTACAGCAAGGACCTTTCCCTTGTCGTTGCTCATCAGAAGACGCTCGTAAAGCATTGAGTTGATTTGGCGCTCAAGTTGACGTTTAGACCAGCATTCATTGACGGCTTCCAGCTGATAGTACTCTCGTTTGTCGGGGTCTGGGATTGAGATAAGCAGTTTATACTGAGACCAGTTCAATTGCGAACACAGTGTATTCGCAATTGGGTATATGCGGTAGAACTGCCTGCACATCTCCAATTGACGGACGGAGAATCCGCTGCCGTACTCCGGCTGTAGCTGCTTCGCAAGGTTCTTGATAAGATAAGTGCCGTAGCCGGCTCGCTCTTTCCCTTGCTGCTCTTTCTCGGCGATGCGCTGACCGATGGCCCAGTACATCCGCACGCGGCAAAAGTCCACGCTGCGGACGGCGTTGCCGCGCGCTCCATCTATGATAGCCTTGATCCCGCTGACAAATTCGTTCAGAGGAGATTCCAACTCAGTTCTTCTCGATCCCATCTCTTCGCAAAAACTACAATCTCACAAATTTAGTCATTTTTCTGATTCATTTGATTCCTACTATGTCGAAATGATCACGAAATGATCAGCGGGTTCACACCTACATAGTACCCTCAAAGGCGGAGCGGGGCAACACGTTCCCGGAGGTTATGGACATCTCGTTCAGAATTGCAAGGTAAAAGGCTTCCGATGTAGCCGGAGAAGGGTCCCCCGTGCAAATCTGTTCCGGGCTGAAGGATAGAGGATGCCTTGCAAGGCCTTCAGGGACGGATCCGTCAGGACTCGCGGGAACAGAATTGCAGCGGATTGCTGTTAGGGATGGATGTGGGTGCAAATCCGTGGAAGAATCATTACAAGAATCAATACAACATCCAGAAGGGGTTGTCGTTATCGGATTTTAGTTGTAACTTCGCAGAGTCAGTGATCACTCTGACAACATCTGGCCTTGGTGAGAGATTCCATACCATGGCCTTAATGTTTTTCAGGTGATGCGGTTGCTGGATTTCAAGGATTTATATAATACAAAATACACTATGGCAGTTGATTACGAGAAGGCGGGCGTGAGCCTTGAGGCGGGCTACGACGTTGTGCGCAGGATCAAGAAACACGTGGCGTCGACCGACAGGCTCGGCGTGATGGGAAACATCGGGGCGTTCGGAGGAATGTTCGATCTTTCAAAACTGAACATCAAGGAACCGGTCCTGGTCAGCGGAACTGACGGAGTCGGCACTAAGCTCAAGCTGGCGTTCGCGATGGACAAGCACGACACCATCGGCATCGACGCCGTGGCGATGTGTGTGAACGACGTTCTGGCCCAGGGAGCGGAACCGCTTGTGTTCCTTGACTATGTGGCCCAGGGAAAGACCCGTCCGGAGGTCGTGGAGGCCATCGTGGCCGGAGTCGCTGATGGATGTCGTCAGGCCGGATGCGCCCTCGTGGGCGGCGAGACCGCCGAGATGCCTGGAATGTACGAGGACGGTGAATATGACATCGCGGGCTTCACCACAGGTGTCGTGGAGAAATCCAGACTCATTGACGGCACGAAGGTCAAGGCTGGGGATGTCCTCGTTGGAATCGCCTCCACCGGAGTCCACAGCAACGGCTTCAGCCTCGTGCGCAAGATCTTCTCCGACAATAATCTGGATCTGTTCAAGGTCTATCCTGAACTGGAGTCCGACCAGCCGCTCGGCCTTGTCGCCCTGACTCCGACCAGGATCTACGTGAAGCAGGTTCTGGACGTGATCCGCAACTGCGATGTGCACGGAGTCGCCCACATCACCGGCGGCGGCTTCGACGAGAACATTCCGAGAATCCTCCGCGAAGGCCAAGGAATCGAGGTGAATGAAGGTTCCTGGACGATCCTTCCGATCTTCCGCTTCCTGGAGAAGTACGGCAACATCCCCCACAGGGAGATGTTCAACATATTCAACATGGGTGTCGGAATGGTTCTGGCTTTGGATGAGTCCGAGGCTCAGAAGGCCATCGACATACTTGCCGGCTACGGGGACAAGGCGACCGTCATCGGCCGCGTGACCGACAAGCCGGGTGTGGATATTCATTTGCTTTAGTCAGTCGTGGCGGATTTTTTGTGATTTTCGCTGCAAGGAATTTGAAATAGCAGGATTTGGTTGAAATGATTAAAGCTTCAGAATTATGAAAAAATCATTTGCTAAACTGACCGCGGCCATCGGCCCGGCACTGCTCTCGATGCTCGGATTCTCCGGCTGTGAAGACAACATCTGGAGTAATCGTTGTGAGTACGGTGTGCCATCCTGTGATTTCAAGGTCGATCTGACGGTTTTGGACGAAAGCGGAAAGGGAATCAAAGGCATCCGCGTCGTTCCTTCAAAACAATTGACTTACGACAAAGACACTCTCTTCACCGACGAGAACGGAAAGGCTGTAGGTGCTTATGATGGGGTTTGGCCGATGAGTGAGGTCAAATTCTATTTCGATGACGTTGACGGAGATGCCAACGGCTCTTTCAAGCGGGACAGTCTGACAGTCAAGGCTGAGACTCTGAAAGGCGGTAGCGGGAATTGGTATCAAGGCGAGTTTGCTCTTAAAGGCACAAAGACTTTGAAGAAGAGCGAGTAACGGATGGACGGACTTTCGATCAGAAGAAGAATCGCGCTTGACATCGCAAGGTCGATGCGCAAGTCTCAGGAGGAGGAACATCCTCTGAGGCAGCTCTTCTGGGAATGTACGCTCCGATGCAATCTCCGTTGCCAGCATTGCGGAAGCGACTGCAAGCAGGTCGCCGCCACTCCGGACATGCCGAAGGAGGATTTCTTCAAGGTGCTGGACTCCATCGCCGCCAAGACGGATCCCCACAAGGTTTTCGTCATCATCTCCGGCGGAGAGCCGACGATGCGCGCGGACTTGGAGGAATGCGGCAAAGGAATATATTCCCGTGGATTTCCGTGGGGAATGGTTACGAACGGCTTCGGGATGACGGCGGAAAGATTCTCTCGTCTCCTCGGAGCCGGTCTTCATTCTATGACTGTCAGCCTGGACGGCTTGGAGGAGAACCACGATTGGCTTCGTGGGCGTGAGGGCAGTTTCACGCGTGCCGCTGAGACGATCAGGATGGCTGTCCGGTCAGGAATAGCCTTTGATGTCGTGACGTGTGTAAATCGTAGGAACTATTCGCAACTTCCTCAGCTAAAAGAATTTTTGATTGGACTCGGACTGAAGGAATGGAGGCTTTTCTCCATATTCCCGCAAGGCCGCGCCGCTTTGAATCCGGATCTTCAGCTCCCGCCGGAGATGTTCCGTGGGATGCTGGATTTCATCAAGGAGACCAGAAAGGAGGGGAGGATCAAGGCCAGTTATGGTTGCGAAGGATTCCTCGGCCCTTATGAGGGTGATGTGAGGGATCATTTCTATTCCTGCCAGGCCGGTGTTACTGTCGGTTCCGTGCTGGTTGACGGTTCGATCTCCGCCTGCACGAGCATCCGTTCGGACTATCACCAGGGCAACATCTACGAGGATGATTTTATGGATGTCTGGGAGCATCGCTTCCAACCTTACCGTGACCGGAGCTGGATGCGGAAAGACGACTGCGCCGACTGCAAGTACTGGAAATGGTGCGAGGGCAACGGAATGCACCTCCGTGACTCGGACGGCAAGCTGATGCTCTGTCATCTGAAGCGCATTATGGAAAGATAACCCCGTACCATTCTCGCCACAGGCGAGGTAAGTTCCTCTCACGAGGGGAGGGATTCGGGGAAGGGGTAACGTGAATAAGTGCGGTGGGCAATCGCCGCGTGAACGTGAGATAATTTTTTGCGAGGTAATTGCCTGCCTGCGAGAAACGTATATTATGCGAGCTTTAATCAGTGTAAGTGACAAGACGGGTGTCGTTGATTTCGCCCGGGAACTCGTGTCGCTCGGTTGGGAAATCCTTTCCACCAGCGGCACAATGAGGATGTTGAGGGAGGCAGGTCTGCCTGTGACCAGCGTAAGTGATGTCACGGGATTCCCCGAGATCTGCGACGGTAGGGTGAAGACCCTTCATCCGAAGATCCACGGAGCGCTTCTTGCCCGCAGGGACATTCCCGATCACATGAAGCAGTTGAACGACAACGGAATCGAGAAGATCGACCTCGTCTGTGTCAACCTTTATCCGTTCCGTGAGACGATCGCCAAACCGGATGTCACGATGGAGGATGCCGTGGAGCACATCGACATCGGAGGCCCGTCAATGCTTCGCAGCGCCGCCAAGAACTGGGCCTCGGTCACAGTGGTAGTCAACCCGGAGGACTACGCCACTGTCATCTCCGAGATCAAGGCAACCGGTGACACGACTCCGCAGACCCGTCTCCAGCTGTCCGCCAAGGCTTACACCCACACAGCCGAGTACGACAGCGCCATCGCCACATATATGCGCGCCCAGGCCGGTCTTCCGGAGAAGCTGTTCCTTGAATATGACATCTGCCAGAATCTCCGCTACGGTGAGAACCCTCACCAGCAGGCCAAGTTCTACAAGACCCTGAAGCCGGTTCCATATTCATTGGCCACCGCCGAGCAGTTGAACGGCAAGGAGTTGTCTTACAATAATATTCAGGATGCCAACGCCGCCCTCAACATCGTCCGTGAGTTCGACGAGCCTTTCGCTGTTGGCCTCAAGCACATGAATCCGTGCGGAGCCGGTCTCGGCGCTGACGTTGTCGAGGCTTGGAAGAAGGTTTATGAAGGGGACAAGACCTCCATCTTCGGAGGTATCGTGGCGTTCAACCGTGAGGTCAACCTTGAGGTTGCGCAGCTGCTCAAGCCGATCTTCCTTGAAATCGTGATGGCTCCGTCATTCGCACCTGATGCCCTTGAGCTTCTCCGCGCCAAAAAGAACCTGCGAGTCCTGAAAGTGAACATGGAAGGCTCTGTTAAGGAGCAGATGCAGTGTGTCAGCGTCAACGGGGGACTTCTGGTTCAGAATCAAGACCTTGCCATCGTACCGGTGACCGCTTCGCAGACTGTGACCGAGGCTGTGCCGACCGAAGGGCAGATTGTCGATCTGAATTTTACCTGGAGGATTGTAAAGCACGTCAAGTCCAACGCCATCACCGTCGGCAAGGCCGGAATGATCTACGGAGTGGGAGCCGGCCAGATGAACCGTGTAGGTTCCGCCGAATTGGCTCTCAAACAGGCCGCCGCCACTTTGGCCGAGGAGGAAACCTCCAGGACAGGCGTTGCCGTTGACCCTAAGGAGGCCGCTCGCAAGGCCGGTCTCGTTCTGGCTTCCGACGCTTTCTTCCCGTTCGATGACTGTGTTACCCTGGCGGCCGAGTACGGCGTGAAAGCCATCGTGCAGCCTGGCGGATCCGTCCGCGACGAGGATTCCATCAAGAAATGCGACGAGCTTGGCATCGCCATGGTCTTCACTGGAGAACGTCATTTCAAACATTAGAATAATCTGCCAAAGCTTCTTAGAGTAGTATGCGAGTTTTTCATTTTGAAACCACGAACAAGAGTGACGGCAAGACGATAATGCTGGACACTCTGCTGTCCAGGAATGTGCTGGTTGTCGGCGGAGGCGGACGCGAGCATGCCATTGTGGACGCTTTGAGCCGTTCCAGAAGTGTCGGCAAGATCTACTGCGCTCCAGGCAACGCCGGGATCGCCGCGCAGGCCGAGTGCGTACCCCTCAAGGAAACGCAGATCCCTGAACTCGTGGAGTTTGCGAAGGAACACGGCGTAGACCTGACCGTGGTCGGCCCGGAAGTTCCTCTTTCAGCCGGAATCGCGGACGCCTTCACGAAGGCCGGTCTGAGAATATTCGGCCCGTCCGCCGCCGCAGCCCGCATCGAGTCCAGCAAGGACTTCGCCAAGCGGCTTATGGAAAAGTACGACATCCCGACAGCCTCCTTCAAGACCTTCGACAACTATGCGGATGCCATTGAATATGTCAGCCGGCACACCTTCCCGATTGTTCTGAAATACGACGGCCTGGCCGCAGGCAAGGGTGTCGTCATCCCGGAGACCTTCTCCGACGCGCAGGCGGCTTTGAAGGACATGCTGCTGGACGACAAGTTCGGCAAGGGAAAGGTCGTGGTCGAGGAATATCTCACCGGTCCGGAGTTCTCGTTCATGTGCTTTGTGAACGGTGAGGAAGTCTTCCCGTTGGCGATCGCACAGGATCATAAGAGGGCGTTCGAGGGTGACAAGGGGCCTAACACGGGGGGTATGGGAGCATATTCACCGGTTCCGGTCATCACCGCCGAGGATGAGGAATACACCCTTGAGCACATCATGAGGAAGACCGCCGCCGCGATGGTCGCCGAGGGCTGTCCGTTCAAGGGACTGCTTTACGGCGGACTGATGAAGACACCGTCCGGCATCAAGGTGATCGAGTTCAACTGCCGTTTCGGCGACCCTGAGACTGAGGTGGTTCTGCCTCGTCTGGAGTCCGATATATTCGAGATCTTCTGTGCCGTCGCCGATGGAGGCAAGGTCGTGAACGCTCCGGAAAGGACTGACGTGGCTGAGGGTGTGAAGGTGCCGTCGTCGCAGCTGATGCCTCGGATCAAATGGTCTTCCGAACAGACTCTTGGTTTCGTGATGGCTTCGAAAGGCTATCCGGGTTCCTATGAGAAAGGCTTTGAAATCACCGGTCTGGATGAGGCTTTGTCCGATCCTTCCGTGAGGATCTATCAGATGGGTACCAAGGAGGTTTCCGATCCGGTGTCCGGAGCCAAGTCCCTTGTGACCTCAGGTGGTCGTGTGCTGATGGTTGTGGCTTCCGCCGAGACTCTTCGCCTGGCCCGCGACAAGGCTCTGGCTGCAGTTCGTAAGATCCACTGCGACAACCTCTTCTACCGTTCCGACATCGGACATCTGGTCTTGTAAATTATTATATTATGATTATATCTGGAAAAGACCTTGCGGCCAGGTTAAAGGCCCGGATGGCCGAGCAGGTGGCCACATTCCCTGCAAAGTATGGCAGAGTGCCTCATTTGGTAGTGATCCTCGTCGGGGACGACCCCGGCAGCCAGACTTATGTCAGAAATAAGTCCAGGGCCTGCGATGTCGTGGGTATCAAGAACACGACAGTCAGGATGCCCGCCGACACGCCTGAGCAGGAACTTCTTGACAAGATCGCCGAACTCAACGCCGATGACACCGTGGACGGCATCCTCGTCCAGCTCCCTCTTCCTAAACAGATCAGTGAGCCGAAGGTGATCGAGGCCATCGCCCAGTCCAAGGACGTGGATGGCTTCCACCCTTTGAACACCGCCGCCCTATGGCAGAAGAGGCCTAACGCGTCCTGCGTCGTTCCTTGTACTCCGATGGGCATCATAAGACTCCTTGAGGACGCTGACTATGAGATCGCCGGCAGGAACGCCGTGGTGATCGGGCGCAGCCAGATCGTCGGCCTTCCCATCACCAAACTCCTGCTTGACAGGAACGCTACGGTAACGGTCTGTCACTCAAGAACAAAGAATCTTCCCGAGATCACAAGGCAGGCTGACATCCTCGTCGTAGCCATCGGTCGTCCGAAATTTGTCACCGGAGACATGGTAAAGGAAGGAGCCGCCGTGATCGACGTGGGTATGGATCTTGACGAGAACGGCAACCTCTGCGGCGACGTTGACTTCGCCTCAGTCGAGCCGAAGGCCTCCGTCATCACCCCTGTTCCCGGCGGAGTGGGTCCGATGACCATCTGCTGCCTGATGGAGAACACCATCCAGTGCTTCCTCAACAAGGTGGCCGCCGAGAAGTCATAAGGCTTATAGTTTCCAAGTAGGTTCCGTCATGCATTAGTGGTGTCAATGTTTGGCGGAACCATTATTTCTATGCAGAGGAACAGATGTCATCATCTCCACAAAGTGGGTCTTGATGGAATCTGCTTGATTCTCATCTACAGACAGATAACGTCTGGTGCCGTTCTCGTCCGGAGTGAAGATGGTCGAGCCTTCATCTGTCACGGCGATGTTGCCCGCAGGAGAGAGCGTGAACCAGCCACTGCCCTCGACCGCATACAGTACTGCTGTAAGATCCCAGGTCGGACGGTCGCATGGCTCTGGCAGATAAGCCTTGTAAGCTTCGACTACCGGGTGAAGCCCGGCCCATCCAAAATCGTTCACGATGCTGGAGCCAGGATATTCGATTCTTAAACCGACTTCGAATGGGGACGTGACGATAGGTGTCGGCCATTTCTCAAAGATAATCTTGGCCGCGGAGATGTCTTTGGCGATGTTATATTCATGAATATTCGGATCCTCAAAATCTCCTGCCATCGTGACAAGCAGCTTGACCTTCTTTGCGACAAGCTCTTTTCCGCTCAATTCTGAATATTCATCCTTCTGAGTGTCAAGTAGTCTGATGAGGTTGGTCGAGAATCCTACAGAGGCTATGACGACCGAATTGTCATCAGCGTTTGCCAGAAGTTTCCTATAAAGGATATGCGCGTCAGGGAGGGTGTCATATTCTTTGATGGAGCGCCCGAAGGCTGGATTGCCGTAGGAGTCCTTCATATTCACCACTGCTTTGGCATAGTTAGGTGCGTCATTTTCGCAATCAGCGCCGTTACGAATCACTCCTATCGGGATGTCCGGGTGACCGTACCATGTGTTGAGGATGTCAACATATTCAGCAGGAGCGGTTCCTTCTTTATTGATGTTCACTGCCAGAAGGTTGATTTTTCCGGCGTCGAGGTACTTGTACAGCAGATCCATCGCCATCGCGTCATCGATGTCGTTACCGATGTCGGTCTCCATTATGATGTTCAAGACATCCCCTGATCCTTCAATAACCTTGTTCCCGCAGCCGCAAAGGATAAGAGCCGCGATACCGAATGTGAAAATACTTTTCCTCATAATCTAAAAGAATATACTATGCGCTTGAATTATTTCGCTGGAGAACGTTGGCCAGCTTTTCTATCGTTCCGTCACCAAATTTACGAAAAAAATCAGAATTGTGTCGGGAAACGTCAGGCGTTTGCTTGTATTAGCTGATCGAGGTAGGTCAATATCTGCTAAAAAATCCCTATCTTTGCCAACCAAGACATTAATTATGAGTAAGAACACTATCCAGTCCATATCCGAGCAGACCGGCTATTCTGTCTCAACCGTTTCCCGTGTACTTTCCGGCAAGGCTCAAAGATCCCGGATCAGCCAGAAAACCATAGACATAATACGGGCGGAGGCGAAGAGGGTGAATTACACTCCCAATCTGCTCGCCCAGGGTCTGAGGACCAGCCGGACGTTCACCATCGGTTTGACGGTTCCGGGGATAGACAACCCGTTCTTCGCCACTCTCGCGGCCACCGTGATCGAGAATCTCAAACTCGCCGGTTACCACACGCTGCTCGCCGACTCGCTTGAGAATCAGCAGGATTTCGAAAGTTCTCTGCGTATGTTCTGTTCCAGGAGCGTGGACGGTATCATCGCGGTTCCGGTCGGCAACTCGTCCGGACTTGCGGACGAGATCACGAACGGCATCCCGACAGTCCTGATCGACCGTTACTTTGAAGGGACCGGACTTCCTTACATCTGTACCGACAACTATGCCGGCGGCTTCATGGCCACTGAGTATCTCATCGACCGTGGCTTCCGCAACATCCTGTCCATTCAGGGAGTTGAGGACTCTACCCCTTCGATGGAGCGTGTCAGAGGCTTCAGGGATGCGATCGACGCCCATAAGGACAAGGGCATTGAATATGCCATTGTGGGTGACGCGTTCTCCGTCGAGAACGGCTACAATCAGGTTAAGAGAATATTCTCGGACGGAGTCAGGTATGACGCCGTGTTCGCATATTCATCGACCATCCTTCTTGGAGCGATCCGCGCGTTCAGGGAGCTTGGAATCAATGTTCCGGAGCAGGTTGGCATCATCTCGTTCGACAACAACGGCTTCCTTGATTTCCTCTATCCCGCGATCACCCGCATCGAGCAGCCGCTCGCTGAAATCGGTCGCCTCGCCTCCGAGACGCTTGTTGACATTATCGAGAACCGTAATCAGGATCTTCCTGCAGTCCAACGGCTTATCGCCCCTACACTTATTGTCCGCGACAGCTGCTGACCGGTCAGGACGAATGTCCATTGGTGGGAAAGTGTTCCGTGCGGACTTGATAGTCTTCCGATTGTCGGAATAAATGCCGAAATTAGCGGTCGGATTTCTATTCAGGTGCCGAGTGGGTGGACGGCTATCCTGCGGCGACAGGTATTGGCTGTGACTCCGGGGGAGTGATGGTCATTGTGTATGCCGTCAAAGGTTTCGACGGGGCTAACTTACCTTTGGACAACCCGTTGCAGGTGCCCGCGCACAGATATTCAGGTAGGGTTCTGGCCTCCGGTAAGGAAGCGGTGCGCACGACTCCCAAGTTCGAGCGTGGCAGGCTTCTTGGGGATGTGGTCTTCGTTTCGGGAACCGCCGCGATCAAAGGCGAGGACAGCGAGTTCTCGGAAGACACCCGTGTCCAGGCGCTCGGTGCGATCGATGTGGTGGAGCATCTGGTGGCTCCTTCCAACATATCCCCGAATTGCTCTGCCTTCCGCTTTGGGTACCTCCGCGTCTACGTCCGCCGCCCGCAGGATCTTGAGCCGGTGAGAGAGATGTTCATCTCACATTTTAGGGACACCCCGATCCATTTCCTCCAAGCCGACATCTGCCGCCCCGAACTCCTCCTTGAGCTTGAGGGTGTCGGAAGGGCATTACCTTTCCTCAGGCCTTGAATTCGTTGCTTTCTGGCTTTATTTTGGAGGCTTGCGAAAAGGTTTGCGTTATCAGAATTCAAAGTCGTTTTGTCAAAAATTATATAAAATATCGGGAATTAGAACCTATTTTTGTAGTGTTAAGGCTTTTCTCCAAAGTTACTCGATTGAGGAAAGATAAAGGAATTTAACAATACTTTTTTTAATACACAGTTTATGGGTAAACGATTAATTACGACATTGCTTGTGCTTCTGACAATCGGAGTGCAGGCATTCGCCCAGTCCGCCGTGTCCGGAAAGGTCACGGACGAGGCTGGGGAGCCTTGTGTCGGCGCTAATGTCCTCATAAAGGGCACCACGACCGGCACAATGACAGACTTGGATGGTAACTACAGTCTGACAGATGTCAGAAAGGGAGCTATCCTCGTTTTCTCAAGCATTGGTTACACATCTCAGGAAGTACGGCTCGGATCGTCTTCTGTGGTCAATGTGGTTCTCAAGAGCGATGCTGATTTTCTCAACGAGGTTGTCATCGTCGGTTATGGTACTGCCAAGCGCAAGGATCTCACAGGATCCCTTACGCAGATTGACAACAAACTGATCGCTTCGCAGAACAGTTCTTCGGCGACCAAGGCATTGGAAGGTGCCGTTCCTGGAATCGTGTATGCTTCTGTTGACGGTCAGCCTGGTAACGACGCTGGTCTTCGTGTCCGCGGTCTCGGCTCCACCAATGTCGGGGCTTCCAACGCCCTCGTGATCATCGATGGTGTTCCTGCCCAGGGAGACAACCCTCTGTCAAACATGAATCAGGAAGACATCGCTTCCATCACCGTCCTCAAGGATGCCGCCTCAACGGCCATCTACGGATCACGCGGAGCCAACGGTGTCATCCTCGTGACCACCAAGAGAGGTGACAGTGGCAGGACAAAAATCAGTTTCCAGGCACGCGCTGGCTGGAACACCGTCGGTTCCTACAAGGTAGGGCAGGTTGACAATGCCGCTGGAATCTATGAATATCTCTGGCAGTCGATCTATAACTCCTATCGCTATGGTGTAAATGGCGCCGGTCCGGCACTCAACAAGGAGACTGGGGAGTATTACACCAACATCGGCAATCCTAATGTGTCTCACGATGCCGCCGCAGAGTTTGCTAGCCAGCACTTGTTCAACTACATTGGCCTGAACGATAGCTTCGGACGTAATATGTTGGGTAACTACATGGCTTACAATGTGCCTGGAGCAACTTACACTCCTGACGGCACAGGTTCTTCCGCGAGTTCGACAATGACAGGTGCGTATCTCGTCGGTACAGACGGCAAGATCAACCCTAACGCTTCCCTTCTTTACGACGACACCTATGCCGACGCTCTTCTTAAGACCGGCTTCCGTCAGCAGTACGATCTTTCCGCAAGCGGTGGATCGGACAAGGAGGATCACTACCTTTCTTTGGGTTATCTTACAGATCCTTCCTATGTTCCTAATTCAAGGTTCGAGCGCATCACGGGCCGCGCCAACATCAACGTCAACCTCTTTAAGTGGCTGAAGGTTGGTGCGAATGTGGGCTACACCCGTTCGAGGACAAACTATCAGGGTACTTACTGGGCCGCGCGTAACTCCGGTTCCAATCAGGGTAACATCACTCGTTATGTCAATGGTCACACACCGATCGTGCCTTTCTACGCTCACGATGCCGAAGGTAACTACATCTATGACAAGAATGGGGACAAAGTACGCAACTATCTCTACAACTCGACCTATTCTCCTCTCGGACAGACGGGTAACAACTACGGATCAACGGACATCATGTATGCGATGGACAACGACATCCGTGAGGATCTTACCTCTACTCTGAACACCCGTACCTACATCGAGATTCCTTTTCTGGATCACTTCACTTTCAGGACAGACTTCGCCTATGACAAGATCAACCGGACAACGACCGTCTATTACAATGGAACGACCGGCCGCGCCGCAAGCATCGGTGGATATTTCGGCAAGAGGATGAACGACATCGAGGTGATGAATCTACAGCACCGGCTCACATACAATCAGGACTTTGGAAAACATCACGTTGATGCGATGGCGTTGTTCGAAGACAGCGATTGGGAGCAGCAGACTGTGAACTGGGGGTCCGCGGATGAGTTCATACCAGGATTCCTGGCGGCCGGCAACTTTGTGGGACGCTACTATGGTGCCGGAAGCGCTCCGACTCCAGGCTATGGTCATGACATAGAAAGAATGAGATCATGGCTCGGACGTGCCAACTACATATTTGCTGACAAGTACTATGTTTCAGGATCCGTCCGCCGTGATGGCTCATCTAAGTTCAGAAAAGAGAACAGATGGGGAACATTCTGGTCTGTGGGTGCCGGTTGGCGCTTCACTGAGGAATCGTTCATGCAGGATCTCAGGGACAGCTGGCTCAATAATGGTAAGCTCCGCGCCAGCTACGGTGTGATCGGTAACCAGAACGGCATCGGCCGCTACCAGACTTACAGAACCTGGGGTTACAGCACTACCTACCAGACAACGAACAATGGTACCGGCAGACCAACCGGTGACAGCTACAAGCTTTCTATGGGAGGTCTCGTGAACACGCAGCTCACTTGGGAAGAGACCAAAACTTTTGACGTGGGTCTTGATCTTACCCTCTTCAACAGGATTGACCTCACCTTTGACTGGTACAACCGTGTCACTGGCAACTCTCAATTCAATCAGCCGGTTTCATATCTTGCAATGGGACAGACAACGCTGCCTCGCAACATCGCAGAGTTGACAAACCGTGGTATTGAGCTTGACATCAACGCCGACATCATCAGAACCAAGGACATCCGCTGGAACGTGGCGTTCAACATCACTCACTACACCACCAAACTAACCGACCTTCCTGATGATGCCATCCCTGCCCACGCTGAGGGACTTCCTGATGGAACATGGGAAGACAACCAAGGCTCTTGGGCTTCCGCCGGAGGCTCCCAGCAAGCGGCCAATGTTTATCTCAGAGGCATCGGTCGGGACTGGTTCAGTCTCTACATGTACAAATATGCCGGAATCGATCAGAACAGCGGTCTTCCTATGTACTTCCATAGGGTCACCGAAGCTGACCACGCGGCAGGTAAGTATAAGGACACCGAGGTCGGCGGCAGCGTGAAGACAACCAATTACGCCAATGCTTCCAAGTACGAGGTCGGCAGCGCCATCCCTACATTCCAAGGTGGTTTCAACACCAGTTTCTCCTACAAGAACTTCTACGTGAACGCACAGTTCGCCTATCAGATCGGAGGAAAGTTCTTCAGCCGCAACTATGCGGAATACCTCTATAATGTGGTTGACGCCCAGATGTATAGGATGATGTTTGTCTCCAAGGATGTGAAGGGTAACACCTGGACACCGGACAACACGGGAGCCGGCTTCCCTATGCAGTGGTACCCTGCCGGAGAGAACTCTTATTTCAGCGGTACTTCCGCCAATGGCGGCAATTGGAGCTTCACCGACGAGAGCCTTTTCAGTGCCTCGTACCTCCGTCTGAAGAACCTTACTTTGGGCTACAATGTCTCCAAGTCGCTTCTCAACAAGCTTCGCATCGACAAGGTCGTAAGCAACATCAAGGTGTTCGCTTCTTCTGACAATCTGTTCATCCTCTCGGCGGCGAAGGCCATAGATCCTACAATGTCCGCTTCCGGTGGCTATAACGATGTGGACAGCTACACATTCCCGAATATGCGTACCTACACTATCGGAATAAACCTGGACTTTTAATTTCTTAAGAAAATGTTAATTATGAAAAAGTACATAAATTACATAGCGGTCGCCTTGCTGGCCGCCTTCTCCCTGAGCTCATGCAAGTCTCTGGATGTCGCTCCTCCTAACAACATCACGGACGAGCAGATTCAGAAGATTCTTGAAGAAGGAGATGAGAGTGCCAAGAACTTGATTATTAATCTTGTCGGCACAGGGCTTGAGAATTTCTTCAACATCTCAGGTCAGACATGGACAGGTTATTCGTCCTATCCTCTCAACTCGCAGATTGACCAGGACTACCTGATGAGCCTAAGAGGCAACGATGTCATACCTGGAACCGCCGTGACGGCGTCCAGTGGGCATGAGACAGCCTATGAGCTCATCAAGACCTTCAGCCTCACTGACAACACCTACCCTTATTACGCTCTTAGCGCCAGCATGCTGACGGGAGCCAACAAGGCTCTCCTCTACCTCACGCCAGAGGCGGCTAAAGCCGGAGCTAATGCCAGAAAGTATCGTGGACAGGCTCTTGCGGTCCGCGCGTACGCCTACATGCAGCTTATGGAGCGCTTCCAGCCGGCTTACACCAATGGTGGTAAGGACGGAAAGGGAATGCCTATATATAAGTCTTACGGTACAAACGATCCTGCGCCTATCTCTTCCGCCACGGACACCTACAAGTTCATCCTTGAGGATCTTACCGAGGCTGTCGAGGATCTTGCGGAAATGGGCTATACGACAGAGCCTAAGGATGTTGACCGTGGCGTGGCTCAGTTCCTTCTTGCTCGTGCCGCTCTGTGGTCCGGGGATTGGGACACTTGTATCAAGGCTGCGTCTGAGATTGTCAGCAAGTTCCCTAATTTCATCAAGGAGGCGAACTACGGTGCGAAGGATGAGGATTTCAAGGCCTATTGCGATGGAACCAAGGACTGCAAGTCTGAGGATAACGCCTTCCTTGTCGTGGCCGCCAACCCTGAGGCCTTGATGGGATTCATCAGTGGCGCCGGCTCGAACACCTACACATCGTCATTCTTCAACATATTCGCCAATGGTGTGGCCGGTTCGAGTGGAGAGCCGCCTCGGATTGACTCAAGGCTCTATGACAAGATTGACGCGAATGATTTCCGAAAGGACATATTCACCACATCCACAGCCAACTACAAGTACATCCTTGATTCGGATGGGAAGACTCTGGAGCAGCAGATTCCTGAATATTCAAGTATGAAATTCGCCGCGACTTTCGCTAAGGGTGTGACCGTGCGTGACCATCAGATCATTTGTGACAACTACATCTTCCGTTCTTCCGAGGCCTATCTGATGCTTGCCGAGGCCTATGCCCAGAGTGGACAGGATGCCAAGGCCAAAGAGGTTCTCAACAAGTTGCTCGCCGCCCGTACCAAAGCCGGCAAGCCGACTCTCACCTGTGATAACTACAGCGGGATGTCGGGGATGTCCGCACTCCAGATGGTCCAGCTTCAGACCCGCATCGAGATGTGGTGCGAAGGTGGACGTGAATTCTACAACAACAAGCGTTGGAACATCAGTGTCAACCGCACGGGATCAAACAACCACTACAGGACAGGCACGTTGTCGGTTGATGAGATGGTTCTTTCGATTCCAAGATCCGAGACCACTACCAACACTCATTGGGCTGACTAATCATGGAATTATTAATGAATTATGAATATGAAAGCAAAATTATTGATATTGGGCGTTCTTTCAGTTTTTGCGATGGCATTCGTCTCGTCATGTAAGGATGAGGAAAGTTTCGTAAAGGCCGAGAGTGTCTCAATAAGTCCGGCCAAGGTCACTCTGACAGCCGGTGAGCATACGGAATTGACAGCGACCGTAGCGCCAAATAATGCGACCAGCAAGTACTTCAAATGGGCGTCTTCCGATGCAAAGGTCGCGTCTGTTGACAACTTTGGTAGAGTTGTGGCTCTGTCTCCTGGTTCCACTACCATCACCGTCACCACTGACGATGGTGGTTTTAAGGCAACCAGTGAGATCAGAGATCACTGTCTATGAAAATGAGACAGCCACATTGGTGGCCATAGTCAATCCTTCCGACGCCACTGACCAGTCTGTGACATGGTCTACGTCGGACAAGGACATCGCAACTGTTGACAAGAACGGCGTTGTTACCGGACAGGCGACAGGAGAGGCTGTGGTGACAGCCACGACAACCGACGGTGGGAAGACGGCGTCCTGCAAGGTCAAGGTCGAGGCACGTGTGCCTACCGAGCCTGAGCAACTCGAATTGTGGAAGAACGACAAGGCTGGCTATCGTCCTATTATTGGAGGCGATGCATCGGTTGACAAGGGATGGCTTACCTACAAGGACGGTGTCGTTCGTTGGACGGAGAACACTACAGGAAGTCCTCGTACCGCAACAATCGAGTTTACCACCGGCTCAAGGATCACCGTGACTCAGCTTTCTCCTGCCGATTTCAAGGGTTCCTGGACGTTATATTCCAAACTCTTTGATCCAAACAAGACTTTGGGTAAGGGAAACGTGGACGCTGACAAGACAACGGTGACATTCGGCAATCCTCTCAACGGGGAGACTTTGGCGGACGCCAATGGTGCGGAGCATGTCAACAACGTGGGTGTCAAGGGACTTTACCTCGACTCGATCCTTGACGCATGCGTCGAGATTGACTACAAGAACAAGACAGCCAAGGTGGGTCTGTTCCTTGACCGCCGCAAGTCTCAGTCGCTAAGTGGCGGTAAGTTCTGCGTTTACTTGCCTGAGTGCTCGGGAGGAAACGGTTGGGGCAACTACAACTTCGCTCCTAAGGATTTCTCCGAGACCAACTATGATTGGCTTTGGTTTACAGCGAAGGACAACTTCAAGACCTTGAAGTACCAGTACTTCGGTGCCGGTCAGAAGACCAGCAACGGAAAATACTACATCTGTGGTGTTTCGATCGCCAAGGCAACATCAGCTGACAACTCCACAATCTCTGGCAGTTACGATGTGGTCTATCAGGCGAACTACAACGGAAGCAATGGAGAGAGCATGTATTTCGCAAGGTAACCCTCTTTAACTTTAAACCTGCTTATTAAAACAAGGCGACCGGAGATCCCGGTCGCCTTGTTTTTCGGGTCATTACCTTAATGCCTTTACCTGTTTCTCGGTAAGCCCGGTCAACTGTAGGATCTGCCCTATCGGCATACCGATTTCAAGCATGGCCTTGGCCACTTCAGCTTTACCCTCAGCTTTTCCCTCGGCTTTTCCCTCGGCTTTTCCCTCGGCTTTTCCCTCAGCTTTTCCCTCGGCTTTTCCCTCGGCCATCCCCTCAGCCTTTCCTTTGGCCAAACCGTCAGCCATTCCTTTAGCCATTCCTTTAGCCAAACCGTCAGCCATTCCTTTGGCCATCCCATCGGCGATTCCCTTGGCCTCTCCGTCGGCGTATCCCGCCTCGAAGCCCTTGCGCTCGGCGAATTCCCGCTGCGCCAGAATGTCCCACTCGTTCATCTTGTCAATCTCGTATTTAAGTTTCTTCTCCTTGTCGAACGCCGCCACCTCACACGCCTCGGCGAGCCGTCTTGAGATCCCGCCGGCCTCCTCGATCCATTCGGGGATCCTTTGGAAGCCTTCACTGTTCTTGAATATGTAGAACAGCCTGTCGAACTCCGTCACGCACTCCTCCAGCGTCTTGGTGAACAGCGTCATCTCCACAAAGATAACACTAATTGTCTGATCCGCAACCATTCCGGTGCGTTTTTCGGTGAACCTCCAGTTGGAGATGAAGTGGTCGGTGTCCCAGAGTGACTCGTCGTCGTGCCTCAGGCGGTAGTTCAGGAACGACACCACGTAGACCGGCCGCAGCCCCTTGTACCGCACCCCGTCCGAGAGCTCGAGATGGTAGAGTCCCGACGCGTAGTAGACGCACCTCTCGAAGAAGAAGTCCTCCTCCGAGGCCTGCATCTCCACGACGAACGTCCTGTCGTCCCTGTCCACGCAGACCAGATCCAGCACCGTCTTCTTCCCGTAGGGGACATCCCTCCGCTGCTCCCTGTCGGAGTACTCCTTGATGTCCTCGATCCTCGCCTCCGGAGGCAGGATCTGGTTCAGCACCCCGATGAGGATGTCCTTGTTGTTCCTGTCCGCGAACACGGCCTTGAATCCCACATCGCTCCGCAGATTCACGAACGGAGCGAGTCCTTGTCTCTTTTCATTGAAATACATAGTTCAAATTTTAAATGAATATTTGAACCGCAATAATATGCACTAAAAACGTAAATAATGAAAAGAAACGTATGCGGATTATAAAAAACAGAAATATTTTCGGATGATACCCCCTAAGTAATCCTTAAATAATAACCAACTTATTGTTTATCGCTTACCAAGTAATCCTTCGCCAATCAATTTGGTCGCAGCCGAAAACCATTCTTCACCGGCTTCCTGGACATCACGAAATGCAGCTTAGCCCCGTCCTTGATGTCAGAATAGCGGATGACAGGGGAGTCAAGACGTTTGCCGTTGAGGTAGGCGGCCTTGATGTAGACGGCATCCTTGCTCCAGCCTTCCGTGGTCATCTCCAGAGTGCCGCCGTCCGAGAGCCTGACCTTCAGGCCGGGAACGCATGGGGAGCCGATGTAGTACTCATCGGATCCGGGGCAGAACGGATAGAATCCAAGGCAGTTGAAAATGTACCAGGCGGACATCTGGCCACAGTCGTCGTTGCCGCTCAGCGAGCCGGGTTCATTGCCGTAGAAGTTGTCGGCGATGTAGCGCACCCATTTCTGGCACTTCCACGGCTGGCCGAACCAGTCGTACAGGTAGGTGACGTGATGGCAAGGCTCGTTGCCGTGCCAGTAGCCGCCGATGCGGCCCCAGATGTCGTGCGCTCCGGGAATATCCTCGGGCAGCTCGATGGTGAAGAGGCTGTCCAGACGGCTCAGCAGCAACTTCCTGCCGGCTCTCTCGACATAGCCTCCGAAATCGTGCGGCACTGTCCACGTGTACTGCATCGTGAACCCTTCCGTGATGTCGCCCCAGCCGTGGACCGAGTTCGGACCCTGATAGGCGACAGGGGCGAACGGGTCGCGCCAGTCGCCGGCGGAATCCTTTCCGCGCATGTAGCCGGTCTCGGGATCGATGAGATTCCGGTAGTTCATCGACCGGTTGAGGAAGAACTCGTAGTCCTCCCGGTGACCCAGAAGCTTGGCCGCCTGGGCAATGCACCAATCATCGTAGGCATATTCAAGAGTCTTGGAGACCGATTCCTTCTCCTTGTCGAAAGGCACGTAGCCGAGGGAGGTATATTCAGGAATGCAGTCGTAGTGAGGGTTGGTGGCGGTGGTCTTCATCGCCTGGAAGGCGCGTTCGTAGTCGAAGCCCTTCACGCCCTTGAGCATCATGTCGGCCAGCACAGAGCAGGCGTGATAGCCGATCATGCACCAGGTCTCGCCGCCGTAGAACGACCAGATCGGGAGCATCTTCTCGGTACTTTTGTCGAAATGGGCTAGCATCGAGTTGGCGATGTCTGCCTGAAGCGGCTTGTTGACGAGGTTGAGAAGCGGGTGGAAAGCCCTGTAAGTGTCCCATAGCGAGAATGTCGTGACGTTGGTGAAGTCTTCCGCATTCCCGATCGTGCCGTCGTGCTCGCGGAAGCGTCCGTCCGCATCCTCGAATAGGAACGGGTGGAGGGCTGTGCGGTAGACGCTGGTGTAGAATGTCTCCCTCAGCACCTTGTCGTCGGAGTCAAGCTCATACTTCCCGAGTTCCTTCTCCCAAAGCTCCTCCGCCTCGGCCCTTACTGCATCGAAGTCCTTGCCTTCCAGCTCCTTGAGGTTGTTCAGAGCACCATCAGTGCCTACAGCCGACACGGCGACATCTATGAATATGCTCTCGTCGGCTCCGGTCTTGAACCTTGCGACAGCCTTCAGTTTCTGTCCCCACGCCTCAAGCGAGCTGCGGAACCGCTTGGTGTTGTAGATCACAGGCTTGTCATCCTGGAATATGTTGAATTCCTCGATCGGCCTTGAGAATCTGGCCACGAAGTAGACATAACGTCCCGGGTTCCAGCCGTTGACGACCTTGCTGCCGATGATCGTGCGCTCGTCCAGCAGACGGACCGTTGACCAAAGACAATCCCATTTCAGGGTGTGGTCAAGGTCGATCATCACAAACGAACTGTCCGACTGCGGGAATGTGAACTTGAATATTCCGCTTCGCGGGGCTGCCGTCATCTCGGCCTTGACTCCGTAGTCCTTCAGGATCACTCCGTAGTAACCCGGCTCGCCCCATTCCTGGTTGTGGTCGTAGGTTGACGGATCCATCTTCGATCCGGTTCCCGGCAGGAAGAGGAAGTCGCCCATGTCCGGGATTCCGGTTCCGCTGAGGTGCGTGAGGCTGAAACCCTGGATGAACGGCTTGGAGTACTTGTACCCAGCGGCGCAGTCATAGTCCTTGTCGTCGCAGTCCGGACTGATCTGAATCCCTCCGAACGGCACCTGCGGCCCCGGGTACACGTTCCCGAACCCGTCCGTCCCCACGAAAACGTTCACGTCATCGATCAGTTTCCGCGTCTCCTCCCCGCCCGCAAAACTCAAAACCGAAAACCCACACAGCACCGCCATGCCCAAAAACATTCTCCGAATATTCATAACAACAATCATTTTCATTTTCCCCGTAAAATTACCGAATATTTCTGGAAATTCACAGTCGCCAATGCTGTCGCTCAGATCTCTTTCTTTGAGCCGGACAGGAGAACTGATGTCATCGCCTGGTTCAAGGAGTTGCTCACGGCCATCAACAGGGACTTTCCTTCGGCGACTTATACCGATGCGATGCTCAATGGCCTTATCGTAAGCGATCTCATAGACATTGACGCGACCGAGCTTATGTCTGAGATCAAGATAATGTACGACAACGGTTTCGTGAATCTTATGACCTGTGGAGATTTTACCGAAGTGGAAAAAGCGATGATCAGGAAAGAGCACTTGCCTTCCCCTGAAATCGAACCGGACATAAAGGTACGTTACGGTCTGCTACGCAAATCCGCCAAATAACGTCTGCGAGATATGTGTCAGGCAACTTCAAAGGAAGCATCCGCAAGCTCCTTCCCGGACTTGCGGATCGCCATCCATTATGCTACTCGGGATGAGCGAACGATGCGATTGTTCCATCATCAACTCCAGTGCAGTTGACAATCACATCAACCGGTGTCCCGGCCTCGAAAAGCTTTCTTGCGATAGAAAGTCTTGTCTCCTCACGTCCTTGCTCCAGACCCTCCTCACGGCCTTCCCGCAGCCCTTTCTGCAGCCCTTTCTGCAGCCCTTCCTCCAAGCCCTTGCGCACGGCATATTCCTTCTGCGCTTGAATGTCCCACTCGTTCATCTTGTCAATCTCGTATTTAAGTTTCTTCTCCTTGTCGAACGCCGCCACCTCACACGCCTCGGCGAGCCGTCTTGAGATCCCGCCGGCCTCCTCGATCCATTCGGGGATCCTTTGGAAGCCTTCACTGTTCTTGAATATGTAGAACAGCCTGTCGAACTCCGTCACGCACTCCTCCAGCGTCTTGGTGAACAGCGTCATCTCCACAAAGATAACACTAATTGTCTGATCCGCAACCATTCCGGTGCGTTTTTCGGTGAACCTCCAGTTGGAGATGAAGTGGTCGGTGTCCCAGAGTGACTCGTCGTCGTGCCTCAGGCGGTAGTTCAGGAACGACACCACGTAGACCGGCCGCAGCCCCTTGTACCGCACCCCGTCCGAGAGCTCGAGATGGTAGAGTCCCGACGCGTAGTAGACGCACCTCTCGAAGAAGAAGTCCTCCTCCGAGGCCTGCATCTCCACGACGAACGTCCTGTCGTCCCTGTCCACGCAGACCAGATCCAGCACCGTCTTCTTCCCGTAGGGGACATCCCTCCGCTGCTCCCTGTCGGAGTACTCCTTGATGTCCTCGATCCTCGCCTCCGGAGGCAGGATCTGGTTCAGCACCCCGATGAGGATGTCCTTGTTGTTCCTGTCCGCGAACACGGCCTTGAATCCCACATCGCTCCGCAGATTCACGAACGGAGCGAGTCCTTGTCTCTTTTCATTGAAATACATAGTTCAAATTTTAAATGAATATTTGAACCGCAATAATATGCACTAAAAACGTAAATAATGAAAAGAAACGTATGCGGATTATAAAAAACAGAAATATTTTCGGATGATACCCCCTAAATTTGCGTTAAAGTAATCCTTAAAAAAAGACCTGGTTATCTTTTAAGGATCATTTGTGCCTTTGCTGCTTAGCACACAGACAAGTCTGGATAGCCGGCTGTTCTCATCGGCTACTTCCGGCTTATGGTAGTCAGGCAGTAAGGGCCGGCATAAATGACGGTACCCTCGCTGAAGAGTTTCTGTAGTTCGGGTGTTGTTTCCATTCTTGACGTTCGGGTGATGATCGTTAAAGGTCTGCCGGAACCGACATTCTCCCCGGTCAGCTCAATGTGGGCTTTGACCGCCTCGGACAGTTTTGCGGGATCGTCTCCGAAGTCGGTGATCTGGCGGCCAGTGTAGACATCGATGTTCTCGGGGCGGTGAAGGAATATGGTGGCGACATCGGTGCCTTCCGGAACTCTCGAGCAGATTGAGCCGTAGCCTATGTACGGGTTCAGGTCGTGGAGTACAGCCGAGGCGGAGAAGGCCGCCAGGAACAGTCCGGCGCTGAGAAGAAGGGCAGGAATATTCACACTTTTCCTCTTTATCAGGAACCATGTCCCCATGGCGTTGGCCAGGGTCAGGAGGATGACGGCGTTGACCACCGGAGCCTCGCGGGCGAAGGAATATTCATCCAGAAGGCAGGCTGCCGCGGGTATGGTGACAGAGCCGCTCAGGAAAAGGAGGGTGGCTATGCCGGCGCAGAGCAGCAGGATCTGGAATATTCCTACAGACCAGCGCATCCATCCGCGTTCCCCGATGCGGCCAAGAACGATAGGGAACAGATAGACGCAGAACGGGAGGACCGGCACGAGGTAGATTGGAAGCTTTGAACTGAATGATGACAGCATCGCGGCTGTGGAGATGATCGTGCAGAGGAACAGAATCTCAAGATCGGAGACCTTTTCAGCACCGGCCTTCCTGACCGGAAGCAGCGAGGCCATGAATGAGCCGATCAGCAGCAGGGTGTAGGGAGCCAGGCACCATAGGATAGTCACCAGATAGAACCAGAAGGGTCTCGCATGGGTGAAGGCGTTGACGGCGCGGCCTACTGTCTGCTTGAAAAGGAGGTTGTTGATGTACTCCAGGCCGCCTTCCAGCCAGACACAGGTGAGCCAGACGGCGGAGAGGGCGGCGATGATGCCCCAGGTCTTGAGACCCAGGTACTTGCGGAATCCTTTCCAATCCCGCTTGACCGCAAGGAACACCGCTATCGCCAGCGGCGGCATCAGTAGGCCTACGGGTCCCTTGGTGAAAAGGGCAAGGAAGATCCATAGCGGTAGCGTCAGCGAGTCCTGGCGCCGGGAGCCTTCGCCGGTGTACATCCTGTAGAATGTCCGGAGAGCCAGGACGATGAACAGGCACATCAGCATGTCCATCCTCAGCACGACCATCGTCCCGAGGAACATCACGCAGGTCAGCGTCATTCCGGCCACGGACATCCTGTTCATCGCGGACTTGCCTTTCATCACCCACCTGTCCATTATCCCGACAATGGCGAATGCCGGAATCAGAGAGAACATCGACAGCGCGAGGCAACTGTGATGTCCGAACAACAGCCTGCACAGCATCACTATCCAGAAATAAAGCGGTGGCTTGTCGGCGTAGGGAATGCCGTGGTTGTAGAATGCGAACAGGTGGCCGTTGGCGATAGCTTCGTCAGCGATGCTCAGGTAGCGCAGTTCGTTGGATGGCGTGAAATCACGCATCGCCATCATGGGAAGAAGGCAGACGGCGCAGAAGACAAAGACCGTCATCATGGGATGGCGGGTGAATATGTTCCCTTTGCGGCACCGCAGTGGCGACGCTCCTGCAGGCCCGGCAACCGGTGAGGAAGGAGCCGGGGCTGGAAAAACCTGTGAACTCTTATTCCGCATCTGACGATTGGGTTTTGCCTGATCCAAGGATCAGATTTCTGATGTAGGTGACAAAGCCGAACGCCTGGCCGATGATCAGCACCGCGTCCAGACGGATTATTCCGTAGGTGATGATCATTCCGGAACCTGCCAGGCTGATGATCCAGAAGCCTCGCGGCAGCACGGACACGTGCCTGTGGTGCGAGAAGATGAATTGGTAGACAAACCGCAGCGTGAACATCACCTGTCCGGCGGAGCCGAACACGACCAGCCAGATGGGGATGTCGTGGTTGTTGAAGAAGCTTTCTGAATATTCATGAGCGTCATTCAGCAGGAATACTGTCGCCACCAGTGGGAGGATGAACAGGAATACTCTGATCAAGGACTTGATCTTCGTCCAGATGCCGTTGGCATTCAGATTCCACAGGTAGATGTAGTAGGAGATGAACTGGCCGAGGATGATAGAGAAGTCGTTCCTAATCACACCGTAGATGAACATCAGACATGCCCCGATCACGCTGAAGATCCAGTAGGACACCGGCGAGACTGACTTGTGTGCGGCCTCGGACTTCAGCCACTGGAGCATGGTCCTCAGTCCGAAGAACAGCTGCGCCGAGAAACCTATGGTCAGGATCAGCCAAACGGGAATGTTCTGGAACATATTCATGGAAGACAATTATTTGACGGGTTGGCCTTGCTCCTGGAGATCGCTTTTCCCGACTGAGTAGTTGATGTACCTCGGTCTCATCCAGCGGTAGGCGAAACAGTCAGCCAAAGGTCCCCAGAACCTGTTCCGTAGATTGAATTTGGACTTGCCGGCGGAGCGCTGAAAATGCCTTACAGCGACCTCGCCGAAAGAACCTCCATCCTGCAGCAGAATGAGGGCCGGCAGGAAACGGTGCATCCCCTTGAACATCGGAATCCGTCTGGCGGCCTCCGTGCGGATGATCTTAAGCGGGCAGCCCGTGTCCCTGGCACCGTCGTGGGTCATCATATTCCTGAACCTGTTGGCGATTCTGGACTGCATCCTCTTGAACGCCGTGTCCTTGCGGTCAGCCCTGTATCCTGTCATCAGGGTGTGATCCTTCATTCCGTCGATCAGAAGGTTGAAATCCTGCGGGGAGGTCTGGTGGTCAGCGTCCATGTAGCCGACATATTCAGAGAAGGTGTGGTCGAATCCGGCCTTGATGGCGGCGCTCAGTCCAGCGTTCCTTGAAAAGCTGATGTAGAAGAAGTCCCTTTGCCTTTGGCAGGTCTCCTGGATCAGCCTGAGGCTCCCGTCGGAGGAACCGTCGTCCACGAAGAGGACGCAGGTCTTGACCTTGCTGACCGGAATAAACTCTGCCAGGGCCTTTTCGAGGTTACGGATGTTGTCCTCCTCGTTGAACACCGGCACCACGATGGTGAGGGAATATTCAGAAGTGCTGTTCATGTCTTAATTTGATTTTCTGTAGCTTAGTATCGCCCAAACCCCGAAAGCGGCGGCGAATCCGCAAAGGGCCAGAAATTGTGGGATCATGTCGGCGAACCGGCTGCCCTTGAGGTAGACAAGCCGCATCACCTCGATGAAATATTTAAGGGGATTGAATAGGGTGACCGCCTGCGCCCAGTCCGGCATGCTGCTGACCGGGGTGAACATCCCGCCCATCAGGAAGAAGATCATGATGAAGAAGAAGTTGACGAACATCGCCTGCTGCATGGTCGAGGCGTAGTTGGAGATGACCAGTCCCAGCCCCGACACGACGAGGAGGTAGACGGCGGTGAAAAGCATCAGGGTCCAGAGGCTCCCGGCCGGCGCGATGCCATAGACGAGCCAGCCCAGCGCGAGACATATCCCCATGATGACCACGCCGATGATCCAGAGCGGAATCAGCTTGGCCAGAATGAAATGGAACTTGCCTACAGGGGTCACGTTGATCTGTTCGATGGTTCCGCTTTCTTTTTCTCCGACGATGCTAAGGGCAGGGAAGAAGCCGCAGATGATCGTCAGGACCATCACGATGAGGGCCGGCACCATGAACACCTTGTAGTCAAGCGTCGGATTGAACTTGTAGAGCGGGCTGACCGAGAAGGAAGGAACGTCCCTGCCAGCGGAAACGACCGTCATCTTCTCTGAATATTCCCGCAGAGATGTTGATTCCGAGAGCATTGACATCAGGTAGGAGCTGCCGAGCGTGCCTTTCGTGCCGTTCACGGCGTTGGCCGCGATCTGTACGGGGCCGGGCTGTCCGGCCACAAGGTCTTTCTCAAAGTCCGGCGGGATCACGAAGACCATGTCGGCCTGGCCCGAGTCCACTTTACGTAGCGCGTCCGGGTAGGATTCCGACATGCCCGTGACGTTGAAGTAGGCCGAGCCTCCGATCTCGTCCACTATCCTTGATGACAGCGGGCTGCGGTCATTGTCCACCACCTCCACCCGTACGTTCCTGATCTCCTGGTTGGCGGCCCAAGGGAAGACCAGCATCGCCATCAGCGGCAACGCCACCAGCATCCCCGGGACAATCTTGTTCCGTGCCAGGAGCTTGAACTCTTTTTTTATGAGGTACGACAACATGATCTTAAGTCAGCCTTGTCTTGAAGTTCTTGATAATCAAAACGATGAGTATGATGGTAATGAGGGTCAGGGCACCGGTTTCCACGAGGGTGTGGCCAAGCGGCGTGCCTTGGATCATTATCATCTTGATGGACTGGATGTACCAGCGTGCCGGGACGACCGTCGAGATCCACTGGAGGACGCGCGGCATGCTTTCGATAGGGAATATGAGTCCGGACAGGAGCATGGTCGGCATCATCAGTCCGACTCCGGAGGCGATCATCGCCGCCATCTGCGTCTCCACCAGCGTGGAGATGAGAAGGCCGAGGCACAGGGTGCAGATCAGGAACAGCACAGAGACAAAAGCCAGCGAGAAGACGCTTCCCGCGATCGGCACACCCATCACGAACACGGCGCAGACGAGGATCAGGATCAGATCGAAGACGGACAGCACCAGATAGGGAATAGCCTTGGCGGTGATGATCATGAAGGGGCTGACCGGCGAGGTGAGCAATACCTCCATCGATCCGCTTTCCTTCTCCCTCACGATGGCCACAGCCGTCATCATGGCGCAGATCAGCATGAGGATCAGACCCATGACTCCAGGCACGAAATTGTAGGAGCTCTTCCCCTGCGGATTGTAGAGCATTCTGATCGCAGGGGTGATGCCCGCCGCCGTCCCGCTTCCTCCGGCGATTTCCTCCCGGCAGGAGGCCAGGATGTTGCCGGCGTAGGCGGTGATCATCGAGGCCTGGTTCGGGTCGGTGCCGTCGGCGATCAGCTGGATGCCGGCCTCGCCGTTGAGGATGTCGTTGGAGAAATTGTCGCTGAACACGATCACGAGGCTGGTGTAGCCCTCACGAAAGATGTCGTTGATCCTGTCGATGTCAGTAATCCGTTCAGTGACATTGAAATAGTCGCTGGCATCGATCCTTTCGACTATGCGGGACGTGAGCTCATCGCAGACCGGATCGAACACGGCGACCGAGGCGTCGCGTACCTCGGTGTTGATGGCGAAACCGAACAGCAGGAGCTGCGCGATCGGCATCCCGACAATGATCAGGAGGGTCCATTTGTCCCTGAGAATATGTCGGAACTCCTTTTGTATGAATGCGATCAGTGTCTTCATCCGGCTGTTTTTCCGTCCTTTTGCTCTTCCCGCAAGGCGGCGGAACACCTTTTAATGGATCTTCATTCAGAATTTGATATCTCCGTACATTCCAAGTTTAATCAGTCCGTCGTTTTCCACGGCAATCTTCACGGCATAGACAAGGTTTGCTCTCTCGTCCCGTGTCTGGATGGTCTTGGGAGTGAACTCAGCCTTGTCGGAGATCCAGATGAGCGTGCCGGCATATTCCTTCCTCCCGGAGCTGCCTTGGTCGGCGAAGACCCTGACCTGCTGCCCGAGCTTGAGGGTGGTCAGCTGGTCGGCGGTGATGTAGGCTCGGAGGCGGATGTTGTCGATGTCGGCGACCTTGAACAGGGCGCGACCCAAGGCTGCGAATTCTCCAGCCTCTGAATATTTCGCCAGCACGGTTCCGGCCACAGGACTGGTGATGACGCACTTGCGTATCCTGTCCCGGATCTGCTCGATCTGGGCCTCAAGCGCGTCGGCCTGTCCGGAGACGTTGCGGTTGGAACTGTTCAGACTCTCCTCCTGGGCGGCCAGCTGGCGCTCAAGGGTCTCGATCTGCGCCTGGATGTCCTCGACCTGCTTGCGGTTAGAGGCTCCGGCCTTCTCCAGTTTCGTGAATCTGTCCAGTTCCTGCCGCTGTTTGCCGATCTGGCTTTCCAGCGCGGCGATCTGTCTGGAGATGTCGAGCCGTCCGCTTCCGACAGCCCGCCGGCTCGCCTCCAGCTGGATTTCACTAAGGTGCAGCTGCACCGTGTCGATGCAGCCGACAATCTGTCCGGCCTCAAGCCGGTCTCCTTCCTGGAGGTCCAGGCTCAGGATCTTCCCGTTGCCTTCCGCCGAGACCGTCACCTCGGTGGATTCGAAAACACCGGAAGCGTCGTAGGCCTTGTTCCCTTCCACGCAGGACGCGGCCAACAGCACCAGCAGGGGATAAGCGAATGATCTTTTCATATTGTCCGTCTCTATATATTCATTGTCCTTTAGTCTCGTACCTTCCATCCGGGAGGATCCTTTAGGTTAGGGATGAGCCTTTGGAAGGCTCTCTAAAGCAGTCTCCTCACAAGATTGAAGAACTTGTACGGCATGTAGCGGAACGGCGGATCCGGCCAGACCGGTGTCTTGACGACGGCCCGGTAGTGGGTGAACACGTCGAAACTGCGCTTGCCGTGGTAGCTGCCCATCCCGGAGTTGCCCACGCCGCCGAACGGCACTTTCTCGTTGGCGATGTGCATTATCGTGTCGTTGACGCAGGCTCCTCCGGAGGACGTGTGCCGGAGGATGTTCTCCCCGTCGCCCCCGAAATAGTAAAGGGCCAGCGGCTTCTCCCTTGAGGTCACGAACGAGATGACCTCGCCGGTGTCCTTGAACGTCCGGATAGGGAAGATCGGTCCAAAGATCTCCTCCCGCATGGCAGGGGAGTCCTCGCCGAGGCCGTCGATGACGGTAGGCTCGAAGTAGCGCTCCGTCCTGTCAGTCCGGCCCCCGAAGACCACGTGTCCGTCTTTGAGGTAGCCTTCGAGCCTTTCGAAAGCCTTGTCGTTCACGATCCTGACAAAGTGCCGTGACTCCTTAGGATCCTCGCCCAGAAGTCCCTTGAACGCCGCCTCCAGCTCTTTCAGGAACTCTTCCTTGATGTCCTCGTGGAGCATCAGGTAGTCAGGAGCGATGCAGGTCTGTCCCGCATTGAGGCTCTTGCCCCAGGCTATGCGCTTGGCGGCGACCTTGATGTCAGCGTCCCTGTCCACGATGCAAGGACTCTTCCCGCCGAGCTCCAGCACGACCGGCGTGAGATTCCTGGCGGCGGCTTCCATCACCTTCCGTCCGAGACCCGGGCTTCCTGTGAAGAAGATCAGATCCCAGCGTTCCTCCAGCAGGGCCGAGTTGACATCCCTGTTTCCCTGGACCACAGCGACATAGTCATCACTGAAAGTGTCCTCGATCATCTGCTGCGTGACCCTGGAGACGTTCGGCACGTAAGGCGACGGCTTCAGAACGGCGGTGCAGCCTGAGGATATGGCTCCCGCAAGCGGCGTGAGAAGCAGCTGCACCGGGTAGTTCCACGGCGCGATGATGAGTGCGTTGCCAAGCGGCTCGCTGATGATCCTGCTGGACGAAGGAAACATCTTCAGCGGCGTGCCGACCCTCTGCGGCCCGCTCCATTTCCTGACATTATGAATATGCCCGCGTATCTCTCCGAGCAGTATGCTGATCTCGGTGATGTAAGCCTCCTCGTACGACTTGTGAAGGTCAGCCCAAAGAGCCTCGCAAAGCGCCTTCTCCCACTTTAGCACCCCAGCCTCGAACGCCCGAAGCCTCTCAACACGCCCCCGCACGTCCAGCGTGGCTCCGCTCCCGAAGCAGCGCCTCTGCTTCCCGTGAATCTCCCTTATCCTTTCAACCGAAGTGTTTTCCATTTTTGAATATGTTGTATTAACTCTTTCCCGAAACCGTCATTGAACTCTCTAGAACTGTCCCCTGAACTCTATTTTATGAATATTCCGGATTCTATGAATACTCCCGTCTTCAGACTTCTTAGGAATATCCCCGCCTTCAACATTCACGGACATATTCCTGCATTCAGCCTTCGATGGCATATTCCTAAACCCCTTCGCCTCCTTCGTGCAGCCTTCGCTGTAGCCAGACAGCCTTCCTCCTTTGGGCCTCCTTCGCTACCGCTGGAACGCCTTCGCCTCTTTTGGGCTGCCTTTGCTGCTGCCGGTATATTCCTTAATCTTCAAAGTTAATGAATTCCTTTAAAAATCTTTTAATATTCAAGGTCGGAGATTCATTAAATTTCCACTTTATGACTACATTTGCCGCATGAATGCGATGAACAAGGAAATGCTGAGGCTGGCGCTCCCCAGCATGCTCGCCAACCTGACCGTCCCGCTTGTGGGAATGGTAGACATTGCCGTGGCCGGTCATCTGAACGCCTCCGCCGCCGCCCTGATCGGAGGAGTCTCGGTAGGTTCCCTGATGTTCGACCTCCTGTACTGGAATTTCGGCTTTCTTCGCGCCGGCACCGGCGGCATGACAGCCCAAGCCTACGGACGCTCCGACTGGAAAGACTGCGCCGACAACCTAAAGAGGGGAGTAGGTCTGGCCTTCTTGATAGCGTTAGCCATGATCCTGGTACAGTGGCCCTTCCAGAAACTGATCTTCCTATTCGTAGGCTGCTCCGAAGAGGTCCGCACCCTTGCCCTTGACTATTTCTACATCCGTATCTGGGCAGCCCCCGCCACCCTGAGCCTCATGGCCTTCCGCGGATGGTTCATCGGCATGCAGGACACCTTCAGCTCCATGCTGGCCGACGTGATAGTCAACGGAGGCAACATCCTGTTCAGCATCCTGCTGACCTTCGGCCTCCCGTCACTGGGTTTCGAAGGCCTTGGCTACAAAGGAATTGCCCTGGGTACCGTTGTTGCCCAATATTCAGGACTCATCTTCGCCGCCTCCCGTGTCCTGGTGAAGTTCCGTAATGTCTTGGAAGGCTCCCCGCTCCTGTCCATCGCTCCCTTCCGTGGCAGCGAGGTACGCCGTTTCTTCTCGGTCAACCGCGACCTCTTCATCAGATCTATCTGCCTGATAGTAGTCTACCTGGCCTTCACAGCCATCTCCTCCCGCCTGGGTGACGTCCTCCTTGCCGCCAGTTCGATAATGCTGAAGCTCCTCCTGACCTTCTCCTATTTCACCGACGGTTTCGCCTTCGCCGGCGAAGCCCTGACCGGCAGGTTCATAGGAATGCGCGCTCCGAAAATGGTCCGCCGCACAGTAAACTACACCTTCGCCTGGAGCATGGCCATAGGTACCCTTTTCGTGTTCATCTACGCCGCTTTGGGAGTTCCCATGATCCGCCTCCTGACCTCCGACCCAAGTGTGGTGGCCGCCGCCAGCATGTTCATGCCTTGGTTGGTCTTCTTCCCCCTGATCAGTTGCCCCGCCTTCACCTGGGACGGCATCTACACCGGAGCCACCGCCACCAAACCCATGCGTGATTCCAACATAGGCTGTGTGGCAGCCTTCTTCGCCGTCTGGCTCATAGGCTCCCTACTCATAGACAGCCCAGTTCCCGCCTCGGGAGTGGGTGCCTATGGTGCTGCGGGTGCCGCGGGTGCTTCTGGTGCCCTTGATGCCTCGGGAGCCTTCTCGGGTGCAGTTGCCGCAGGTGCCGCGGATGCCTTTTCGGGTGCAGTTGCCGCAGGTGCCGCGGATGCCTTTTCGGGTGCAGGCTCCCTTGATTCTTCGGGTCTTGGTGCCTTTGATGCTGCCTCCGTCGCCGGAGCCCACCTCTTATTCGCCGCCTACTACGCCCACCTCATCTACCGTTCCCTCTACCAGACATTCCACTACAAGAAATCCATCCTGAATCCATTATTGATCTCCTGATTATATAATTGTAGAATTCCTATTATATAATTCCGGTGTTAAACTCGCTCCCTGTGAGCGCTGTCGTTGTCGTTAATGGGACTTGGGCTTGAAGTACTTGCCTACTACGGGGAGGGAGGAGAGGGGGAAGTCGCGCTTGATGATGACGGCGCAGAAGGTGAGGATCAGGGCGGTGTTGCAGACGATCGCCAGCCACTTTCCGAGGCGGACGTTGGCGTAGGTCATTACGGCGAACATTGCCAGGGCCAGGGCTACGTACAGGGCGATGTCTTTTAGAGGGTACTTGATGGGGTACTTCTTCTGGCCTACTATGTAGGAGAGCAGCATGGCCACTCCGTAGGCGGCGAAACCGGCCCAGGCGCAGGCCATGTAACTGAACTTGGGGATGAACAGTATGTTCACTCCGAAGAGGACCAGGCAGCCTATGCCGGAGAAGAGGGCTCCCCAGAGAGTCTGGTCTGTCAGCTTGTACCAGAAGGAGAGATTGAAGTAGACACCCATCATGATCTCGGCGGCCATGACGATCGGGACTACCTTTAGGCCTTCCCAGTAGCTTGGCCCGATGATGTATTTAAGGATGTTCATGTAGCCGACCACGCAGAGGAAGGCCAGGAGCGTGAATATTATGAAGTACTTCATCGCTTTGGCATACATCTCCTTGCTGCCCTTCTCCGACGCGCTGCCGAACACGAAGGGTTCGTAGGCATAGCGGAAGGCTTGGGTGATCATCGCCATGATCATCGCGATCTTGACGCTCGCGCCGTAGATACCAAGAGGAACATCGGAACCTTCGCCGTAGATGAAAGGGAACACTATCTGGGAGCCGCTCTGGTTCAGGATGCCGGCTATTCCGAGCACAAGGATCGGCCAGCTGTAGGACATCATTCTCCTTAGGAGCCTTCCGTTGAAGCCGAACTTGAATCCTTGCAGTTCCCTCCAGAAGAAGAAGGTGGTCACCGCGGTGCAGAAGAGGTTGATGTAGAACACGTAACCCACGTCCAGACCGTTGTCGTAGATGCCCAGAGGGTTGACTCCTGTCTTCGGGAGTATCACGAAGTAGGCCAGGTTCAGGAATATGTTGAGTCCGATGAAGAGCAGTTTAAGGGCGGCGAATTTCAGCGGCTTTTTCTTGTAGCGGAGGTAGGAGAAGGGGATGCACTGGAAGGCGTCGATGGCCACGGTGGCGGCCATTGCCCAGACGTAGGACGGGTGGGCGGCGTAGCCCAGGGCGGAGGAGACAGGGCCTATGAAGGCCACGATCAGTCCCACGAAGAGTAGGGAAGTGGCCAGAACCGAGGTCAGGATCGTGGAATATACCTTGTCAGGGTTCTCGCCTTCCTTGTTGGCGAACCGGAAGAAGGTCGTCTCCATCCCGTAGGTCAGGATCACCAGCAGCAGGGCGGTGTAGGCGTAGAGGTTGGTGACAACGCCGTAGCCGCCGCTCGATGAGGTGATCACGTGGGTGTAGAGTGGGACGAGAAGGTAGTTGAGGAACCTTCCTATGATGCTGCTTAGGCCGTAGATCGCGGTGTCCTTGGCCAGTGTCTTCAGATTCGCCATTTTGTCTTTTCAATGAATATTCTTCTTCCGCCATCGGCGCTTAAGCTGCCCCTGAGAGCGGTCTGGCGCCGCGCTTGTGGTTCCGCCGTAGCAGCCGTTCGGCTGTCTTCAACCGGCGCTCCGAATGATCCGTCTAGCTGGATTATCTTATTCCGTATTTGCGGAGGATCTTCACGATTGGTTTGCGGATGGATTCTGCCCAGAGGGTGTAGCCATAGTCGGACGGATGGGTGCCGTCCACGGAAGTCTCGTGGTCGGGAGCGGTCGCGCATGTGGACTTGACATAGTAGACATCCGGGTAACGTTTCACCGCTATATTCATAAGACTGTCAACCAGTTCCATTCTGCGGGCCTCGCCCCGCCCGCTGGAGGTGCTGAAGTTGCGGCTCTCCCTGTAGATGGTCCGCTGGAAGATCAGCGGGATGCCGGGATGTGCTGCCTGAACTTTCTCGATGAACGGGAATAGCCTCTCCTTGATCTGTTCCGGAGTCGGATTCGAGAAAGAGTCGAACACGAAGGCATCCACCTCGGCGGCGCAAAGCACGTCGGCGAAATAGGATTGCAGCTTGCAGTTGCCGCTGCATCCAAGGCTCAGGAACTGGAGGCCCGTCATCCTCGAAAGCTGCTCGGGATAGGCCATGCCGGCCCTTGAGGTGCTGATGCCGTGCGTGAAGCTCGAACCGAAGATCCCCACCCTGTGGCGGAACGGATTGGCGATAGGTTCGATCACGGAACCTTCATCGGTGCCGATCTTGACGGACTCCACCTCGCTGAGGATCGGCAGGTACATCAGACACTCGTGCATCGAACCGTCCATGTTGTTGATCAGGGTGACATCGTTCTCCGGATTCTGATCGTAGGACGCATTGGAGGCAGCCCAAAGCCACTTCCCGTCCTGACGGATGTAGAGGTCGTAGCCCCTGGCGGCAAGGCCGCCCGTGTTTGCCGGGTAGCCCCTGTCAAGGTACTTGGTCCTCACGGCAATGGTCTTCGAATCCGTCCTGAACGCCACCGCAAGGCCGGCGGACATCCTGACCTGCTTGTTCTCCGTGGTCGTGAACCCCTTGAACCTCACGGTGTCAACCCTGTGGTAAGGGTTAGGCGTGTCAGTCATCAGTTTTCCCACCATCGTCAGGCTCGAAGCCTCTGTGAAATTGTAGACCACTGGCTTTTTCTGCGCCGGTACCGCCACCGTCGCCATCAACAGCAGCAGGATAGTAAGAGCCTTTTTCATCTGTATTGTCTTTTTTTTTTGTTATTCTTTAAAATACAAGTTATTTGCACCAGCGGTCGAGCCAGTCGAAATAGCTGCGGTGCCAGAAGAGGGCGTTCTGCGGCTGGATGATCCAGTGGTTTTCTTCCGGGAATATGATCAGTTTTGAAGGGACACCCATCATCTGAGCAGTGTTGAAGGCCGCCATGCCTTGGTCGTAAGGGATGCGGAAGTCCATCATTCCGTGGATGCAAAGAATAGGGGTGTGCCACTTGGTCACGTTCACGTCAGGGGAGTTGGTGTAGTGGCGCCTGGCCTTGGCCGCGTCACTCCACGGGGAGCCGGCCTGCAGGATGCCTCCGAAGGTCTTGCCGTCGCCGCGCGGACCCTTCTCGCCGGCGGTGTAGGAATATTCAGAAAGCCCGCCGTTGTCGAAGTTCGGGAACCAGAGCTCCTCGGTCTCGTAGTACATGTACTTCTCGTCGAAGATTCCGGCGTGGGCGATGAAGCAGTCGTAGACATCGCCGTGGATGCCGGCCATGTAGTAGACGCTGAATCCGCCGTAGGACGCTCCGCAGCCGGCGAGTTTACCCACATAAGGCTCGCTCTTGATCTCTTTGGCCGCGCTGAGGTAGTCCTGCATGTTCTGGCCTATGTAGTCACCGCTGATCTGCTCGCACCAAGGCTGCCCGAAGGCTGTGGTGCCCCGGCGGTTAGGAAGGATGACGATGTAGCCTTGATTGGCCATGAGGCGGTAGTTCCAACGGTAGCTCCATCCCTGGCTCAGAGTCCCTTGCGGGCCGCCGAGGAATATCTCGATGGCGGGATAGACCTTTGTCGAGTCGAACTTCGGAGGGTATAGCACCCAGGTCAGCATCCGCTTGCCGTCCGTGGTCTTGACCCAGCGCTCGCGGGTCTCGTAGGCGGTGAGCTGGCCGATGATCCCGCCGTTCTCGTCGGTGATCCTCCGGTGTGATCCGTCCGTCTCGTCCACGGCCACAAGCTCGGTAGGGAACTCCATCGAACAGTAGCTTGTCAGGAGCGTGCTGTCGATGACGGCGAACGGTGAGTTGAAGTCGAACCAGGCGTCGTCCGGCGTGATCCTTCTGATCACGGTCTCCCCGTCGGCCACGCTCACGTTGCAGATCGCCTGGAGGCCTTCCATGAGGGCATCGAAATAGATGCTCCTGGAGTCAGCCGCCCAGAAGATGTCCGCCGCGTTGTACTTGAAATCGGCTGTGAGGTCACGGATTCCGCTTACCTGGAGGGCATCGGAACTTCCTTCCGTCACGTCCTCCGAGATCCCGGCCACCATCAGTCGCACCTTGTCGGCCTCGTAGCCGTCGCGGCTCATGCTCAGCCACGCGATGTGCTTTCCGTCAGGACTCCAGACCGGATTCGTGTCGTAGCCGCCGCCCATCGGGATCCTTACGGTCCCGCCGGTCGCGATGGTGTAGATGTAGATCTCCGTGTTCGTCGAGAAGGCATATTCACGACCCGTCCCAAGCTTTTTGCAGGAATAGGCCACGTGGCGGCCGTCAGGGCTCCAGCAAAGCTGCTCGATGCCGCTCAGAGGCTCCAGAGGCAGCTCGTACTTGCCCGCCCCCTCGGCGAGCAGGTTCTTTGAGTTTTCCTCCGTGACGCTCTTGCCCTCTCCCATCGGGGCGACGTAGGACTGCGGCCTTTCGGTCGTCCAGTGATCCCAATGGCGGTACATCAGATCCTCTGTGACGTAGGCCTGCGCCTTGTCCAGATTCTCGTCGAAGTCCTTCGGTGTCTTCACGGTTCCCGGTACGGTGCTGGTGTAGATCACCTGTGACTGGTCGGGGCTGAGGGTGAACTCTCCGATCCCGGCCTTGATGTCACTGACCTGGCTTTTGCCTGAGAGTGAGGCCTTTCCGTCGGCGATGTTGACCGCCGAACGATAGATCTGCCCGCCCTGCAGGTAATAGATAGACTTTCCGTCCAGGTCCCAGCGGGCGTTGCTGACGCTCTTCCCCTCCGCTGTCAGCTGGATCTTGTCACCGAAGGCGAGCGCACCATTGTCATTCCTGACGACCTCCGCCAGAAAGAGGTTTCTGCACGAACGGCTCTCCTCGATGGAAGTGTAGCTTACTCCGTAGAGGATCCAGCGTCCGTCCGGGGAGAGCTGCGGATCGGACAGCCGTCCGAGTGACAAAAGTGCCTCAGGTGTCATTATCCCGTCTTCGATCCTGATGTCCGACGGGCCGATGTAGCGGCTGTCCGTCAGATCTCCGTTCTGTTGTGTACAACTCATCATTGTGATTAGCGCCGCCGCTGCAAGGGCGGTCTTTCCGGTTTTTATCATAAATTATAAGTATTGTTTATATGCTTTTTCGAGTTCGTCCCTGACTTCCCGCCTTATCTCCTCCGGCTCGATCACCTCAAGCCTTCCGGTGTGGCGGCAGAATTCCATCGTAAGGTTCCTGTTAGGGATGACTCTTATCCTGAACAGCCTTCCGCCGCCTTCTGCCTCGCCTTCCTCGGTCTGTGAGCGGTGGATCGGAAGGTCGCGGATGTAGCGTGCCTCCTCCTCGGTCACCTTAAATCTGATCGTGACAGGTCTCTCGCCTTCCTTTGGAAAGAATATTCCATAGCTCTGACAGAACAGTCCTTCGACATCGAACCCGTCAGGCATTCTGAAAGGGGTCTCGGTCACCTGAAGGGACGCGATCCTGTCGAGGCCATAGACTCTCCATGCGCTCATGTCCTTGTTGCCGGTCTGACTTTCCGACCTTTCGTGGCAGTAAGCCACAAGGTACCATCTTCTCTCGTGTTCCTTGACGGCAAGCGGCTGGACATGGAATGTCTCCACGGATGACGAACTGTATTTCCCATAGACTATCTCCAGTTCCTTACCGTCCTCCATAGCCTGCATGATCGCGGTGAGGTGTTTTTGCCCTGACGGAATCTCCTCCACGCTCACCCTTCCTGACAGGCGTTCCTTGCCAAGGGAAAGCAGACTGTTCACGGTGAATGTGTTGACGAGCCATCCAATGCTTTGGTCATTGTCCATCACATCCGAACCGAAGGGAATAGAGTAGCGGTTCGTCCGCCTGTCGCATTCAACGCTGACCCCGAAAAGATCCTCCACGGCTGCTCTGTGGTTGTTGAAAGTCCTTCTTGAGTACTCCTGGTCAAATCTTCGGGCATATTTTCCGCTTAGCTCCCTAAGGGTCAGACCGCGGACTCCAGCCGCCGTCAGCGTCTGGATCAGCCAGATGTATTTCCCGATAAGTTCTGAGACCATGTCTTACTAAACATGGTCAAAGATAGTAAACAAAACTCGATTTATTCAATATAATCACGCAATGGAATTGTTTTTTGGGATTTAGTAACATGAAAAAAATAAGTTGCCTCAGATTAAGAGAATATTTTCGAGGATAGATGTCTTGTTGAAGAAAGAAGTATGCCGGTGGCGCTTGACTGATGAGAGAAGACATGTATACCGAACAAAGATTACCAAGTTATTTTTTATGGACTACTTAATAAGTATATTTGTGGTGGAAATGATGAAAAGAGGAATGAATATGATTCTGAAGGCTGTTGTCCTGCCGCTTCTGGCGGCGGCCTTCTGCTCCTGTGCCCTCGGTGAGACGGATGTCATGTCGTCCCTTGACGAGGAACCCGTCGCCAATTATCAGGTGATGGGTACCGTGAGCGACGAGGCCGGCGCGCCGGTCTACGGCATCAGGGTCATCGCTGACTACAGCTCGTTGACCGTCTATCGCGCCGACACATTGTACACTGACCGGGAAGGCCGTTTCTCCAAGTTCCTGTCCGCCCCGCGCGTGGCGATGTTCAGTTTGACCTTCACCGATGTGGACGGTCAGGCTAACGGCGGCGGCTTCAAGCCGAAGACTTTGGATGTAAAGCCGTTCCGCACCGAGATGGCGAGCGGTCTTCGCGGCGGCTCCTTCATAGTCTCCGCCGATGTCGTGATGGAGAGATAGCGGTCGCTTCCTGACCTGGTTTCATGCCCGCTGTCCGCGCCGGCATATTCCTTAAGCGCTCTGGTTTCCCGCGTCCGTATATTCATTAAGCACTCTTGCTTCCCGCGTCGGCATATTCATTCGCCGCCTTCATTTGAAGTTGTTCCGATTTGTTTGAAAAGTCAGAATGGCTTCTTATCTTCGCATTATGATAAGGAACAAGTTGGACACGGATGTGCAGTTTCTGCCGGGAGTGGGGCCCAGAAGAGCCTCGCTGCTGAAGTCAGAGCTCGGTGTGGCCACTGTAGGTGACCTTCTGCGCACCTTCCCGTTCCGCTACATCGACCGAAGCACGATTCAGAGCATCGCCTCGATCCAGTCCACAAGCGCCTACATCCAGATCCTCGCCCAGGTGGTCTCCTCGCAGGTCAAGGGCAAGAAGCTGAGCGTAATGGTGCAGGATCAGAGCGGAGCGATGGAACTGGTCTTCTTCCGCGGGATCAAGTACACCTATGACCGCCTCAAGCCCGGCTCGGTCTTCCTTTTCTTCGGCAAGCCCAACCAGTTCAACGGGCGCTTCAACATGGTGCATCCCGAGATCGACAACCCTCCGTCCCAAGGCGCGTCAGGCTTCTCCGGCGTGCTGACCGGCGTCTACAACTCCACCGACAGGCTGCGCGGCGGGGGAGTGACCGGGAAAGTGATGAACCGGCTGATGGCGGAGGCCATCGACCTTGCCATCGGCGATGTCGAGGAGACCTTGCCTGAATATGTCCTCAGAGAGAAAGGACTTGTCCCTTTGAGATATGCCATCCGCAACGTCCACTTTCCTTCGGACCAGCTGGCGCTGGACAAGGCCCGCTACCGTCTAAAATGGGAGGAGCTGTTCCTTCTGCAGCTGTCTCTTCTGAAGCAGAAATATGTCCGCAGCCGCTCCGCCGTGGGCATTCCGATGCCGAAGGTCGGTGCGGCCTTCAATGCCTGTTACGGCGCTTTGCCCTATGAGCTGACCGGGGCGCAGAAACGTGTGATCAAGGAGATCCGTTCAGACATGATGAGCGGCCATCAGATGAACCGCCTCCTTCAGGGCGACGTGGGTTCCGGAAAGACTATGGTGGCCGTGCTCTCGGCGTTGATCGCTGTGGGTAACGGCTTCCAGGCCTGCATCATGGCTCCGACCGAGGTGCTTGCCCAACAGCATTTCGCCAACATCACCAAGTACCTGGCTCCCACAGGAGTACGCTGCGAGCTGCTGATCGGATCGACGGGCAGGGCCGCGAGAAAGCCCATCCTTGAGGGGCTGGCCGACGGCTCTGTCGGGATTATCATCGGCACGCACGCGCTGATCGAGGACACGGTAGTGTTCCGCTCCCTCGGGCTTGCCATCATCGACGAGCAGCACAGGTTCGGGGTTGACCAGAGGGCACGTCTCTGGGCCAAAGGGGCCGGGGAAGTGCCGCCGCACGTTCTTGTGATGACCGCGACCCCTATTCCGAGGACTTTGGCGATGACATTCTACGGCGACCTTGATGTCTCGGTGATCGATGAGATGCCGCCCGGAAGAAAGCCTGTCCAGACGATGCTCATCGGGGAGGGCAAGCGCCCGGCCCTGTACAATTTCATGAAGAAGGAGATTGCCGCCGGCCGGCAGGTCTTCGTCGTGTACCCTTTGATATTCGAAAGCGAAAAAGTTGATTATCAAAATCTTGAGGCAGGCTACGAGGACATCGTGTCGCGCTTCCCGTTCCCTCCTTACAAGGTGGCCATCGTGCATGGGCAGCAGACCAGCGATGTCAAGAAGTTCAACATGGACGCCTTTTCCGCCGGACGGGCCGACATCCTGGTCTCCACGACGGTGATCGAGGTCGGCGTGGATGTGCCGAACGCCTCCGTGATGGTGATCGAGAGTGCCGAGCGGTTCGGTCTGGCGCAGCTTCACCAGCTGAGGGGGCGTGTGGGACGAGGTTCCGAGAAATCCTACTGTGTACTGATGCACGGCCACAAGGTCAGCAAGGAGTCCCGCAAGAGGCTTGAGTTGATGTGCGCGACGGAGAACGGCTTCGACCTCGCCGAGGAGGACATGAAGATGCGCGGCCCCGGGGACCTGGAGGGAACCCAGCAGAGTGGCCTGCCGATCGAGCTGAGCATCGCCTCCCTTGCCCATGACGGCCAGCTGCTTTCGGACGCAAGAAGCTACGCGGAGCATGTCCTGGCGCATGATCCGACTCTTGAAAACCCTGTGAATGCGATACTTGCCTCAGAGCTTAGAAAGGACAAGTACCATGTCCGGGACTACAGCAAGATCTCGTAGTCCCGGAGGAACGGGTGGTTCCTGTCTTTCTCGGAGAGGATCACCTTGTCTTCCGGAATCCTCCAGTCTATTCCCAGATCCGGGTCATTCCATGCGATCGCCCCTTCGGATGAGGGGCAGTAGTAGTTGTCGCACTTGTACTGGAAGATCACCTCGTCGCTAAGGACGCTGAATCCGTGGGCGAATCCGCGCGGGATGAAGAACTGCCTGTGGTTGTCCTCCGAGAGCTCGACAGCCACGTGCCTGCCGTAGGTCCCGGAGCATCTCCTGAGATCCACGGCCACGTCCAGCACTTTTCCTTTCACGACCCTGACCAGTTTTGCCTGCGAGTGTCCGTCCCTCTGGAAGTGCAGCCCCCGCACGACCCCGTAGCAGGATTTGCTCTCGTTGTCCTGGACGAAGTCGATGACTCCGACCTTCTCCTCGAACTCCCTGAGGTTGAAAGACTCGAAGAAATACCCTCTGCTGTCCTGGAATATTCTCGGCTCGATGATCAGAACGCCGTCTATTTCTGTTGGAATGATGTTCATTGTTTGTTGTTGTGGTTTGCCTGTCTTCCGTAGCCTTTGATTATCTCATGCGGCGCGTCTATTCCTCCGCTATCTTAGCGAGATACTGCCCGTACTGGTTCTTGATCATCGGCTTGGCCAGTTCCCGGAGCTTGTCCGCTGTGATCCAGCCCTTTCTGAAAGCGATTTCCTCAAGGCAGGCGATCTTGAGCCCCTGCCTTTTCTCGATGACCTCGATGTAGGTCGAAGCCTCCGCCAGCGACTCGTGAGTCCCGGTGTCAAGCCAGGCGAAACCGCGCCCCAGTTTCTGCACCTTCAACCGCCCGAGCGCCAGAAACTCCTGGTTCACCGTGGTTATCTCCAGCTCGCCCCGGGCCGAAGGCTTGATCCGATGGGCGATCTCCACAACCTCGTTAGGGTAGAAGTACAGCCCTGTGACCGCATAGTCGCTCTTAGGCTCCCGAGGCTTCTCCTCGATGCTGAGGCAGTTGCCTTCGCTGTCGAACTCCGCCACCCCGTAGCGCTGCGGATCGCTGACCTGGTACCCGAACACGGTCGCCTTCCCATCCGACTCCGCCGCCCGCACAGCCTCCTCCAACTGCCGTCCGAACCCGCTTCCCTGGAAGATGTTGTCTCCCAGCACGAGGCACGCGCAATCCTCACCGATGAAGTCCTTCCCGATGATGAACGCCTGCGCCAGCCCATCCGGCGACGGCTGCTCAGCATATTCAAAACGGACTCCGAAGTCCTTTCCGTCCCCCAGAAGTCTCTGGAATCCAGGCAGGTCCGAAGGCGTGGAGATGATGAGTATGTCCCTGATCCCCGCCATCATCAGCACCGAGACCGGATAGTAAACCATCGGCTTGTCATAAACCGGAAGCATCTGCTTGCTAACCCCCTTGGTAATAGGATAGAGGCGCGTCCCGCTTCCCCCGGCCAGAACTATTCCTTTCATATTCAAGTAGTATTAAAAGTCTAATCCATCGCAGGAAGTAAACCACCTGCCGCAAATAAATGTTATCTCACGTTCGAACGAGGCTGCCAACGTTAATATTTTACTTTCCTTCAGCCCCCTTAACTTTCCTTCAACCCCCCAGCCACTGCGTGGCAGCCCCCTGGGGGGCACTGGGGACCGTATTCCCCAGACCCCTTGCGTCGCGCCGCACGAAGTGCGCCGCTCCGAATATTGCTCATATTCATAGTCTCAAATACAATTGGTGACTGAAGCATTATTGGGGTTTGGGCGACATATTCATGATTCGGCGGATGCAGGCGGTCAGGGAGTCGCGCCAGTAGGGGATCGTGACGCCGAAAGCCTCCTTGACTTTAGTCTTGTCCAGGACAGAGAAACGAGGCCGCTGCGCCTTGGAAGGATATTCCTCAGTGTGGCAAGGCCTTATGTCACAGTCGTTTCCGCCGATCTCGCAGATCGCTTTCGCAAAATCATACCACGAGATGGCACCCTCGTTGGAATAGTGGTATATTCCTTTCATGCCTAATTGCCCGCCGCTGATAATCTTTTCAATCAGCACCGCCAGATCGCGCGCGTAAGTAGGTGTCCCGATCTGGTCGAACACCACCTTGAGAGAATCCCTCTCGTGGGTCAAGCGAAGCATCGTCTTCACGAAATTCTTGCCGTAAGGAGAGTAGAGCCAGGCGGTTCTGAATATGATTGAGTCGCACCCGGACTTCTCGATCTCCTTTTCCCCCGAAAGTTTTGTCGAGCCGTAGACCCCCAGCGGATCCGTCGCCCAATCCTCCTTGCAAGGCAAAGGAACGTCCCCGTGGAAGACATAGTCCGTAGAAATGTGGATCAACGTAGCATTCCTCTCCGCCGCGACCCGCGCCAGATTGCCCGCTGCCGCACTGTTCAGAAGCATGGCCATGGTCGCCTCATCCTCAGCCTTGTCCACATTGGTGTAAGCCGCGCAGTTCACGATCACATCCACCCTCTCGGAGTCGCAGACAATCCTGACCGCCTCGATGTCGGTGATGTCCAGGCAAAGCGTCTCCACCCCTGGCAGCGAGATGATGTCAGAGAATATGTAGTTGTCCCGGCTCCCCGCCGCAACATCGCGGAGTTCCGTCCCCAACTGCCCGTTGGCTCCTGTCACAAGAATATTCATGATAACAACCTGTTTTTACAACCTTTATTATTTGTCAAATAGCCGCAGACCACTTTTGGCAAATTTAACCAGAAATCCAGCGTTATCAAAATAATTCGGTCGCAGTTCCCTTATTTAACAATGCTAAGTGTAGCCCGTCTGTCCGTCTGTCCCGTCACCCCTATCACCCCGTAGCCCCCTTTTGCTTCCCGGGCCGTTTCGCCCGCCTTTGTTCAGAACAGAATTTCAGCGGGATTCCTCGTGGAGTGGTGTGGAAAGGAGTTTTGGACGCAATTCTGTTTAAACGAATCCTGCGATTCAGACTAATTGAGCGAATAAAAACACATTCAAACCGATCGAGCTAATCAATAGATTCTGTAAATTGATTCTCTAAATTTGTTAACTTTGCGGCTATGGAACAGAATTCTACAAGACCAAGAATATTCCTTTATACTGACGGAGCTTCCAGCGGGAATCCCGGGCCTGGCGGTTATGGCGTGGTGCTTAAATGTGCCGGGCGCGAGAAGGAGATGAGCGGTGGCTTCATCCGCACCACCAACAACCGGATGGAGTTGCTTGCAGTGATAAAGGGACTTGAGGCTATCAAATGGCAGAACGCTGAGGTTGAGGTGTTTAGCGATTCGTCTTATGTGGTGAAGGCGGTGAACGAGGGCTGGCTCCGGAACTGGGAGCGCAAAGGTTGGAAGAAAGTCAGGAACATTGATCTGTGGATGCGTTTTCTTGATGTCTATCGTAGGCACCGCGTTGTCTTCCACTGGCTGAAAGGTCATGCCGGACATCCTGAGAATGAGCGCTGTGACAGTTTGGCCGTGGCTGCTGGTGCCGGTGCGGTGGCGGCAGGGAAGGTGCTTCCTGTTGATGAGGGCTACGAGCTCTCCGCCGTTTCCGAAACCGGTGCCATCGACTTCAATTGAGAAATTAGTTTCTACGGAAATACGGAAATAATTGCTATCATTGGCTTACATATTCCCTTCAATTTCCTAAATTTGTGGATGAATATGCCCTCTGCTGCCGTTGCAGAAGGGTGAGCCGGAGTAAATAATGGATGAATATGCCCGCGGCTGCCGTTGCAGAAGGGTGGCTGTGGTTAAATAATGAATGATTTATGGAAAGGAATAACAGAAAGCCGATTGTCGGTATAACGCAAGGGGACGGGAATGGGATTGGTTATGAAGTGATTATCAAGTCTCTGGCGGATGCCAGGATTTTGGAATCGTTCACGCCGGTTATCTATGGGTCGTCCAAGATTTTCGGATTCTACCGGAAACTGATACACAATCTTGAGCAGATGGACACTTATGTGATCCAGAGTGCCAAAGATGCTAAGCCGAAGAAGATCAACATTGTCAACTGTCTGCCGGACAACGTGTTCGTGGAGCCTGGGCAGTCTACGCCGGAGTCGGCTAAATCGGCCATCCGGTCGTTGGAGTGCGCGGTGGAGGACATCAAGAACGGCGACATTGACGTGCTGGTGACTGCGCCGATCAACAAGAAGGCAATGGTGGCCGAGGGGTTCGGCAACACGGGGCACACTGAATATCTCCAAAAGGAGTTCGGGGTGGATGACGTGCTGATGTTCATGGTCTCTGACCAGTTGAGGATCAGTGTCGTGACCGGGCATATTCCTTTAAAGGACGTGCCGGCTTCCATCACGCAGGAGAAGATCGTGAACAAGTTGAGGCTGATGACGGCGTCGCTTAAGAGGGATTTCGGCATCATCGAGCCTCGGATCGCCGTGCTGGGGCTGAATCCGCATTGCGGCGATGGCGGTTTGCTTGGTGACGAGGAGGAGAGGATAATCCTTCCTGCTGTCAAGGCAGCTAATGCTGAGGGGCTTATGGCGTTCGGGCCTTATTCGCCGGACGGGTTCTTCGGGCTTGGACACTATGCTAAGTTTGACGCTACGCTGGCCATGTACCATGATCAGGGGCTTGCTCCGTTCAAGGCTCTGGCCTTTGAGGACGGGGTGAACTTCACGGCAGGGCTTCCGATCGTGAGGACTTCGCCGGATCACGGGACGGCTTACGAGATGGCTGGGCGTGACGAGGCTGATCCGCAGTCGATGATGTCGTCCATCTACACGGCTATCGACATTTTCCGGAAGCGTGAAGCCTTCGACGATCTGCAGGAGCGGAAGATGCAGAAGAAATAAGCGGAAGTGATCTTACGGACAACAATATGAATATGAGTGCGAACCACACAAGGTCGATCCTGATCACCGGCGGTGCCGGCTTCATCGGCAGTCATGTCGTGCGGCTTTTCGTCAACAAGTACCCTGACTACCGGATCGTCAACCTCGACAAACTTACCTATGCGGGTAACCTCGCCAATCTCAAGGATATAGAGGATAAACCGAACTATGTCTTCGTCAAGGCTGACATCTGCGACCTGGAGGCGGTGCGCAAGGTAATCCGTGAATATTCCATCGACGGTGTCATCCATCTTGCCGCCGAGAGCCATGTGGACAGGTCGATCGTGGATCCGTTCACGTTCGCCAGGACCAATGTGCTTGGCACGCTGACGCTTCTTCAGGCCGCACGTGAGTTCTGGGAGCCGGAAGGCTGGGATGGGAAGAGGTTCTACCACATCTCCACAGATGAGGTCTACGGCGCTCTTGATCTGACCAGGCCGGAGGGTGATCCTGCCGGCAACGAGTGTGGCGGCGGGCCGTTCGGCGACACGTTCTTCACGGAGGAGAGCAAGTACCAGCCTCACAGTCCGTATTCGGCGGCCAAGGCTTCCAGTGACCATTTTGTCCGTGCCTATCATGACACTTACGGGATGCCGACAATTGTGACCAACTGCTCGAACAATTACGGGCCGTACCAGTTTCCGGAGAAGCTTATACCATTGTTCATCAATAACATCCGTCAGCGTCGTCCTCTTCCTGTCTATGGAAAAGGGGAGAATGTGCGTGACTGGCTCTACGTTGAGGATCACGCAAGGGCGATCGATCTGATCTTCCATAAGGGTGAGGTCGCCCAGACATACAACATCGGAGGATTCAACGAGTGGAGGAACATCGATCTGATCAAGGTTCTCATCAGAACCGTCGATCGGCTTCTTGGCCGTCCGGAAGGGGCGGATGATGATCTGATCACCTATGTCACTGACAGGAAGGGGCATGACATGCGCTATGCCATCGATTCTTCTAAACTGAAAAGGGAACTGGGCTGGGAGCCGAGCCTTCAGTTCGCCGAGGGCATCGAGAAGACCGTGCGCTGGTACCTTCAGAATGGTGACTGGCTGGACAACGTGACAAGCGGCGAGTATCTCCGCTACTACGAGGACATGTACAAGGGACGGTAGCGTCTCTACCGGAAGATTTGCCGCAGGTGGAAAAAAAATAACTTTCCGCTTGCGGTAAGGTTTTCTGATGGAGGTGCGAGACGCACCTGGCATTCCTGCTGCCTCACGGCCTTGAATCCAAGGAATTCCGCTTCGGCGTCCATCAGCCTTTGCCTGCTAGACAGAAAGTGTACCGCAAAGATACGCATTATTTTGTTATCTCCAAATTTTTTCATGTAATTTCTTGAAAATTTTGTTTACTTGAGGTGCAATAAGTGTTTGTAGGATAGTAAAATCATTTACCTATTCCTTACTTGAAGTACTATTTCAAGTAACGTCAAAAATGCCCCCGGTGACACTTTCGCCACAATCTCGCCGCAATCTTTCCCGATGCCATCGGGGGCGCGGAATCAGATCAATTCCTTAGCACTGGGCAGACACATTTCCGTCCACCGGTTCGACCGTGCTGGCGATGACCTCCATGCTGGTCCTCTCGGTGCCGTCGTTTGCGGTGTACTTCTGCGACCTCAGCCTGCCGGCGACATATACAGGGAATCCTTTGCAGATGATGTCAAGCGACGGGATCCCTTTATTGCCTTCCCAGGCGGTCACATTGTGCCAGGTGGTCTCTATGACAGGTTCGCCGTTCCTGCCCTTGTAGGCGAAGTTTGTCGCAACGGAGAAGTGCGCTACCCGCGTGTCTCCGACCCTGAGAATGTTGACGTTGCCGACATTCCCCCGGATTTCAAGTCTGTTCAATTGTTCCATGATTCAAGTAGTTTTGAAATTTTGTCTGCCGCAAAGTTATCAAGGGTCTCCGGGGCGGTGAGTGGCTGAAAGAAAAATTTGGTGAGATGTTTCTGAATATTCATAAAACCATACATTTCTTTTGATCCGGCGGGATGTTGAAAGAATCTTTCTTTGAGGAATGATGTGTTTCTTTTGATTGAAAGAAAATATTGTGCGGCTGGAAGAATTTATTTTGCGCCGGGGATGTTGAAAGAAACGAAAAAAACTGTCGTAAGTTTCTTTCAAACTCTTCCGAATGTCATTCAGAAGCGGCATATTTGCCTACGCTGCCTATTCCCGAAGAAGGTGTCGGTGCTGTAATGGAGGGTTGATTATGTATGAGGAAACAGAAGAACAGCAGAGGGGGAGATGTCTGGAGTGCGGTGATGTCCTTCCTTACGGACGGAGCGACATGAAGTTCTGTTGCTCCAGTTGCAAGAACAGGTACCACTATGCCAGGGTGGGGCATCTCAAAGGTGTCCGCCTGAGGACGATCGGGGCGCTGGACCGGAATCATGAGATACTGGACGCCCTGCTCAAGAGGGGAGTCACGTCCATAAACATTCCTGACCTTGGGCAGATGGGCTACAGGTTTGACTGTGTCACATCCTACCACAAGGTCAGGAATCATGATGAATACCGTTGCTTCGACATCAAGTATTTCTTGTCGCCGAGCCGGGTGTTCGGTCTTTCAAGGGTGGAGGTGCTGACTCCGTTCGATCCGTTTAAGAAACGCTAGGCCTCCTCGGCGCATTCGTCATTGCCGGGATCCTTGAACAGGAAGACGAACAGGATTCCGACCACAAGGGCGTAGGCGGCGAAGACGTACCAGGCGGCGGCCCAGTCAGGCTGAGCGGCGTTGTAGACAAAGTGGTTCACTACGATACCGGCGGCCCATGTTCCGATCGAGGCTCCGAGTCCGTTGGTCATCAGCATGAAAAGACCTTGGGCACTGGAGCGGATGTCCTTGCTGGTCATGCGGTTGACGTAGAGTGAGCCGGAAATGTTGAAGAAGTCGAAGGCTACACCGTAGACAAGGCAGGAAAGGACGAACAGCCATACTCCGGAGCCAGGGTTCCCGATGCCGAAGAAGCCGAATCTGAACACCCAGGCGAACATCGCGATGAGCATCACTTTCTTGATGCCGAACTTCTTCATGAAGAACGGGATCAGGAGGATGCACAGTGTCTCGGACATCTGGCTGAGGGAGATCAGGGCGTTGGCGTTGCGCGCGCCCCATGCGTCGGCATATTCAGGATTCCCCGCGAATGAGGAGATGAATGAGTTGGCGTAGCCGTTGGTGATCTGGAGGGACGCTCCCAGAAGCATGGAGAAGATGAAGAAGACCGCCATCTGCCTGTCTTTGAACAGTGAGAAGGCCTTGAGTCCGGTGGCCTCCATGAAACTGCTGCCGCTGGCCTTCTTGACAGGCACGTTCGGCAGTGTCAGCGCGTAGACGCCGAGGATCAGGCTGAGGATTCCTGAGGTGAAGAACTGGAAGTAGCTGTGCTGGTACTGGATGCCGGACGGATCCTTCATGAAGTTGACGAAGAGCATCGTGCAGATGAATCCGACCGTTCCGAACACGCGGATCGGAGGGAACGCCTTGACGGTGTCCTTTCCGGCTCCCTCAAGGCCGGCGTAGGCGACGGAGTTGGTCAGGGCGATTGTAGGCATGTAGAACGCCACGCTGATCGTGTAGAGTACGTAGAACAGGGTGAAGTTGAAGTCCGGCCCTATCACGTAGGCTCCGTCGGTCAGGCTGACGTTGCCCATCGCGTAGAAGCCGGTGGCGAACATCGTCGTCCCTGCGATCAACTGGCATATGGACAGTGTCTTCTGGGCAGGGATCCACCTGTCGGCGACGATGCCGACGAGGGCCGGCATGAATATGGAGACAAAGCCCTGCGTGGCGAAGAACAGCCAGATCTGCGGGCCGAGTCCGGCCTTGCCGAGAAAACTGCCCATTGAGGTCAGGTAGGCTCCCCAGATGGCGTACTGGAGGAAGTTCATGATGATCAGCCTGAGGCTGATGTGCTTGTTGTTCATAACGTTATTGTGTTTTATTTGTTATTATGCGTATGGCCAAACAAACAAATGTACAAGTTTTCGGCTAAAAATCACTATATTTGAGGGTAAAATTTGGATGAATGGATTTTAGAACGATAGCTAAGGACCCCGGATCAAGGGCAAGGACAGGAGTTTTCACTACGGATCATGGTGAGGTGAGGACTCCCATATTCATGCCTGTCGGGACTGTCGGTTCTGTCAAGGGGGTCTACCATAGGGACTTGAAGGAGGATGTGAAGGCGGAGATCATTCTTGGCAACACCTATCATCTTTACCTTCGTCCAGGTCTGGAGACCTTGCGCAAGGTCGGCGGACTGCACAAGTTCGAGAACTGGGACAGGCCTATCCTGACCGACAGCGGCGGATTCCAGGTGTTCTCTCTGACGAAGATCCGCAAGATCACGGAGGAGGGGTGCCGCTTCCAGTCGCACATCGACGGATCAAGGCACACGTTCACGCCGGAGAACAATGTGGACACGCAGAGGGTGATCGGAGCCGACATCATGATGGCTCTCGACGAGTGTTGCCCGGGCGATGCTGACGAAAGGTACGCCGCTAAGTCCTTGAAGCTTACGCAGGGTTGGCTTGAGCGCTACTTCAAGCATTTCTGCGAGACCGGGCCTCTGTACGGGTACAATCAGGTGATGTTCCCGATCATCCAGGGCTGCGTCTATCCGGAGCTGCGCAAGCGAGCCGTGGACCATGCCGTCAGCCTTGTGGGGGACAGTCCCGCTGTGGGAGGATTCGCGATCGGCGGTCTGGCGGTGGGGGAGCCTACCGAAAAGATGTACGAGATGCTTGAGCTTGTCTGCCCGATCCTGCCGGAGAACAGACCCCGTTACCTGATGGGGGTCGGCACACCGGCCAACATCCTGGAGGGGATAGCCAGAGGGGTGGACATGTTCGACTGCGTGATGCCTACCCGCAACGGACGCAACGGAATGTTGTTCACATGGAACGGCATCATGAATATGCGGAATTCCAAGTGGAGCGATGATTTCTCGCCGATCGATCCGGAAGGAGCGTCGTTCGTCGACCGGACATATTCAAAAGCCTACCTGCATCATCTTTTCATCGCGAAGGAGATGTTCGCCGCCATGATCGCGAGCGAGCATAATCTGGCCTTCTACCTTGATCTGGTGCGCGCGGCCAGGGAACACATCGTGGCCGGGGACTTCGCCTCGTGGAAGGAAGCGACCGTAAAGAAAATCAGTTCAAGACTTTAGGAGCATGGGCTACGGATTGAAGAAGATAGATTGGTACATCATAAGGAAGTTCATCATGACCTTCTTTATCGCCCTTCTTCTCATCATAGGGATCGTCATAATCTTCGACATCAGCGAGAAGATCAACCATTTCGTCGAGAATCATGCCCCTCTTCACGACATCATCTTCGACTACTATCTGAACTTCGTCCCGTATTTCGTGAATATGTTCAGCCCTCTGTTCGTGTTCATTACGGTGATATTCTTCACTTCCCGGATGGCGGCCAACAGCGAGATCATCGCCATCCTCTCCTGTGGTGTGAGCTACAGGAGGATGATGGTGCCGTACATGATCTCGGCACTTCTGATCGCGATGCTCTCCCTCTCGCTCAACCTGTGGGTGATCCCGAGGGCGAATGTCAAGAGGATCAACTTTGAGCTTAAGTACATAAAGCATCGTAACTCTCTGTCATCCAGTAATGTCCATTATCAGATAGACCCCGGGAAGTTTGTCTCCGTGGAGTCTTTCAGCTCTTGGAACAACACGGCCTACGAGTTCACTCTTGAGGACATCGAGAACAACAAGCTGGTCAAGAAGATCTCGGCTGAGAAGGCTGTCTGGGACAGCACTATGGGGGGATGGAGACTGAAGAACTATTTTATCAGGGAATATTCCGACGGCCTTCAGGACCGGGTTACCTCAGGAGAGGAGCTGGACACCGTTCTGACCCTGACGGTGACGGATTTCTACCGTAACAAGAAGACGGTGGAGACCCTTCCCGCCGAGTCGTTGAACCAGCTGATCGCCACTCAGAAGATGAGGGGGGACGCGAATGTGATGTACGCCCTCATCGAGAAGCACACCCGTTTCGCGCTGCCGTTCTCGGCTTTCATCCTGACGTTGATGGGTGTGTGTCTCTCGTCAAGAAAGAGGAGGGGAGGGATCGGTCTCAACATCGGAATGGGTATTGCCCTGAGTTTCACTTACATCCTGTTCCTCAGGTTCAGCCAGATGTTTGTCGTTTCGGGTGCGATGCCTCCGGTTGTCGCACTTTGGCTTCCTAACGTGATATTCGGTGTAATCGCCGCTGTCTTGTACACACGGGCTTCTAAGTAATCATTAAAAAATAACTTGAACAATTTGTATATCTTTATGGTCTATATTTCTTTTCTCATCAGTCATGTGCCACCGGCACACTCCTTCTTCCAAAAGAAATCTATCCTCATAAATCTGACACAAAATTTAGTTCAACTTATTTTTTAACGCTTACTAAATAACCTTAATATTTATGTCACAACAAACTTTATCCCCACTGAAACGATCCATCGTCGGAGTTCAGTTCATGTTTGTAGCTTTCGGTTCCACCGTACTGGTTCCGCTTCTGGTAGGATTCGATCCCGCCATCGCTCTTCTCGCGGCCGGTCTCGGCACTCTTCTTTTCCATGCCGTCACCGGTGGGAAGGTTCCTATCTATCTTGGAAGCAGTTTCGCTTTCATCGCTCCGATCATCAAGGCCACGGAACTCTACGGGATGGCCGGAATGTTCTGCGGACTTGTGGCAGTGGGTATGGTTTACATCCTTATGAGTTTTCTCGTCAAACTCTTCGGCGTCAATTTCATAAAGAAACTCTTCCCGCCGATAGTGATCGGTCCGGTGATCATCCTGATCGGTCTCTCGCTGGCCGGGACAGGTGTGGACATGGCCAGCAAGAACTGGGTTCTGGCCCTCGTCTCCCTTTTCGTGGCTATCATCTGCTCGTGCTGGGGCAAGGGCATGGTGAAACTTATCCCGGTTGTGTTCGGAGCACTCGCGGGCTACATCGTGGCCGTGATATTCTACAGAAGCTCAATGGATTTCTCCGGAGTCGCCAGCGCGCCTTGGTTCCAGCTGCCTCATTTCTCCAAGATGAGTCTTTCATGGCAGGCCATCGTGTTCATGGCTCCTGTCGCCATCGCCCCGATCATCGAGCATGTCGGTGATGTCTATGCGATCAGCGAGATAGCGGGCAAGGATTTCGTGAAGGATCCGGGTCTGCATCGCACCATGCTCGGCGACGGTCTCGCCTGCACACTGGCCGCATTCCTCGGCGGAGCTCCTGTGACGACATATTCAGAAGTAACCGGCGCCGTGTCGCTTACGAAGGTGACCGATCCGTCCTGCATGAGGATCGCGGCGCTCTCGGCCATCCTGATCTCCCTTGTGGGGAAGGTCGGCGCGGCCATCCAGACCATCCCGACGGCTGTGCTGGGCGGCATCATGCTGCTGCTCTTCGGAAGCATCGCGTCCGTCGGCATCAATAACCTCGTCAAGGCAAAGGTTGACATGAACAAGACCCGCAACCTGATCATCGCCTCCCTGATCCTCACCATCGGCATCGGCGGCGCTGTCATCAGTTTCGGCAAATTCTCCCTCGCCGGCATCGGCCTCGCCTCGGTCGTGGGAGTCATCCTGAACCTCGTCATCCCGGACAGGAATGAGCCGGAGGAGGTCAATGCCTAATGAATATTCTGTTTTGAATATCTAGCTTTTTTGAACATGAACACATTGAAAGTCAAGATAGTAAACAAAAGCCAGTGGCCGGATCCGGCCTATGCGACCGAAGCGTCCGCAGGGATGGATCTCAGGGCCGACATAACGGAGCCGATTGTGCTGAAGCCCTTGGAGAGGGTTCTGGTACCCACAGGCATATTCATTGAACTACCTGTTGGTTACGAGGCTCAGGTGCGTCCCCGCAGCGGACTTGCCACGAAGCGCGGCATCACTGTAATCAACAGTCCCGGGACAGTTGACGCGGATTTCCGGGGGGAACTGAAGACCTCTCTGGTGAATCTGTCAAACGAGCCGTTCGAGATTGTGCCGGGCGAGAGGATCGCGCAGATTGTCGTAGCCCGTCACGAGCGTGTCGAGTGGGAGGATGTCGAGGTGCTTTCGGAGACCGCGCGCGGTGCCGGCGGCTGGGGCAGCACAGGAAAGAAATAATCTTAGGCGCAGGTGGTAGACTGCTTGCGGAATTCGAGTTAAGTAATGGACATTCAGAGACTTTACGCGGCATTCAAGGAATGTGGCCGTGTGACGACGGACAGCCGCGCCATCAGCGGCGGGGAGTTGTTCTTCGCCTTGAAGGGTGAGAATTTCGATGGTAATGAATATGCCCTCAAGGCTCTTGATGCCGGGGCCAGGTATGCCGTCGTGGACGAGAAGGCGGGTGTGGCGGCGTCCGGGGATCCGCGGCTGATCGCCGTGCCGGACACCTTGGCGGCTTTGCAGGCCTTGGCGCGTCACCATCGGGAGAACACTTTCGTGGACGGCAGGCGGCTGACGGTCATCGGCCTGACCGGCACCAACGGAAAGACCACGACCAAGGAACTGATCACTAAAGTCTTGTCTGTCAAGTACAATGTCACGTCAACGCAGGGCAATCTGAATAATGACATCGGTGTGCCGCTGTCCGTTCTCGGCATCAATTCCGGAACTCAGCTGGCAGTGATCGAGATGGGGGCGAACCATCCTGACGACATTGAGAGGCTGGTCAAGGTCTGCGAGCCGGACTATGGCCTGATCACCAATGTCGGGAAGGCACACCTTCTGGGCTTCGGCAGTTTCGAGGGCGTGAAGAAGGCCAAGGGAAAGTTGTACGACTACCTTGCCGAACGCGGAGGGAGCATATTCCTTAATGCCGACGACAGGGATCTGGTGGCGATGGCCGCCGAGCGTAAAGGGCTGAATGTCATTGACTATGGCATTGAATATTGGGGGGCGATGGTTCTGCCTTCCGATGCCACGCATCCGTTTGTCCGCATGGCGGTTCCGGAGTCGTCGGAGAACCTCCTTTGCCTTGAAACCCACCTTGCAGGTGCCTACAACGCCACCAACATAGCCGCCGCCATTGCTGTGGGTCTACATTTCGGAGTTTCGCTCGAAGATGCCATCCAGGCTGTGAGTGAATATATTCCTAAAAACAACCGCTCGCAGTTGGAGAAGACGGCGAGGAACATCCTGATCGAGGATGCCTACAATGCCAATCCGACGAGCATGGCCGCGGCGCTGGACAATCTTGCTTCCGTGCAGGCTCCCCTGAAGGCGGCGATGCTGGGGGACATGCGTGAGCTTGGCGAGGACTCTGTCGCCGAGCATGTGGCCATACTCAAGAAGCTGGTTTCCATGGATTTGGATCTTGTCTGCCTTGTCGGGGAGGAGTTTCGTAAGGCGCTTTCGCAGGTGGATCCGGCTGCCGCTCACTGGTTCGGAACCTCCGATGATCTGGCGGTATGGCTGAAGGCCAATCCGGTGTCCGGTCACACGGTCCTCGTCAAAGGTTCCCGCGGAATCCGGATGGAGAGGATTTTGTCAGAGTTATAGGAAGCCTCTTTTCATCAAATCTGAATGTCAGCCCTGTGGCCGGCACCTTGTCGATGCGTGTCTGGATGACATATCTGGCCAGCATGCCGACGAGGTAGCCGATCGTCAGTCCGATGAGCGTACCGACAATCACGTCGCCAAGATAATGCTTGCCGACGAATATTCTGCTGAGGGCGACGAGTGAGGCCCAGACAAGCATAAGTTTGTAGAATGCGTTGTAGGTGTGTGTGCGGTCGTTTCGGAATCCGATGATCAGGCACATGGCCAGGGCGAAGGCGTTCGCCGCATGGGCCGAGAAGAAGCCGTAGAAACCTCCGCGCCCCTCAAGCACATTGAGACCGCCGAGCAGCATCCTGGCGCTGTAGCTCGGCCTGAGTCTGTCCACCGAATGTTTTACGATCGTCGAGAACTGGTCGCATAGTCCGAACGCGAGGCCGACCGAGCAGAGGACGACAAGCGCCTTCTTCCATCCCAACCGCCTGAACAGGAAGTAGGTGCACAGCACATAGGCGGGAATCCACACGGTCTTGTCCGACATCAGTAACCATAGCTGGTCAGTTGCCGGTGAACTCAGGTTGTTCAGCAGCAATGTGATGTCCTGGTCAAGCCTGTGCAGGAGGCCTATGAGTGAAGCGCCGACCATAGCATGTCCTTTAGTTCCTTGATGCCTTCGCCGCTGATGGACGAGATGAACACGTGCGGGATTCCTTCAGGGAGTGAAGGCTCGATCTCTTTCTCGATGTCCTTGTCGATCAGGTCGCATTTGGTGATGGCCAGAACCCGATCCTTGTCCAGAAGTTCGGGGTTATATTCTTTAAGCTCGTTGAGCAGTGTCTCGTAGCTTGCCTTTATGTCGTCCTCTTCCGCCGACACCATGAAGAGCAGCGCGGAGTTCCTTTCTATGTGGCGGAGGAAGCGTATTCCTATGCCCTTTCCTTCGTGCGCGCCTTCGATGATCCCCGGGATGTCGGCCATCACGAAAGACTGGTCATCGTAGTATCTCACGATTCCGAGATTCGGCTCCAGCGTCGTGAAGGCATAGTTGGCGATCTTTGGTTTAGCTGCCGTGACCGCCGCGAGCAATGTTGACTTTCCCGCGTTGGGGAAGCCCACCAGCCCGACGTCCGCCAGCACCTTCAGTTCCAGAATGAACCACCCTTCCTGTCCTTCCTCTCCGGGCTGCGCGAACCGTGGAGTCTGGTTGGTGGCCGTCTTGAAGTTGTTGTTGCCCAGCCCGCCGCGGCCTCCCTTGCAGAGGATCCGCGTCTGTCCGGGTTCCATCATCTCGAACAGCACCTCTCCGCTCTCGGCATCCCTGGCGACAGTCCCCACAGGAACGTCCAGAACGACATCCTCGCCGTTCTTTCCCGTCCTGAGACCTCCCTCGCCGTTGCCTCCGTTCTCTGCCTTGATGTGCTTGCGGTACTTAAGGTGAATAAGCGTCCAGAACTGCGGATTGGCCTTAAGGATGATGTGTCCCCCACGTCCTCCGTCTCCTCCGTCCGGTCCGCCCTTGGGCACGTACTTGGCCCTGTAAAGATGCATAGACCCCGCGCCACCATGTCCCGAAGCACACCAGATCTTCACGTAGTCTATAAAGTTGCTGTCCGCCATAATTCTCTGTAAATCAATTTGTCAAATGATTGCGCAGACTCCCGTGCGGGTTTTGTGCGGCACCATTGCGCGCTGTAAAACACCTTTTTCTAATCGTGTTCTTCACGCTGTTCCTCCCCGAAGCCTTCAATCATACAAAGATAGTAAAAGTTTGGGAAAGAAAGGTTATTCTGAAATAATGAGCGAAAATGAGTCAAAAAGCAAGTGCGACATTACAAAGGCAGAGTTTTGTCCGGCAGAAGTCCTCTTTCCCGGACAAACCGATGATATTACAAAGTTTCTCCGGTATTATGCCGTTTCGGTGGACATTTTGATCGATTGAATCACTGTTAGAAGGTGCGGCAATGGAAGAAGGTAACACGAGTCAATGAATTGATGTGGTATTTATTGATAATCGCAAAAATATGTTACCTTATGCGTGTCAGGTTAATGGCTTACCTGACACTTTGAGTTGTTCTCGGGGTGAGCTCGATGATGTTCTGTGGGATCTCCTTCAGGACCAAACTACGCTCAGCGTCGTCCAAATCTTCGAACGCTTTTCCGAAATGTTCGTTGGCATATTCATTCCTGATTAGTGAGACGGCGTTGGATAATTCTTTCAGAGCGGTGACGTACGTTCCGTATGATGTGGCTCTGTCCGTCTGAAGGCATATCATCGTCTGGTGGTTTTTACGGATAGATCCAGCGGCCATATTCAAAAGCTCGCTTTGCATAATGAGGTTCGTGTCGTACAAATACTTGCCATCCTTGTTGATCTTTAGGTGGCGCACCATCTCTTTCGGCATATTCTTGACCGCATCTGGAAGTTCAATCAATTTGACTCCGATCTTTTCGACGGTTTTATTGGCAGGAGGAAGACGCATCGGCACGCTACCGATGTTCGGGCTGGAGTATTGCACTTTCAGAGCCGGCACGCTCCGGAGTTGTTCCCTGAGGTCATCGATGATTCCGCAGCTGATTTCAGCTGGAGCGATGATTTCCACCTTGGCCTCTTTGTCACTGCCTATCAAGGAATTGACGGCTTCCGGAATGTCTTTGTATGCGATACTCTCGCCATTCGCATAATAATGAATGGTTCCACCGCCGTCTTTTTGGATCTCAACCTTTACTGTCGAGTCATCCGAGACTGAAGAATTTTCAGTAACTTTGCAGTTTGTGACTGTTCTGGCGTTCAGAGCCAGGGCACCGCAGACAAGCGGCAGGATGTAGAGGACTCTCAGTCCCCTCATCGCTGTTGCGTTTGATTTTGACATCATAGTAATACGATTTTTAAGGATACTGTGATTAAAGCTGTTAGTGATTGAGTAGCCGCTCGCACTGACAGCTTTTCTTATTAATGAATATTGGTATTCCTTTATGTCCGCACCTTGTCGGAGGACTGCGTCGTCAGCCTCATATTCGTGGATGGCCCGGAGCTCTCGCTTGAGAAGCCATACCGCTGGATTGAACCATTGGAAAGCCGACATTATGTCAAACAGAAGAATGTCTTTTGAGTGCCCAAGCCTGATGTGAGCCTTTTCGTGTTCAAGAATATGTATGTTGCCGCTTTCAAAGTCGTCTCTGCTCATCACAATCCATTTCATCCAGCTGAACGGAGGAATATTTTTGTCGCACACTATCACCTCGCTGCCGTGGATTTCCTTTCTTTCCCCATTCCAGACCAATCTGGCGACCCGCCATATTCCAAAAGCTGTTCTGCCAAGAACATAAACAACTCCTATCCAGAATGTTGCTATGATAAATGGTTCCCAGGATACTCCGCCAAGGCTTTCGATGATAGGAGTGGGCACCTCTACCGCATCTCCTGATATTCCGAAAACAGTAGCTTCGGGAATATATACCGTCTTGTGAACCGTTATGACGCATAGCGGTAGGATGAATGACAGCACAGAGGTTGCGAGGATGACGATCCTGTTCACCCTATGCATCTTCTCCTGGCTTAGAAAGCACTTGAAGCAGAGGTAGAACGTGATGAGCGTCGCCGCGACTTTCAATTCATATATTATGAAGGTGAGCATAAGATGGAATATTAGCGCTTGCCTTCTATCTGAGCTATTATTTCTTTTAACTCGTTTACGTCAAGTTTTTCATCCTCAAGAAACTGTGAGACCACGCTGGCGAAAGAGTTGTTGTAATACCTCTCCACTATGCCGCTGATTGTCGTGCCTCTGTACTCCTTTTCGGATATGCGTACCTCGTAGATGAACGTGTTGGCTATAGGACGGCGTGTGAGGAATCCCTTGCTCTCAAGGAACGACACTTGGGTCGAGACCGTAGTATAGCTCGGCCTTGGTTCCGGAAGGCTGTTCACAAGGTCACGGATGCACATCTCACCCTTTTTCCAGAAGAAATTCATAAGTTCCTCTTCTTTCGCTGTCAATGTGTGTTTCATATCGCAATATAATTGGTCTGTCGCAAATATAGATAATTTTTAGAATATCTACTATATTTATTAGAAAATATTCTAAAATTTATCATATTGTTCTATGGATGATAGTTTTGCAAAATAATGTTATTTTTGCACCGATAATCAACGAGTTGAAGCAATCGGGATATTCATTATGATGAAAACAGCCTTCATTGACCTTGAAATAGATGGCAAAGGCAGGATTCTGGACATCGGGGGAGTGAAAAACGGACTGAGCTTTCATTCCGCGAGGATTCCGGAGTTTGCGGGCTTTGTCTCTGACTGCGATTGTCTTTGCGGGCATAATATCATCGGGCACGACATCAAATACCTGAAGCCATTTCTTAATAAGGAATATGTCCTTGTCGATACCCTTTATCTCTCGCCGCTGCTTTTCCCGCAGAAGCCTTACCATAAACTTCTCAAGGACGACAAAATCCTTACGGAAGGACTGAATAACCCGTTGAATGACAGTTTGAAGGCTCAATCTCTCTATGATGATGAGGTGATGGCGTTCAAGGCCTTGGACAAGGATTTCCAGCAGTTGTACTATGATCTGCTGAACGAGGATATCCACTTCTCAGGATTTTTCAAAAGCATTGAATATGTCCCCTCAAGGAAGCCGTTCTTTTTCCGGAAAATTCGGCAAATTCTGCCTAACAGCTTAAAATGAGCGATTTACGAGTGTTCCACCTCTATAGAGGTAATGATTTAGCAACGGTTCTAACTTCTGCATAATACATAAGTTTGCTTTGCTTGTCAAACAACTCTTTTCGAGGGCAAAGATACAAGTTTTATGTGGATAAACGGCAATCTCATTCATTTTTTAGATTTTATTTTCAGTTAGATGTTCTACGAGGTTTGCAAGTTTCTTATACGCAATTATCTATCGCCAAAATGTTAAAAAAGAGCTGTAGATTATATTTAAATGGTCATTGTTTCTTCTTTATGAAACAATATGCTTACCTTTGTACAAAAATGATAATGTATGGCACAAAATATCTTCAAACTTGTCTTGACAGACGAGGCACAGAACTTTATTGAGAGTTTACCCGATGCGGTATCTTACAAGATTTACTACAACATCAAGCGTGTTGCAGGTGGAGAACGCAACAAAGAACTCTTCAAGAAGTTGGAAAACTCGGAGATATGGGAATTTCGTACATTGTATAACAAAACTGCTTATCGCTTGTTTGCTTTTGGGACAAGGATAAAGAAACATTGGTAATTGCCACCCACGGCATTATCAAGAAAACTCAGAAGACACCAAGCAAGGAGATAGCAAAAGCAGAAGCAATAAGAAGAGAATATTTCAAAAACAAGTGATTATGGCACAGATGAATCTTACCCCATTGGACGATGTGCTTGACAAGCATTTCGGTAAAGTAGGCACACCAAAACGTGATGCTTTTGAGAGTGATGTGGATGGAGCTTTACATGCCTATAGATTAGGCGAAGCCATCAAGAAAGCTCGTATAGAACAGAACTTGACACAAGAACAACTTGGTGAGCGTATTGGCGTGAAAAGAGCACAGATTTCTCGATTGGAAAGAGGTTATAGTATCACTATTCCAACCATGAGGAGAGTGTTCAAAGCACTGGGTGTAGTTACTGCAACGATTGACTTAGGTATAGCAGGTAAAGTTGCATTGTGGTAAAATCCAATTATCTATGGTATAAAAATGACAGAAAAGACAACAGACCTCATTATATCAAAGCTGCTCGATGCTTCAAGTATAGAGCACTACGCAGAGTCATGCCCTATTGAGGAAATCAACAAGGCTATGGTCTCTAAACGTGGTACAGGAAAGAAAGGCTTTCCTGAATACTTGGCAATATCGGGTGACTTTGTTATCGTAATAGAAGATAAGGCAAAGGTTGAGGACCAGGCAAAGTACTTGAAAGATAATGAAACTTTGCTGATGGATACTTCAAGCGTAACCAAGTATGCGGAGAATGGTGCGCTGCATTATGCGCTCAGTATCATTCAAAACACAAACTTCAAGAAAGTCATTGCCTTTGGTTGTTCGGGAACAGACGAGAAGCGCATTGTTATTCGTCCTATTTACGTTAGTCCTACAGGTTACAAAATTCTTCCAAAGGTCAAGGACTTCAGTCAATTCTCGACCGAAAATATAGAGCGTTACTACAATGAGATTATTTGCGGTAACGAAAGTATTGAACGTGTTGAACTGAAAACCATTCTTAGCCGTGCAAAGACTTTGCATGAGGATTTGCGCAACTATGGACAACTCGGAGATAGCGAGAAACCTTTGGTCGTATCTGCTATTCTTTTGGCATTAGAAGAAAAGGATTTCTCAACAGAGAATCTGACAGGGGATACTATCAAAACTGATGGTCAAAAGATATTTGATGCCATGTCCGCACACATGGAAAGAGTAAAGGTTGAGCCACAGGTGAAAAAGAAAAGGGTTATAGACCAATTTAACCTCATCATCAATAGACCTGTGTTGTCTGAAAAGGATGAGCGATTGGGCAAATCCCCTTTGCGCTACTTTGCGGAATACTTGCACTCAAATATTCTAACTGCCATTTGCAACAACTCACCAGAAGACGTACTTGGTCGTTTCTATGGAGAGTTCATCAGTTATAGTGGTGGCGATGGGCAAACACTTGGCGTAGTTCTTACTCCAAAGCACATAACCGAATTGTTTACAGAATTGGCTGAAATCAAGCCTACCGACAAGGTGCTTGACCCTTGCTGCGGAACAGGTGGCTTCTTGATAGCTGCCATGCACAGAATGCTGACACAGGCAAAAGAGGAAGACAAGGAAAACATCAGAAGAAACAATCTTCACGGTATAGAGTTGCGTGACGATATGTTTTCCATTGCCACAACCAACATGATTCTGCGTGGTGACGGAAAGAGCAATCTCATCTGTGCAGACTTCTTGAAGCAAAAATCAGAAGACATGTACAAGAAAGGCTTTACCGTTGGTTTGATGAACCCACCGTATTCACAAGGAAAGACAAAAAGCACGGCACACTTGACGGAGTTGAAATTCATCTGTCACTTGTTGGATTGCGTAGGTGATGGTGCTCGTTGTGTTGTCATAGTTCCACAAAGCACAATGGTCGGCAAAACGAAAGAAGACAAAATCGACAAACAGTATATTCTCGATAACCATACGCTTGAGGGTGTTATAACGCTTAATACAGATACGTTCTATGGCGTAGGAACAAATCCTGTGATAGCCGTATTTACAGCGCATCAACCACACCCAAAGGATAAGTTAGTGAAGTTTGTCGATTTCAAAGATGATGGTTATGAAGTCTTTGCCCATGTTGGATTGATGCCAACAGATAAAGCTGCCGAGAGAAAGAAATACCTGCTTGATTGTTGGTTTCAAGGCAAGACTGCACCAAACTCTTTTATTGTGCGTAGCACCATTGAAGCAGATGACGAATGGCTGCACTCGTTTTACTATTTCAACGAAGAGATACCATCAGAGGAAGACTTTGAAAAGACAATGGCTGACTATCTGACATTTGAGTTTAACATGATTACTCATGGACGAGGTTACTTGTTTGAAGAAAAGGAGGTGGCGAATGGATAAGCTATCACTCAAAAATAAAGATTGGAAAGATTTCTATCTTTCAGATTTCTTTGACTTTGAAAAGGGAAACCAAAATAATATGGCATCTTTGACGACAGGAACTTTACCTTTGGTCTCTGCCAAAAAGACAGACAATGGTTATAAAGGCTTCGTATCAAAGGAACAAAAGAAAATCTTTCGAGGTGATATTCTGACATTGAATAACGATGGAGATGGTGGTGCAGGAATAGCTTACTACCAACCTACCTCTATGGCTTTGGATAGTCATGTTTCCGCATTGATACCCAAGAGTGATTTGAATAAATACCATTTGCTGTTTGTCTCAATGTGTATAACAAAGCAAAGGGAACGCTTTGGACATGGGTATTCAATAAACGGTAACAGATTAAGAGCCTTTAAAATTATGCTTCCTCTTGCTGCTGATTGCACAAATCCTGATTGGCAGTTCATGGAGGAATACATGCGTCGAAAAGAAACATTATTATTGAAACCAGCAGTAGAGAAATTATGCAAGCGACTGATACACAAAGAAATTTTAGGGGGGGGGTAAACTGCTCCGCTCTCAATGGAAACCTTTTAGTTTTACAGAAGTATTCACAGAAATACAGCGTGGCAAACGTCTCAAAAAGGCAGACCACACAGAAGGTACAGTTCCATACGTATCATCCACGGCACTCAACAATGGCGTGGATGGATTTGTCGGCAACGAGGGCAGCGTAAGAAAGTTCGAGGATTGCATAACCATTGCCAATAGTGGTAGTGTTGGTAGTGCATTCTTCCATCAATACGAGTTTGTGGCAAGTGACCATGTTACTCAGCTTAAACGTAAGGGATTGGATAAATATGCCTACCTCTTCATGGTGCCAATAATCAACCGTTTGTCGGAGAAGTACAGTTTCAACAGAGAAATAAATGACGAGCGTATAAAGCGAGAAAAGATATTACTCCCCATTAATGATAAGGGTGAAATAGATTTCGATTTCATGTCCTCGTTCATGCAAGAGGTAGAAGCTGATATACTCAAAACAACTCTAAAGGTTTTCAAGAAGCGCTTGAACGCCAATGAGAACAAAATGGGGGGGGTAAAATGGAAAGCGTTCTTCCTTGAAGAAATTGCACAAATATCTTCGGGAAAAGACATCTACGAAAGAGAGCGTACAAGTGGGCAAACCCCTTATGTTACGGCGACAGCCAATAATAATGGCATCGGTTATTTCGTTGGCAATCAAAACGAAACATTGGAAAAGGGAAGCCTGTCTGTAAATCGAAACGGCTCTGTTGGGTATTGCTTTTATCATCCATACGATGCACTATATGGAAACGACACTCGCAAGCTGAAACCTATAAGAAACAACAAGTATGTTTCTCTTTTCATATCCATGTGCATAACAAATCAACGTGCCAAATATGGATATGGCTATAAAATGGGAACAGGACGTTTGAAACGCCAAAAGATTCTCTTACCTATAGATGGCAATAGCCAACCAAATTGGGACTATATGGAGGCATATATGCAGAATTTGGAGCAACAGCAAATATTAGAATATCTTAGGCACATTGAAAGATAAAACCGTAAGTACAAGATGAACATTGAAGAAGTTAGAAAGTATTGCTTATCATTGCCAGATACAGAAGAAGCTATGCCTTATGGTGAAGATTGGGTGGTATTCCGTGTAGGAGGAAAGATATTTCTGCATATTTGGTTGGAAGCACCGATACCAACTATTGCAGTAAAGCTGCTACCCGAACGTGGAGAGGAATTGAGGGAAGAGTACAATGCCTTTTCTCCTGCGTACCATTTGAATAAGAAACATTGGAACGACATTTTTATTGAGGGGTCTTTTCCTAATAGAATGATAGAGGATTGGATAAAAGAATCATATGAGTTAGTGAAAAGTAAATTGCCAAAATCAACAGAAATGGTTGCTCAATAAAAGATGGAACATAGCTTTGTTGCATCTGCTTAGTGGCATTAGCAAAGAAGTTGCTTCGCTGTTCATGGGTGTTTGTTACTTGACATACTGTTTACAGTTGGTACACTCACTTTCTGCGACCATCGGGAGCAAAATTTCTCCGACCTCATGGTGGAGCGAGGAGTTTGGGGGTTCCCAAAACATAACCTCGCTCCCTCCTCCAAACATAATAATCGACACTCTTGTCTTTCGATTCTCCAAATCCAAAATTGCCGACCTTAAATCTCACAATTTGCATGAAACATCAAAAGCTGCTGCATTGATAAAGAACAAGGGAACAGACACGACCTGCTTTGTTCTTGAAGTTTGCAAAAGACAAGGTAATAATATTCTGTGCGCAATTTGCCAAGTATAGTAGTTGTATATTGTCGTTTTATTTCGTAAGCTATGCCGAGTGTGTTATGTGTGCTGTGTGTCCTCGGTATAGTCTGCATAAATCT
>ENA-OUOU01000017-OUOU01000017.1-human-gut-metagenome-genome-assembly--contig:-NODE-17-length-146223-cov-19.734983_pt1 | contig 146223 bp, 129 predicted proteins | sample MGYA00237936_ERZ548765 | MGnify/ENA primary metagenome ERZ548765 (study PRJEB26490, sample SAMN05356889) | human gut metagenome | biome: terrestrial biome; feature: human-associated habitat...
GAATGGAGTTATTCAATTGTCACTCTTTTAGTTGTAATTCGTCGAACTCACGTTATCTTAAGAAAAACAGAAGAAATTTCAGATTCGTTCCAGATTTTATTTGTAATTTCGTCGAGTCGTGAGAAACGGAAACGATGATGAACCGTAAGGGTTTGCATTGACAACGGCGAGGGTAAGCTCGTGTCTTTCAGAGCATTGACAATTATTGAAAAGACATGCAGCCCTCAGGACATTGATATGGAACTATGAAGATACTGGTAATAGAAGACGAGCGCTCTTTGCAGGAATTGATTGCGAGAGCATTGCTGAAGGAGCATTATGTCGTAGAAGTGGCTTCGACATACGGTGAGGCGTGGGAAAAGCTGTCGTTGTTCTCATATGACTGCATCCTGCTGGACATCATGCTTCCGGACGGAAACGGGCTCGACCTGCTGAAGGCCTTCAGGGAAGAAGGAAAAGCATTGACAGTGATCATACTTTCAGCCCGCAACTCATTGGAAGACAAGATTATCGGACTGGAAGAGGGCGCGGACGACTACCTCCCGAAGCCATTCCACACGGCAGAACTTCTGGCCAGAATCAAGAGCGTGACCAGAAGAAGCAACGGAAGCGGACGCAACGGAATAGTCTATGGCAATGTCAAGCTCAACCCGGACAGCCGCACAGTGGAAGTCTGCGGAAAAGCATTGACATTGGTGAAGAAAGAATACGACATACTTCACTATTTCCTGCTCAGACCGGGGCACATGGTAGATAAATCAGTATTGGCAGAAGCCGTGTGGGGCGACGACATATATCTGGCGGACAATTTCGACTTCATCTATTCGCAGGTCAAGAATCTGCGCAAAAAACTGGAAGAAGCCGGCGCCGATATAGAAATCAAGTCAGTTTACGGATTCGGATACAAACTCGTCACTAAGGAATAAGGGACAGACTCGTCTATAAACGACACAATCTCAATTTGAACACGTGAGGCAAAAACCCGTCACCAAAGAATGAAACTGATCCACAATATCGCTGTACGCCTGTCTATGGCATTGCTCCCGGTCATCGCGCTCTGGGCGATGGTCTTTTACTTCGTCATCGTGGATGAGATCAATGACGAGGCCGACGACCTGCTTGAAAGTTACGCTGAACAGCTGATGGTCAAGAAGTTGTCCGGGAAGAAGCTGCCGGTTGCCAACATCATGACAGACGGGCATTACAGCATTTCCGAAGTTGCGGAGAGTTATGCAAATTCACATACCGGGATGGAGTACTACGATGCAGACTTCTACATTCAGGAGACAGACGAACAAGAACCTGCACGATTTCTCAAGACGATATTCAGAGACCGTGAAGGAAGATGTTTTGAACTCATTGTCGCTACACCTACAATCGAAAAAGATGACCTGATAAAGACCATCCTCTGGTGGATACTCGCATTGTATCTCATTCTGTTGCTGACAGTTATCGTGACCACTCTCGTCGTGTTCCAGAAAAGCATGCGGCCGCTATACATGATTCTCGACTGGCTCAATGCCTACACACCCGGAAAGTCACACGGCAGATTGTCAATAAACTCGGACATCCGGGAATTCCGTCAGCTGGAGAAAGCCGCCACAGATGCGACTGACCGCTCCGACAGAGCCTTCGAAAAGCAGAAACAGTTCATAGGCAATGCTTCACACGAGCTTCAGACACCGCTTGCCGTGCTTGGAGGAAGGATCGACTGGATGCTGGACAATGACACATTGGGAGAAGAAAGCGTCGGCGAACTCGTGCAGATGAAACGCGAACTCGGACATATCGTGCGACTCAACAAGACACTTCTCCTGCTCACGAAAATCGACAACGGACAGTTCCCTGACGTGACTGACATAGACCTTTCAGCCATGGTGCTGTCCCAGAAAGAACTGTATGGGGAAATCTTCAGCAGCAAGCAGATAACCTGTTCAGCACAAATACCGGACTCCCCTGTCACGATAAAGATGAACGAGACGCTCGCCACGATTTTAGTGACCAACATCATCAAAAACGCATTTGTGCACAGCCCTGAGGACGGCAAGGTCACATTGACATTGACAGAAAACGAACTCGTGGTCGAGAACAGCGGGGACTCGCCTCTGGACAGCAGCCGGATTTTTGAGAGATTCTACCAGGGCTCGAAAAAAGAGGGCTCTACCGGACTGGGGCTGGCACTTGCCAAAACCATTGCAGACAGATGCGGAATGCTACTCACCTATTCTTATGTGGACGGAATGCACCGTTTCAGCGTAAAATTCTGAAAAAAGTTCAGAATTTCCGTGCCGATTACAGATTCACTCCAGAATTGTACTATAATTTCGCAATACAAAGAAGGACAATGTTATGTTTAAGAAGATCATTTTAGTAATCATTTCGCTCGCGGCAGCAGGAACATTGGGCTATTTCCTGTCAAACCTCGTGCACGACAAGGCGACAAGCCCGGAATCACTTCCGGAAAACGTATTGAGCTTCATCACTGAGCACTTTCAAGATGAAAAAATAGCATTTGCCAAAGAAGACAGAGACTTGCAGAAAATTTCCTACGAAATCGTGCTCACGGACGGGACCAAACTGGAATTCCGTCGCAACGGAGAATGGAAGGAAATCAACCGTCACCGCAACAGCATCCCCGACGGCATAATTCCGCAGGCAGCAGCCGACAAGGTCAATGAACTGTATCCCGACTCGTTCATCACCAAGGCCGAGTATGACGACGGAGAACTTGAGCTGAAACTGGACAATGGCTTCGAACTGAAATTCGACAAGAACTTCAATCTTGCAGGAGTCGACCGATAGCCCGGATAATCAGAGATAAAAAAAATACAAATCAATAAATTATAGTACAATGAAAAATTTATTTATTACAGCAATGTGCATCTGCCTGATGACACTTGCAGGCTGCAATAAAGCTTCGACTGACAGCCAGATAAACGAAAAAGCGAAAGCAGAATTGGCAGAACGCTATCCGGATGCAGTCAATGTAAAATGGACATCCAAGAACGGCTACGACGTGGCGCAATTCAACAGAGTCGCTACACGTTCAGCCAACGCAGGATATGACTTCTCCGTATGGTTCAACCGCTCAGGACAGTGGTGCATGACCGAAAGCGAGATTTCGTACAATGAACTTCCGAAAGCCGTAAAGACAGCTTTCCAGGCAAGTGAATATGCTGACTGGAAAGTGGATGACATCGACAAGCTCGAGAGAAACGGCATGGAGACCTTCTATGTCATCGAGGTCGAGACACGTTCCGGCAATATCGAAAAGGAAGCGGACCTGTATTATTCTGAAGAAGGAGCCCTCATCAAGACAGTGGTGGACATCGATTCCGACTACGACTACGAGGACTATCTCCCGACAGACATCCAGTCCGAACTCGAGAAATTCATCGGACAGAAATACCCTGGAGCAGCAATCATAGATACAGAATATGATGACGGCGAAATCGAAGTCGAGATTGTACACGAAAGACGCGGCAAGGATGTGTATTTCAGCAAGGACCACAACTGGCTCCGCACAGAGTGGGATGTACGTAAAAACGAACTTCCGGCAGCCGTTCTGACCCAGATCAGCACATCTTATCCATCATGGAAAATCGATGACGCCGAATACGTGGAGACCCCATCAGGAGACTGGTTCAAGATAGAACTTGAAAAAGGGGACTCGGAAGTCAAAATCAAAATTACAGCTGCCGGAGTTATTTTATAAGCGAAGGCTATTCAAATGCCCAATGCCCGATGTCAGTGCGGTGGAAGAGGTTATCGCAATCCACCTTGGACACAGCCTCAAGAGCCTTGTCATGAGCTGACTTGAGATCAGGGGCAGAAGCAAGAACCATCAGTACACGGCCGCCATTTGTCACCAACGAATGGCCGGCCTTGTCGTATGACTCGTGGCCTTCTCCCAGTTTCTTGAGCGTGGTACCCATATGATAAACCTTGACGGAAGTGTCACTCAGTACCGCATCCAGTCCCTTGATTTCCACGCCTTTCTTACATGAGCCTAATTAACACCAACTTTATGGAGCCAAAGAAGCAACGCGCCTTCCGTTGGATTTCCGATTGCCTTAATCTTTGAAGGATCTGCAAAATCAAGGTTTGCAGTTGTATTGACAGCAATGCATTCTTTGATAAGACTTGACGTATTCTCTTCCAAGAGAGCTTGATCCGAAAGACCAGCAAAAGCAGTTTCATAAACCGGCATCTGATTCTTGGTAAGAGTTCCTGTCTTATCCGTGCAGATAACAGACGTTGCACCTCCCGTATCCGTCCCTGCCGACAAGAGGCTTGACGGAATGCTCGATGCATGCGATCTCGTACTTGCATTTACCAAGACCTCTTCCCATCAGGAAGCAGTCCACATCCTCGCGGGGAAAATCCTCGTCGTTGAAATTAATGTACATATACGACCCGTTGCCGAGGAATCCGTATTCACCGGAAGCCGTCACCAGAACAGGACTCCCGGAAAGCTCCAATCTCATATCCTTGAAAGGAGAGTTTGCGTCCGAGACCGCATCCGAGAAGTTCATCCGTGGGCGAACCTTGTAGAGTTCCTTGTTCACGTTGGAAAGCTCGCCGCAAATCGTGGAAACCGCCATTGACTCGCCCGTGAACCCTGTCTCCGTGTCCATCCACCAGAACGAGAGGAGATACTTCTGACCGGGGACCGGAGCAAAGCCGATCCTGTCAATGTAGGCCTCCGTGATGTCCGCATCTCCCCAGTCCGAGTAGAATGCAGGTAAAAGCAATCCCGACGTTAAGAGGTTCAGCAGCTGAACGCTTCGTCAAGATGTCCGAAGAAAACCTTCGCAGACGTGCCTCTGTTGATTTTTCTAAGGAGGCAGCCAATTCTTATGCAATTTTGAAAAAGAAAGAGGGGAATAAGTAAATCGTGGGGTATCTATTGGACAACTGCCGTTTCGGCAGATTAACATCAGAAATCATTAATCAATGTCAGCCGTATACTTGCAGTAAAAACGCTGACATTGATTCGTTTTTTCACGACCATACATAGGACAATTATCGTGATTATATGCTGGAGATGATGGGAACACCCCATTGCTTCTTTATAGACGAAAAAGATAATACGACACAACCGAAAATGGTTTGTGCTTTCTCATTGTCAAATTCATCGTTAATTTTCGGACTTTCAGCACTTTTTTTGAGGATTGTTTCCGTGGGTTATGTTGTCTCGTCTGGCTTGCCGGAATCTTGGACGTTTATCCAACGGCTTTATATTCAGTTATATTCCTGATTTTTGGCGACCTGATCCGTGGCGTTGATATATTCATTAAGACCAGCCTCGGTTGTTGAGGTTGGCGTTCTTTCTCTTGTACTTCCTGCTCCGGGCGGGGAGGTGATTCGGCGGTGTTCCGCCTTGCAAGTTGTGCTCATATTCATTCCCATTGTCTTATGCTTTTACCATTAATGTCGCGTTTCTGGGAAAGGTAAACCGGGAATTTTGAGAAAAGATGATTTTTTCCCGTTGCCTCCCACTGAGGTTGGGTGATGGTATGGCCATTCCGCCATATTCCAAATGATGGCTTGATCTTGTGAACCACTTATTGTTCAATGCTAAATAACACCTTGTTTTGTGGAAAACTATGATTTTATTTGCACTACGATGATGAGAAAAGCGAGGAACGAATCTTCTGTCTTTATGAGATGGAAAATTTGTTCCTTTGTTTATCTGAGAATCTAAAGTAACCTTCTGGGGTTCGGATTGATGAAGGCTTGATGAAATAGAAACCCCGGATTCATCACCAGCACTGACGTATGGGAGAGGAATGACCGGGGCTGCATTACAAAACTATGAATAAGTTACGTTATAGCAAAACTTTTTTTGACTCTGCCCGTGTTGGAATTCTTGCGTTGGACTTGTAAAGTCTGAAAAAAGGTATATATTTGCAAATATTAACTTTAAAGTTAACTAAGATGGGGGGGAGTATGATATACGATTGATAGAGGAGCACGAAGCTGTGAATTTTTACAGTATTATGCTGGAGGGTGAGGAATTGACGGAACTTGAAAAATTTTTCGACAAATTTCCTGTTGGGTGTGAGTATGATGAGGAGATGGATGTGATTGTTGCCTGGCTTGATAGAATAGGGGAGACTGGTGCTCTTGAAAGATATTTTAGACCGGAAGGTAAATATGGGGATGGCGTGAGTGCTATACCTATAGAGTCGGGAAAGCTTAGATTATATTGTTTAAGGCTGTCAGACAAGATACTTATCTTTGGAAACGGTGATGCTAAGGACACAAAATCTTGGCAAGAGAGTGAGACTCTTTCTGCTTATGTTCAGTTGCTGATGGACACCAGTCGTTTCATCGCTTCCAGAGTGAGAGATGGTAAGTTATTACTTGTTGACAAGGAAATAGTAGGTGATTTACAATTTGTTCGTGATGAAAAGGAATAGTGTGATAGACCGGCGTAGGACGCATGTCTCTGATGCTGTCAGGGAAAGAGTTGATTTGTCTTTCCGTATAGTTGACAGGATTCACGTCATTCTTACGGATAAGGGACTCAAGCAGAAAGACCTTGCTGAGATGCTTGGAAAAAAAGAGCCTGAGATAAGCAAGTGGATGCGCGGGACGCATAATTTTACCATCGGGACCATTGCGGCTATCGAAGCGGTCTTGGGCGAGCCGATTTTGCGTGTTTGTGACGGAGATCATACGTCAGGAAATTGACCGAATTGTTCGGTAGGTATGTCATTATCGCGTCTGCGTTCACCGTCCTCGTGGTATTCGATATATCTCCTGATTATATTTTCGTGATCTATTCAAGAATCTCCCATTGGCCTCCGTAGGTCGGTGGTCATATGTGGGCTCTTCCACGCCTGCCTCCCGGCAGCTGTATGCTATCTTGCGGATGCCTGAACCCCAATTCTCCAGATAGGTCATCTTGTATAGTGTTTGATCGATTATCGGATTGTACGGGAATGAAAACTGCTGCCGAACAATGGACGACATCCGCTCCTCCGAATGCTTGATCTCAGTATTGTCCCATAAAATCTTCTTACGCATAGTCAAGGTTTTACAAAATGCTTTCAGCCGCAGATTGTGTCTATTCCCACAGAGGCTGGATAGAGCTGAAAAACTCAAATCCCAAGGCGCAAGTTTTTCACGACAAGGTGTCATCCAGATGCTTCCAACAGGCTTTTGACTGAAAGCATTTTGTAAATTCACTTCGAAATCGGCAAGAGACAGCAATCTTGATTCACGTTCGCCGACCTTGGCTAGTGGCATAGTCGGTTCAGTTCCTAGAGGTTGTTATTTCGAGAGAAATGGAGGGTATCAAGGTAGGCATTCCTAACAAGTGTAAGACCACAATTATTTGAGCATAAGTGTTATAAGGCAAAAGTTATCCAACCCCTATATTGTTCCCTCTACGTATTATGCTGCATACGGGATATGAAAAAGAATATATCCGTTGCCTGGGCATCCGATTACTGATGATGAACTCGCTGACCTGGAACCGCATCGGGGTGAAAATGAGGAGTATGCCACTCTGGGTGCGAATATATTCACACACCTGGGAGTTGGGACCATCGCTGTGTGGCGCTCTGTTGCCGCTCGGCTCTTCAGGGTACGGGAAATGGAACACGCCTGGAACTGCGATCCGCTGACCAGCAGCAAGATGCGGTTCCAGGTGCGCAGAGGAGAAGTGTCGGTTATAGGGAAACCACCGTGATTCACATTCGAGTTGTGTGACCTCGTGAGTTTCGGCGAAAAAGGTGATTATTCGCCGAGAAAATATCGGTGAATATCTTGCTTATTTGCCGGATAATCCATAGCTTTGCCGGAAAGAACACGCGGCTATGTATATATATCAAAGAGATGATTGGTGGCAGTTTCAGTATGATAAAGATGCTGTAATGAACAAGTTGGGGGCTGTGAGAGCCAGACAAGGGATGATGCTTGGCAGGATGCAGTCTCTCGGATTTGACTTTCAGGAAGAGGCTATGCTTGCCACGATGTCTCTGGAATTGGTACGTTCGTGCGAGATTGAGGGGGAAGCCTTGAATCTTACGGAGGTCCGGTCTTCAATCGCAAGGCGGCTTGGTATCAACTCTGCTGGTATGGTTCCAGTGTCCAGATATGTGGATGGCGTTGTGGATATGCTGTTGGATGCCACCCAACATTACGATGCACCACTTTCGGATGAGCGTCTTTTCGGATGGCACAATGTTTTGTTTCCAACCGGACGCAGCGGATTGTTCTCAATAGAGGTCGGCAAGTACCGCGGCGGAGAGATGCAGGTGGTGTCAGGGCCGATGGGGCAGGAGAAGATTCATTATGAGGCTCCAAAACCGGAATTTGTGCCGGAAGAGATGCGTCGCTTCATTGATTGGGTAAACGGGGACGACGGCACAGATGCTGTGGTCAAGGCTGGTGTCGCGCACTTGTGGTTCGTTTCCATCCATCCGTTTGATGACGGAAACGGGCGCATTACAAGGGCTATCACCGATATGCTCCTAGCTCGTAGCGAGCGTTCATCAAAGCGTTTCTACAGTATGTCCAATGAGATTAAAGTTCTGCAGAAGGAATATTATGAAGTGCTTGAGAAGACTCAAAAAGGTGATGGGGACATAACCTATTGGCTGCTATGGTTTCTTGGGTGCTTTGACAAGGCTCTTTCTTCAACGGAAAACACATTGTCATCTGTCTTGTCAAAAGCTCGTTTTTGGGAAGTTCATAAGGATTTACGGGTAAATGAGCGCCAACGAAAGATCATTAATATGCAGTTTGACGGATTCTTTGGCAAACTGACTACCGGTAAGTGGGCGAAAATCGGTAAATGCTCCACGGACACAGCCCTTAATGACATCCGTGATCTAGTGAATAAGGGTGTCCTGAAAAAGAATGACGAAGGTGGCCGCAGCACGAATTATTCGTTGCTTGATTGAATGGGGTGTCCTGTATTATATGAAATACATTTCTGAACCGTTTGTGTATTTTACAAAATACATGTGCAGTTGAACGTTTCCTAAACCATAGGAAAATAATTGCGGATTGCTTCCGAATATTTAGGAAATAATTATTTTTGTGGAATACCGCGTAGTGACATTCGATCAGGAAGGCACCTACAATTACAAAGGGTTGGACATCAAAGTCGAACGGATATGGAAATGATGGCATAACCCCGTCTTCCGACCCTTATTAGGTTCGGAAGGCGGGGATTATCTGCTCTTGCCCGGAGTGGGGATGCCATGGGGGCTTGGCCGGGCCGTCAAATCCAAACAATTCCTTAGTCCAGGTACTCGATCTTGAAGTCGTAGTCCCACTGGGTGTAGTAGAGGTTGCCTTTGGACCACTCGACTTCGCCGCGCTGGAAGTCCACGGTGTCGCTGCGGGGATATTTCTTCGCGGGTGAGAGGTTGCCGCCGAAATCGGTGTTGACAATCATCCTGTACGGCTCGATGCCGCCGAGGAAGAAGTCGCCGCCGTAGGAGGTGATGCCGAAACTCTGGTCAACCGGAACCCAGCCGTAGCCTTCGAAATAGACCTCGCCCCAGTCGTGGAGGTTGCCCGCTCCAGGATGCATCATCAGGCCGCTCTGCCATCTGGCCGGAATGCCTTTGTAGCGGCACATCGTGATGAAAAGCAGCGTCACCTGGCCGCAGTCGCCGTGACGGTTCGTCAGGACATATTCAGGAATATTCCCGATCGTGGAGTAGTCTCTGGCCGACGCCCACGGGAACGTCCTGTCGATCCAGGTGTAGATCGCCTTCGCCTGAAGGTACGGGTTGTCGATGCCGGCTGTGACCGAGTCGGCGGCTGCCTTGATCCTCTCGGTGAAGATCACATGCTGCTCCCGTTCGGCGGTATATTCCTTATACTCAAGATCCGAGACATTGTAGGCCAGCACTTTGGAGGAGTCGATCGGATGCCATTCGCCGCAGGAGGTATATTCAAAGACCTCGTGGAAGACGGTGGCTTTGTCCCGGGCGGTCCTGGCCTCCATATAGACGCTGCTGTGGGGGTTGGAAGGGTCTGAGAATGTGAGCTTTTCGGTAGGGTAGGCGGTGCCGTTCACCCCTGCCTCGATGAACTTCACACCGGTCTGCCTCGCCACGTCCTGCCGAGGAAGCGGCAGCCAGCAGCGGATGGTCTGCCCCGGGCGCAGGGTGTTGGCGTGGACGCTCAGGGTGAAGGTCACCCTCATCCTCTTAGGCAACGCGAGGTAAGGGTTCTCCTTCCCGGCGGCGAGGTTCTCAAGAACCTGCCGCTTGATCGCCGGAATGGTCGCCGCGTCGATGGCGGCGTGTCCCGAAAGCGAGGTGCCGCTCTTCGACAGATCCTGCTCCCTGTCATCGGCGGCGGCCTTTATAGCGGCCAGCTCCGGATTGATCCTGAACAGGTTGCGGGCGGCGGCGCTGAAGTACATCGTCTGCCTGCCGATCCGCGCCGACTCCAATTCCCCGCTGGCGGTCCACTTGTCGATCTGCCAGTCCGTCACGTCCGGAATGTATTTCTGAATATACTCCTTCACATCCTCCCTGGTGGCGCTGAACTCCGTCGCCATCCTTTGCGCCAGATCCTTGTCCCAGGAATATCTGTACCTCATCTGCCTCGGCAGCCAGAAGTTCGCCGCCAGCGCGAGCGCCACCAGCGCCCAAAGAACTATCTCTTTTCTTTTCATTGCCATAACTTACAACAGTTTGAGTCCGAGTCCGGGGCGGTCGGGAAGGGTGATCTTGCCGTTTACTACGGTCATTCCCTCGAAGCGGTCGTTGGCGATGAGGAGGTTGCCGTCGAGGTCGGCGAAATCCACGGCAGGGGAGATCTGGGCGGCGGCGGTCACGGCGCAGGAAGTCTCGGTCATACAACCGACCATCACCTTCATCCCCTCGGCGCGGGCGTAGTTCAGCATCTTCCAGGCCTCGCGCATTCCGGTGCACTTCATCAGCTTGATGTTGATGCCGGTGTAGGCTCCCTTAACCCTCTGGACATCAGCGAGGCGCTGGATGGCCTCGTCGGCGAATGTCGGGAGCGGGCTGCGCTCGGTCAGCCAGGCGTTCTCGTCCAGCATCTCCTTCGGCATCGGCTGCTCGACCATCACAACGCCGTGATCCTTAAGCCAATGGATCATCTCAAGCGCCTTCTCCCTGTCCTTCCAGCCTTGATTGGCGTCCACGGCGAGAGGCAGGTCGGTGATCTCCCGGATGGTCTCGATCATCTCCTTGTCGTTGTCCAGTCCGACCTTGACCTTAAGAATGTTAAACTGTCCGGCGCACTCCTTTGTCTTCTCGCGCACCACGTCCGGAGTGTCGATCCCGATCGTGAAGGTGGTGTCGGGAGCCTTGGCGGCGTTCAAGCCCCAGATCCTATACCACGGCTGCCCCATCAGCTGACCCACAAGGTCGTGCAGGGCGATGTCCACGGCGGCCTTCGCGGCGGTGTCCCCTTCGTTGATCCCATCCACATAAGTCAGGATGTCATCGATCTGGAACGGGTCGCTGAACTGCCCCAAGTCAACCTTTTTCAGGAAGTTGCAGACGCTCTCCACGGTCTGCCCGAGGTACGGCGGCATGGAGGCCTCGCCGTAGCCGGTGAATCCGTCATATTCAATCTTCACCTGCACGTCCGGCGTGGTGGTCCTTGAATATGTCGCCACGGTGAACGTGTGCCTCAGTTTGAGCTCATACGGCTCGAAACTCAGCCTCATCCTTGCCGAGCCGCCAACTTTGTATGGTTTAGGAATATTACCGCCGCTCTCCTTGCCGGCGCATCCTGTGACGAGTCCCCCCGTCCCGATGAGCAGTCCGCTCCCGGCGGTCACCATCCCCGCCGTCCTAAGAAAATCCCTGCGTTTCATTGTGCGCCTATTTTATTGATTCAATGAATGATGTCATTTCCGGAACCTTGCCGAGGGCGGAGTGGAAGAGTTTCATCTGGTTGCGGGTGCGGACGAGGTTGTGCTCCGGGTACTTGATCTTGTAGTAGGTGTCGCCGCCTATGTAGTCGGCGAAGAACCTTACTGCCTGCATGAATGGGAACAGACAGGCGGCGTATGGCAGATTCTCCCTCTCGATCGGGGAGAGGAACGGCTTTGTCCCTTTCAGATAGCCTCTTGTGAAGGCTTTGAAGATCTCCATGTCGAAATCGACCTTGTCCAGTTCCGGCGAATCCTCGGCCACAGGGTTGGCGGCGGTGCGCAGGAAGTCCCCGAAGTCGGAGAACACATAGCTTGGCATCACGGTGTCCAGATCGATGACGCAGAGGATCTTGCCGTCCTTGTCGAACATCATGTTGTTGACCTTCGTGTCGCAGTGGCATATTCTTTTAGGAAGCTTTCCCTCACGGTGCAGCTGCTCGGCCTTGCACATCTGGACCCCGTATTTGTCGATGTCTTCCAGTATCCTGTGAAGTTCCTGATTCTCTGTCTTGTCATCTGCATGCAGACATCCGGCCCTGTCCTCTCTGACAGCCTCGACCAACTGCCTGAGCCTCAGCTCCATGTTGTGGAAGTCCGGAATCGTCTCTCCGAGCGTGTCCGGGATGTCGGCAAGCATCGCCTCGAAGTTGCCGAAAGCCTCGCCGGCGTACTCTGAATATTCCGGATTGACGGTCTCGTAGGTGTAGGCGTCATTGATGAACACCGAAACCCTCCAGAACTTGCCGTCTTCCAGGCAATATGTCTTCGGCTTCTCGCTCATCAGCACTTCAACCTTCTCACCTTCAGACCTTAACGGAATGAACCTCAATACCTTGCGGTCGATGTCCTCCGCTCCTTCGGCCTCTAATTTTTTACGAATATGTCTGGTCACGGCCTCGATGTTGCCTTGGAGCAGATCCACGTCCGTGAAGATCGCGTTGTTGATCCTCTGCAGCACGTAATCCGGCGCGCCCCCCTCCGTGACAACCTTGTAAGTGTCGTTGATCAGCCCGTTGCCCAACGGCTTTATCTCCTTGACCTCGCCCTCGATGGCGAAAAGTTCAACTATTTTTTTCAGATCTGTCATTGTTAGTGTCATTTTTAAATATCAATCTCTCAAAGATAACCATTTCAATCAGGAATTTCAAGCGTTAGCCCTATCAATTTGAATATGAAAATTGTTATTTTTGCGGTTAACTCTTCACCGCTTGCGGAAAGTGACTTTGCAATGACTTTCGTGCGTGAGAGGTTTTTTATTAGTCATTATGGAACTTTATGAATATGCCCGTCCGGGGCTGATGGCCGGGAAAAAGATACTTTATGTGCACGGGTTCGCTTCCAGCGGGCAGAACGGGAGTGTCAGGACGCTGAGGCTGCTGATGCCGCGGGCCCAGGTGCTGGCGCCGGATCTGCCGGTGGAGCCGTTCGACGCGATGGAGTTGTTGAGGAATATGGTCGTGTCCGAAAAGCCGGATCTGATTGTCGGCTCCTCAATGGGGGCGATGTACGCGGAGATGCTGTACGGCGTGGACAGGATTCTTGTGAACCCGGCGTTTCAGCTGGCGGGCACGCTGCTGAAAAACAATGGGCTTGGACGGCAGGAGTTCCATAACCCTCGTCAGGATGGCGAGACATCGTTTCTGGTCACGAAGACCCTTCTGGAACATTTCCGGGAGGTCAGCTCGCATTGCTTCGAAAGGGCTTCGGAGGACCAGGACAAGGTTTTCGGGCTTTACGGAAAGCGCGACACCCTGGTACACACATTCGATCTGTTCTCCGGACATTATCCGCAGGCGGTCAGGTTCGACGGCGAGCACTATCTCAACGACGAGGCGATCCTCCATTCGCTGCTGCCGGTGATCCAATGGATAGATGACAGGCAGAATGGCGTTCAGAGGCCGGTGCTGTTCATCTCGCTGAGCGACAGGATCATCAACCACTCCAGCGGGTTCCACAAGGCTGTGGCCACGCTGGCCGCGGACTATGACATCCACATTGTCGCCGGGGTGCCGTACAACAATCCCGAATTGTGTCAGAAGGTCTTTGGATGGTGCGAGGAGAACCTCGGTGTCCCTGTCTGGAACCGTGTCACGATAACGAACCACAAGAATCTTCTACTGGCCGACTATCTGATCGACGCCGAGCCAGAGACCAACGGCGGCAAGGACTTCATGGGCACGATGGTCCATTTCGGCTCCGATGCCTTCAAGGCCTGGGAGGATGTCCTGACCTATTTCGCACGCCTTGGCGGGCAGTAGCCCCGTTCGGGCCGGCGTTGTGTCCCGGCAGACTCGCCGACCGGTCGAAGTGCCGGTCGAAGCGTCTCCTTAGTCCGTAGGGAAGACCACTCCGGCCTGGCGGCGGATCTCGTCAAGGATCTCAGCTGTGACAAGTGATGTCTCAAGGCTGTTGACGGACGATTCAAGGTGTCCGGATTCCAGCACATCTATGAATTCCCTGAACTCGCAGAGGTACTCGTCAGCGTCCATTGGGACGGAAATGTCGATGGTCTCCGGCCCGGAGGAGCGTCCCGAGGTCGGAGCGCCGCGCCTTGTCATCCCGGCGTGACGGCAGATGTGGATCTGATCCAGCGAGATGATACCTTTGTCGCAGGAAATCTCTGTGCGAAGGTTGGAGTCCGCTATCTTTGAATATATCACCGAAGCGCTCATCCCGTCATATTCAAAAATCACACTACCTTGCAGGTCAATGCGTTTCCACTCTTTCCGGTCGAGGCGCACCGGCACCTCGCAGGTTGTCACCTCCGCCTTGATGCCACTCGGCCTCCCGAAAAGCGCCACCATCGGGAAGACCGTGTATATTCCTATGTCCATCAGCGCCCCGCCGCAGCGTTCCGGATTCAGCGAGCTCGGCACCGGCGAATCCTCCTCCCCGGCGATGATCCTCTTGACAAGGTCGTATTTCGAGGAATACTGGCAGAATGACGCGAAGTAGTGCCGGACGGCTCCCATCCCGGACAGATGCTTGCGCGCCGCCACGAAGTTAGGACAAAGTGTCGAGATCATCGCCTCCATCAGCATCACTCCACTGGCCTTAGCGGCTTCCGCCATCTCCTTGACCTCCTTCGCGTTGGCGCCCATCGGCTTCTCACACAGCACATGCTTTCCCCGGTTCATGCAAAGAATCGCGAGGTCGTGGTGCGTGCTGTTCGGCGTGCCGATGTAGACCGCGTCGATCTCCGGATCGGCTGCCATTTCAGCGATGTCTGTGTAGACTTTACTTATTCCATGGGACTTGGCGAACGCCTCGCCGCTCTCTTTCGACCGGGAGCAGACCGCCGCCGCCTCGAACCGCGGATCCAGCACTGCTCCTTTAAGCACCCAGTCGCTGATGCGTCCGGTACCTACTATTCCGAATCGTGTCTTTCTCATTTCAACGCTCCTCTGATCTCAAGATAATCAAGAATCTTTATCCTTGCGGAAGTCTTTTCTGACGTGCTGACGGTCAGGACCTCGTAGCCAAGTTTGGGCGTCAGGCGCGAGACGCTCTCGCTGACCTCCGGCTCTATCAGGATCAGACCGCTGACGGATTTCTTAAGCCTGTAGGCGGCCTTTGTCACGGCCTCGGCAGAGAATGTGTCCGCTATCAGGATTATTCTCTCCGCGTCGGCGAACTTCTCCTTCCTTATCTTCTTCACCATGAATCTCACGTCGTTGCCTCTCTCGTGGAATGCTGTCGAGTAGCCTATCAACCCTTCGGGAACCAGGGACTTCAGAAGTCCTTCTGGGTAGGCGGTCTTCAGCGGTTCGTGGAAGAAGATGATGACAGGCCTCGGCCCGAGGGAGTCCGGGAAGAAGCCATTCTCGTCGGTGGGCTTGAAAATCTTGCCGAAAACCTTGTCACCGTGCCTGTAGAAACTAAGTTCCTCCACGATTATCCTGCTGCCGTTCTCGGCCTTCATCCTTTCCCGTGGGCCTGCGTCCTTGAATAGGTTCAGACCCACGATCCCAAGCATGGCTGCCAGAAGGGACACAATCAGCGACACTATTACTTTTTTCATGGCGGCTTGAATGTTAAATGTTACACACTATCCACAAAAATAATTAAATTTGTACGAATATGCCAAAGTTCAATCCCATATCCCGCTTGTCGGAAAGGAACCAGCTCCTTGTGCTCAGCCTCGTCGTCGGTATCGTGGTAGGACTTGCCGCCGTGTTGCTGAAAACCTTGATCTCATTGATTCAGGGAGGGCTTCACGATGCCTTCGAGGAAGTCCTGGGCGGGACTCTCTACTATCTTGTCCTCCCGGGTGTCGGCATGCTGCTGGCGATGCTGTTCTGCCGGTTCGTGATCAAGGACAACATCGGTCATGGGGTGACAAAGGCCCTCCAGGCTGTCTCCAGGCATGAGTCGAGGATCAAACCGCACAACATGTGGTCCTCCGTGGCGGCCAGCTCCGTCACCATCGGATTCGGAGGTTCCGTGGGAGCCGAGGCACCGATAGTCTACACGGGAGCCGCCATCGGATCCAACTTCGCCCGCTACATGGGACTGTCCTACAGAAGCATGACCATCCTGCTGGGCTGCGGAGCGGCTGCGGCAGTGTCGGGAATATTCAAAGCCCCTCTCGCCGGAGTCCTCTTCGTGCTGGAGATCCTTCTTTTCAACATCTCGATGACCTCTATGATGCCGCTGCTGCTGTCCACGGTGTCAGCGACGGTGGTATCGTACATATTCCTTGGCTCCTCGACCCCGTTCGAGTGCGCGCTGACCCCGTTCGCGCTCAAGAATATTCCTTATTACATCATCCTCGGACTTTTCTGCGGCGCTTGCTCCATCTACTTCATACGCACCACGTTGAAGCTGGAGGACAGGATCGGGAAGGTAAGCAACGTCTACCTGAAATGGCTGTTCTGCGCCGTCGGCCTGGGAATCCTGATCTTCCTTTTCCCTCCGCTCTACGGAGAGGGGTACGGATCTCTCGGAGTGCTTCTCAACGGCATGGAGCTGTCGCTTGACGGGCAGACACCTCTGGCCTTCCTGACGGACAGCCCTTGGTCTGTGCCGGTGTTCTTCGTGCTGATCCTTCTGCTGAAGGTCTTCTCCATGACGCTGACCAACGCGGGAGGCGGTGTCGGAGGAACGTTCGGTCCGACCCTGTTCGTGGGAGCGATCGCCGGCTTCGTGGTCGCGAGGACGTTCAACCTGATTTTCGGAGGAGCCACGACGATGGTTCCCGAGCAGAATTTCGTGTTAGTCGGCATGGCCGGACTCATGGCCGGAGTCATGCAGGCCCCGATGACAGCCATCTTCCTTATCGCCGAGATCTCAGGCGGTTATGATCTTTTCCTTCCTTTGATCCTCACTTCCACAATAGCGTTCGGCACCACGAGGATCGTCGAGAAATACTCGATCTACACGAAGCGTATAGCCCAGAGGGGAGAACTTCTGACCCACGACAGTGACCAGGCCGTGCTGACCCTTCTGAAGGTGTCCGATGTCATAGAGACCGACTTCTCCACGGTGAAGATCGATGACAGCCTCGGAAAACTCGTGGAAGTCGTCTCGGAGTCCACAAGAAACATATTCCCGGTGCTTGATTCCGTGGACCGCTTCCAGGGCTACGTCTCCCTTGAGGACATACGCAAGGACATGTTCCGCACCGATGAGTACGAGACCCTTCACGTCTTCAACTTCATCCGAAGCGCGGAGGAATATGTCTACGAGGATGAGAAGATGGACTCGGTGATGAGGAAATTCGAAGTCACCTCCGCGTGGAACCTTCCTGTCGTGAGGCGTGACCGCACCTATGTCGGCTTCGTCTCCAAGTCCAAGATATTCTCGGCCTACAGGGATGAGCTGAAGGTTGTCTCGCAGGATTGACGCGTGCGGGCAGTCGCCGTCGAATGTGGGGCGATGTTTTTTTACGGCAGGCAATTGCCTGCTTGTGAAAGTTGATTGATTAATAACACTTTATGAATATGAAGAATATCTACATAGACTACATCGCGCGCACCCTTTCCGTGAAGGATTGGCAGGTGGAGAACTGCGTGCAGCTTTTCGAGGAAGGAAACACCATCCCTTTCATCAGCCGTTACAGAAAGGAGAAGACCGGAGGTCTTGACGACATGGCTGTGGCGCAGATCAAGCACTGGAATGATGTCTTTACGGACATGGAGAAGAGGAAGGATGGCATCCTTTCCACGATCGCCGAGCAGGGAAAGTTGACGGACGAGCTGCGGAGCCGGATAGAGAATTGCGTGGTGGCCAGCGAGTTGGAGGATCTTTACCTGCCATACAGGCCGAAGAGGAGAACCCGCGCCACGATGGCGAAGGAAAAGGGTCTTGAGCCTTTGGCGGACAGGATGTGGAAGGTCGAGGTGACCGATCCGGAGGCGGAGGCGAGGAAATATGTCGGAGAGAAGGTCGCCTCGGTCGAGGAGGCTCTTGCCGGAGCGAGGGACATCATCGCAGAGAGGCTTTCGGAGTCGCAGACTGTCCGCGAGAATCTCAGGCACATATTCAGAACCCGCAGGATCGAGTCAAAGGCCACCAAGGCCGCCTCAAGTGATCCGGAGGCATCCAAGTTCAGGACTTATTTCAATTTCTCGATGCCGTTGCAGAGGATCCCGGCACACAATCTCCTGGCCGTTCTCAGGGCTGAGAACGAGGGCTTTCTCTCCGTTAGCCTGGACGCCGATCCTGAGAAATGCGGCAACAAGATCTACTATGATTTCTGCCAGGAGCACCGCTATCCGGGAGCCAGGCTCGCCGATCAGATCCGTCAGGCGGTGGATGACGCCTACAAGCGTCTGCTGGCACCTTCCCTTACCAACGAGATCCTTAAGGAGGCTAAGGAAAAGGCTGACATTGAGTCCATCAATGTCTTTGGCGACAATCTGACACAGTTGCTCCTGTCGCCGCCAGTCGGCCAGAAAAGGACGATGGCGATCGACCCTGGGTTCCGCAACGGCTGCAAGATTGTCTGCTTGGACGAGCAGGGAAACCTGCTGCATCACGAGATAATATTTCCTCATCCGCCTCAGAGCGAGAAGATCAAGTCCATCATGGCAGTGGCCTCGATGATTGATGAATATGCCATCGAAGTCATCGCCATCGGCAACGGTACGGCCTCCCGGGAGACGGAGGATTTCATAGGTCGTGTGGGGATTCCGGAGGATGTCAAGGTCTTCATTGTGAGCGAGGACGGTGCATCTATCTACTCCGCTTCCGAGGTGGCCCGGAAAGAGTTTCCGGACGAGGATGTGACCGTGAGGGGAGCGGTGTCCATCGGGCGCCGTCTGATGGATCCGTTGGCGGAGCTTGTGAAGATCGATCCCAAGTCGTTGGGTGTCGGACAGTACCAGCATGATGTAGATCAAGGTCTCCTTCGTGAGAAACTGGACAACACGGTTGTCATCTGCGTGAACAGCGTGGGTGTCAATCTGAACACCGCCAGCTCCTATCTGTTGAGTTACGTGTCGGGCATCGGTCCTGCCTTGGCTTCCAACATCATCGACTATCGTTCCTCGGTCGGCGGGTTCTCCTCCCGCTCGCAGTTACGTGATGTCCCGAAGCTTGGCCCGAAAGCCTTCGAGCAATGCGCGGGCTTCCTTCGCATCCAGAACGCCGAGAACCCGTTGGACAATTCCGCCGTGCATCCCGAGTGCTACCACATCGTGGACAAGATGGCCTCGGATCTTGGCGTGACTACTAAAGAACTTGTTGGCAATGAGGAGCTTATCGGTAAGATTGATCCTTCGGCGTACGTTGAGGGCGAGTTCGGCCTTCCAACGATCAATGATATTCTGAAGGAATTGGCCAAGCCCGGCCGTGACCCTCGCCAGAGCGCCCAGGAATTCAGTTTCGCCGAGGATATCCACGAGATTGATGACCTCAAGCCAGGTATGGAACTGCCGGGGATAGTCACGAATGTGACCGCCTTCGGTGCCTTCGTTGACATAGGAATCCACGAGAACGGTCTGATCCACATTTCGAAGATGCGTGGCCGCAAAGTGAAGCTTCACGAAAAGGTCAACGTAAGTGTCCTGGATGTCGATCTTGACCGCAAAAGGATTTCCCTAAGGCTCTTGGATAGTAAATAGAGGTCCTCTGAGGGTTTCCGGCTATTTCCTCCGACCCCTCCTGCGGCGCCCCCTGCCCTTCCCGAATTTTGGTTGAATCGGAGTTGAGTCTATCCCCGACAGGAGTAGACTCTAGTTTATAGTGTATCATTTAAACCGCCTCAAAAGTGTCAATCAATTTCAGGGAAGATCACTTGTCAGCAACTTGATGTCGAAATGTTAATGAATATTTGAATATTATTTCGTTTTAGAAGAAAAAATTAACTATATTTGCAAAACTGAAAGACAATATAGGTATAACAAGGAGTATTTAATTCGTTATGAGCGCTTCAAGAAGTGTATGTGACAACAAGGCGGTGGTTTATCTGCTGTCAGTAGTGGCCATTGTGCTTTGGGGAATGTCCTACATTTGGAGCGACAAGTTGATAGCTCTGGACGTTCCGATTTTCTATTTCGTCCCGATCAGGATTCTTGTCGCAGGCTTGTTACTCCTTGTCTTCAACATCCTCACGAAGGAGTTCCGTTTCATCGCCCGCAAGGACTTGTTGAAATTCGCCTTTCTTGCTCTGTTTGAGCCGCTTATCTACTTTCTTACCGAGACCTATGGCATCAAGGAGACAGGTTCGCCGACAATCAGCGCCATGATAATAGCGTCCGTGCCGATCTTTTCCGTTGCTGCCGGCGCGCTCTTTTTCAAGGAGAAGGTGTCGGTACTCAACGCTTTGGGAATAGCTGTGACCTTGGGGGGTATCTGTATGGTGCTTCTGAAGCAGGGGTGCAATGAGAATGTGTCGCCTAATTTCGTGTTGGGAATCATCCTTCTGATGCTTGCGGTTTTCTCGGAGGTAGGTCATGCGTCCCTGACCAAGCTTCTAGCCGACGGCTACAAGCCTCAGGTCATTGTGATGTACCAGTTCCTGATAGGCTCTGTCTATTTCCTTCCGTTCTTCCTGACGAAAGGCATCGAGAGTTTCGACGCCAGACTCGTTTCCTGGAAAGTCCTGGAACCTATTCTGGCTCTTTCTGTTCTCTGCTCCAGCCTTGCCTTCTCGCTCTGGGCGATGGCTATCAAGAGGCTAGGAGTCGCCAAGTCCAGTGTCTTCCTTGCCATGATGTGCGTCGCCACAGCTTTGATCGCCGAGATCATAGGCCGCGAGCACCTCACCATCCTTCAGTGGATAGGAGTCTTCGTTGCCGTTCTAGGCATCGTCCTTTCCCAGTCTTGCTGCTCATGCAAGCGCAAGGCATAGCGTAGCGTCCTCCTTCCCCCTAGTTAAGCATTCTAAAGCAACATAAAAGGCCAATATCGTAGCCCAATCGTGCCTCCCGGCACCCTTGGGTGACAATAAAGTGTGAAATTGCCGCCCGAGAGCGCGTCCTGAACCTTGGGCGACGAAAAAGGCCTTGAGTGTAGCCCAATCGTGCCGCCCGGCACCCTTGGGCAACGTATTAGACTATTGTTGTTCCCCGATAAAGGTCATCATAATCATAAGGGAACTTGGATAACATTATAGAGAAGTTGAAGAGCATTTCAGAACGTTAGTAAGCGTTTAAGTAATCATTAAAAAATAACTTGAACAATTTGTATATCTTTATGGTCTATAGTTCTTTTCTCATCAGTCATGTGCCACAGGCACACTCCTTTTTCCCAAAGAAATCCATCCTCATAAATCTGACACAAAATTTAGTTCAACTTATTTTTTAACGCATACTAAAAAAAGTTGGTAAAGTTTTGGCAGTGTTTTCAAGTATAGATGTCTTTTTATTTTTACGAATTACTAATTATAAAAAGAACAGACAAAAGAATAATCATGGCACGTGCAACGACAAAAGCTGATTTGACATCATCAGCCAACGAACAATTCAACAAGATGTGGAAACTCATCGACAGTATGACCGAAGGTCAGCAGAAAGCTGCCTTTTCTGAAGAAATGGCAACGGCCGGTAAAGAGACACATTGGAGCAGGGACAGGAACCTGCGTGATGTGCTGGTACATCTGTACGAGTGGCATCAACTGCTGCTGAGTTGGGTAAAAGCGAATCTTAACGGTGAACGCAAAACTTTTCTACCCGCACCGTACAACTGGAAAACCTACCCTGCAATGAACTTAGAGTTTTGGAGGAAGCATCAAAACACGCAATTGACAGAAGCAAAGGCAATCTTGAAAGAGAGTCACAAAGAGGTAATGGCACTGATAGAGCGATTCTCCAATGAAGAACTCTTTGCCAAGGATTCGTTCGGTTGGACAGGCGCTTCCACGCTTGGCGCTTACTGTGTTTCGACAATGGCAAGCCATTACGACTGGGCCATAAAGAAGATCAAGAAGCATATCAAAACAAGCAACGGGTATATAAAAAATGGAGGCATGAACAAAGGCTATTGACTGTAGATGTAGTTTCTTGGGCATACTGGAATATAATATAAAATACTTTAATTAAGATGTTTCGGAGAAAAGTTGTAATTTCGCAATAGAAGATGATAAACAGACAGTCAGATGCGAGAATTATCCGACATTTTACTTGTGATGCAGGCAGGCTCGATGGGAGTGTCGCTTACATTGTTGCTTGTTCTTGTGCTGTCGTGTCTTCAGAAGCCCGACACCACAGGAACGTATGAGAAAGTGCGATGGCTCTTGGCGCTTGCCATGCTGTTGCTCGGAGTACACTATTTGTCGCAGATGTGGTTTGGTTTCCGTGCGCAAGGCGACGATGTGGGGACCGTGGTCAATATACTTTTCTATTCGCCGGTTACTTATATCATGTCCTATTCGATATTGCGTATAGGCTGCGGACGCGGTTATCATCGTAAATTCTTGTCGGCGTCAGTGATAAGCATGGTGCTTATACTCTCCTGTTTCGCTTACGGTTATCTGCATTATGGCAGTCTGCATATGCAAGAAGTGTTGTACGTGATGGGATTGATATACCTCCTGACAGTGGTCTTCTTCATTGTTTATCCCATAAAAGAGATACGTCGTGTAAGGAAAATGGTGAACGAGGAGTCGGAACAGGAGCCAATACTTTACAACCTGTATATGCGTACAAGCGTCCGGTTGCTATATATAGCATCCATACTTGTGACATTCAGCATATTCTACACACCCGCGCTTTCCATTGCGGGACCTCTGTTTCTCGTTACCCTTGTGTTCTATATCATCAGTTTTGTGGCCCTTGGTTTCAACATCAGGCAAGTGAACGACATTCTTGTAGAGGAAACAGAGGAGGAAGTCTGTCCCGTAAGGGGAAACACTGCCACGGAAGCGGCCAGGACAGTTATGGATGACGAGCTTAAAGCGAGGATCTGTGGCCTGATCGAAGGATGGAGAAAGAGTCAGGGTTATGCCTCTGTCGAAATCAACAGCGGCACACTTGCCGGTAGATTGAATATACCCAAGCGTCAACTGGTGCAGTATCTTCGCGAAGTGGAAGGCAAGACCTTCCGCATCTGGCTCTCCGCTCTTCGTTTAGAAGAGGCAAAGCGTGAAATCTTGGAGCATCCTGAATATTCAAATGAGGCGATAGCCGAAAGTTGTGGTTTTTCGCGCAGCCATCTTCAGGTTAAGTTTAAGGAGGCAACTGGTTTGACCATCAACGAATGGCGGGCAGATAACGCCAAAGGCGGGCCGATAACGCCAAAGGCGGGCCGATAACGCCCAAAAATAAGTCTTAAGTGTTAGATTCGTCACAAGTCTAACACCTAAGTAACGGAAATCTAACACCAACCAATAGGAGCCGAACACAGTGTCCGGCTCCTTGTCTTTATCTTTGGTGTCTTATTCCTAACAAAACAAAATTATATTTATGAAGTCAAAACGATTCCTTCTTCCTCTCCTCGTGACACTGTGTTTGTTTGCAGGATGCTCTGACGATGGCCCGGCCACCGATCCGGTAGATGAGCCCATCGCCATAACCGAGAGCGAATTGAAAGAGGCCTTCTATTACACCTTTCCGCTGATGATCATGGATGCCACGGAGTCGGTGGAAACAAATGCCGAGACATTTGTTCCGGGCATACCGCGCGCGCCGGTCAATCAGCTTATCCATGCCGTGAAGATGGCCGATGCATCGAGCAAGTCGGTGGTGACACCTAATGTGGACACATATTACAGTCGGTTGTGGATGGACTTGGATGAACCGGTTGTGTTCGAATTCCCTGAAGTCAAAGACAGATTCTGCAATGTTCAGGTGCTTGACGCATGGACAAACACAACAAGCGTCATCACTGATGGCGGCACATATGTGTTCGCCAAGAAGGGAGTGAAGGTTGTTGTTCCGGCGGGAGCCACTCTTGTGGAGATGCCTACGACAATGGGCTGGTGTATCGTACGCATCCTTAATAAGGGAGAGGGCGACTATGAGAATGTAAGGAAGATTCAGGACGCCATGAAGGCTTATCCTCTTTCGGCTTATGGCGATGCGGGATATGTCGCGCCAAAGGGCACTTACGATGCGTCGAAGGATGTGAATCCTGTAAAGGCATGCATGGCGATGTCGCTTGATGAATATTTCGCCAAGGCAAACTCTCTCATGGAGAAGAACCCTCCTTTGGCCTTTGACACCGAGGTGACAGAACGAATGAAGAGACTTGGAGTCGGCCCGGGGCTTAAGATGAAGCAGATCGAAAACGGGGCGGAGATGTTCGCGCATGTCAAGGTTTCTTTCAAGGCAGACGCCGCTGCCGTTGCAGCCACATACAAGAAGAGCATAGGAGGAATATGGTCATATTTTATGGAGCCTATAGGCGACTTTGGCAAAGCCTATGATTTCCGTGCCGCCGTGGCGTTGGTGGGACTTGGAGCCAATACCAATGAGGTGGCTATTTATCCTCGTGCCGACTACGACTCTGACAAGGAAGCCCTCAATGGCGCAAATAGTTATACGTTGCATTTCAGCTCACTTCCTCCTGTCAAGGAAGGCGGCTTCTGGTCGATAACCGCCTACGGGGATGACGACTATCTTATTGATAACCCTATCAACCGGTATAATGTTACCGACCGCAGCGGATACAATCTCAATGCCGATGGAACGCTTGATGTCACATTGTCGGCTGCCGACCCTCAGGATGGTTCCTTTTGGTTGCCTACGGGCAATAAGGGCTTCCATCTTTTCATGCGCCTGTATCAGCCGGATTTAAAGGCGCTGGACAGCTGGACTCCTCCGACCATCACAAAGAAATAAGGAAGGATATTTTCCGGAGTGTGACAGGCCGTGTGGCACCGCATCGCTTCTTGGCAGAGTCGCCATGGACTGTGAATAGGTGCCCTTGGGCGACGAAAAAGGGCTTAAGTGTTGTCGAATCGTGCCTTCCGGCACCCTTGGGCGACAATAAAGTGTGAAATTGCCGCCCGGGAGCGCGGCCTGCACCTTGGGCGACGAAAAAGGCCTTAAGTGTCGCCGTACCGTGCCTCCCGGCACCCTTGGGTGACAATAAAGTGTGAAATTGCCGCCCGGGAGCGCGTCCTGAACCTTGGGCGACGAAAAAGGCCTTAAGTGTAGCCCAATCGTGCCTTCCGGCACCCTTGGGTGACAATAAAGTGTGAAATTGTCGCCCGGGAGCGCGACTTGAACCTTGGGCGATAATAATATGTGAAATTGTCGCCCGGGAGCGCGGCGGAGCTGCGGTGTGGCGGGCTTTCAGAACTGGCGGTGTGGGGGGGGGGACTGGGTCGTGGACTTATTGGTCGAAGAGTTCGGTGGCCTGGCGGAAGAGCTCGTCTATGGCTTCCCTGTCGCTTTGCTGAGACTTTTTGGGAGCATTATCCATTTTTCCGGGCTTTTCCGGAGTCCGGTTCTTAGGCTTTCCCGGGGAGTCCTCTTTAGCGCCTCCCGGGGAGTCCTCTTTAGCGCCTCCCGGAGAGTCACCCTTCGTCCGGGCGGAAGGCTCATTTAAACCGGATTTGTCAAAGTCTTCAATTCTGCCCATTTGCTGTTCAGCACCTGTTTGATTATCAATAGGTAACGAGGCTGGCGAAAGAGCGGGGGAGTCTTCGGAGGTGCCAGGCAGAGTGTCGGTCAGAGATGGCAGGCCGGCGACATCGCCGGCGGGACGGCTCCAAGGGTGTGTCAGCCACAATGCGGAGCCAAGGAGAACCAGAGCCACGGCGGCCACGGCGAACGGAGCCAAAGGCTTGCGCTCTATGGCCTTCTTCACATCCAAGGCACTTTGGAAGCGCTTTGCCGGAGCGCGCTGACAACATTTTCTCGCCACCCGGGCGTAGGTGGGACTCAGCCGGTCAATCACACAACCGAGCGAGAATATGTCGGTGTGGTAGTCCACGTTGCCACCGGAAATCAGTTCCGGGGAGGCGTAGACCTGCGTCCCGGCGGAACCCTTCAGCACGGAATGCGCGTCGGTATCGGACAGACCGAAGTCGATCAGTTTCACGTTGTTGCCGTTGTAGGTCAGCATGATGTTGGACGGCTTGAGATCCCTGTGGACAACCTGCTTGGAGTGCATGTACGAAAGTGCGTCACAGGTCTCGTTGATTATCTTGACTGCCAGCGTCTTGCCTACAGTGCCGCGCGGAAGGAGACTGTCCAGCGAACACCCGTCTATCCACTCCATCTCAATGCAGTTGCCCAGCGGTGGGAGGTTGACGAAGGCGTAGTACTCGCAGATGTTCGGATGATCCAATGAATATCCTATCTCGAACTCTTTCCTAAGGAGCCGTTCGTAGACCTGATCACCGGCATATTCACTCTTAAGCGCCTTGTAGATGCGGAACCTTCCGTCCTTGTCGGCACGCCAGATGTCGCAGTAGCTTTCCGGGCTGCTGCTTACCAGCTCGAACATTCCTTGCCTTGGATGCTGAGCCATGGTCGGTGTCTCGAAAAATCCGGATGCTTCGTCCATAATTCCTTAGATTGTCCAAAGATACCATTTTATACTGAATTTCCCTATGCCTCAGTTTCTTTGTAAGTGAACAAACATGTTGCTAAGGATCCGAGTTCGCCAACTTATTATTTAACAAACATGAAAATAGTAAGTTGCCTCAGATTAAGAGAATACCTTCGAGGATAGTTCTTTTTTCGAAGAAGGAGTGTGCCGGTGACACATGACTGATGAGATATAGACCGGAAAGATTCCTTAAGATGATGCAGCTTATTTTTGAAGGTTACTAAGGTAGATTCCGTGAAAGGAAGTACCTTTGTAGTCATGGATAAGAGCACAGCACAAGTAATGCTCTACGAGCGCTACCTCGGTTTCATTCTTCCCGATGGTATGTTGGATTTTTCGAACTGGTCTGGATGGAGACGATGTCTCTCACGGCCAGGAAGGCGAAGAAGAAAGTTGCGCACACCGGCATGCTGCACATACATCTTATTGATGGAGAATTATATAGGTAGCGCTATGGCCGGCGTCCGTTTGCGCCCCACCGGTGGCAAAAAGGATTAAAGGCACCGTGCTGACAATTGTGGGTGTTGGAAAAAGGGAAGTACTTGTCGTTGATGCTAAAAATATTGAATATGAGGAAAATAGCCTTTTTGATGGCGCTGATGCTGTCCGTGTGTCCGCTCGGCGCCGGGATGTGGGTCTCTGCGCGGGAACTGACTCCGCGCTGGACTTTGGAATATTCACGGAAAGACACTTCGGCGCTTTTCATGGACATCTACTCTCCGGCGGAGGGGAGCGTGACGGAGATTGACGGCCGCAGGAAGCCGACGATCCTCTATGTGTTCGGAGGCGGGTTCATGGAAGGGAACAGGCGTGACGGGACGGCTATGGAGTGGTTCAGGGATCTGACTGATGATGGCTATGGGGTGGTGGCGATTGACTACCGCCTTGGCTTAAAGGGGGTCAGGGGCGTTACCGCCTCGGAGTTCGTCGTGCTGTTGGAAAGGGCTATAAACCTTGCGGTTGAGGATCTGTTCAGCGCGACATCCTATCTGATCGAGCATCGGGATGAACTGGGCATAGATCCGTCCGCCCTTGTGGTCGCGGGATCCTCCGCCGGCGCGATAACCGCGTTACAGGCTGAATATGAGATCTGTAACGGAACGCCCGTCGCGTCAGTGCTCCCGGAGGGCTTCAACTATGCCGGCGTGATGTCCTTCGCCGGAGCCATCCTGGTCAAGGGAGGGTCTATTGAATATGCCCGCAGACATCCCTGCCCGACAATGATGCTGCATGGCACCGATGACGACCTCGTGCCATATTCCCGGATCGACAGCGGCGGCTATTCCTTCTGTGGCCTGGATGCCCTCGCCAAAGTGTTCTCCGGCAACGGCTTTGACTACCGTGCCTACCGCTATCTGTCCAACAACCACTCCGTCGCCGGATTCATGCACTTCACCCTCGACCTCCAAAAGTCCTTCCTTGAGCGCAACGTAATGGCCCGTCACAAGCTTAACGTGGATGCCCTGATCGAAGACCCCTCTCTCCCGTACTACCCCTCCGGCAACTCCAACCTCTACGACATAAGGTAGAAGTAGCCCAGCCCCCCAGGCGACGGAAAGTGTGGATTTTGTTGCCGAAGAGTACCGTGCGGCACCTTTGAGCGACGAAAAGGCGCGGAAGTGTTGCCTGAAAGTGTCGTGCTGCACTCTCGGGCGACGAATAGTGTGGGTTTCGTTGCCGAAGAGTCCCTTCATCCTTACGTCATTCTGTCCTACACCCACGGGCAACAAAAATGGACGGAAGTGTCGCCTGAACGTGTCGTGCCGCACTCTCGGGCGACGAAGAAGCGCTGAAGTGTCGCCTGAACGTGCCGTGCTGCACTCTTGGGTGACGATATTGGGTTAAAATGTTGCCTGAGGTGGGGTGTGGGATCACATCGTAGTACATCACCGTTGGGACGCGCCGTGGAACTGCACCGTTGGGACACGCCGTGGAACTGCACCGGGGCTGGCTATACTGGCTATACCATATTGAGGGCGGTGAAGAGGCGGCGGTAGGCGGCGGCTTTCTGTTCCAGGGGGAGGGGATAGGCTCGGGAGGAGGATGGCATACGGTAGAGGCGCATCGGGCGGCCTTCGAAATGGAATTCGGAATATTCCCCGGTGGCGGGGGCGGAGGTGCCGAAGGTTTGGCAGAGGGTGTCGGTGGCTTTCTCGCCGGTGGTTACAATGGCTTGGCACTGAGGGATCTGCCTTAACAGGGCGGGGATGTCGGTCGGGGTCACTACCTCCAGGAACTTGTCTGAGGCGTTGTCTTTCAGGCGGCGGACGGCGGTGGCGGTGTCGTACATCGCTATGCCGGTTCCGGTGCAGAAATCCACTATGTCGTCCAGTCTGAATTTCTTGGTGGCAACGTCCACGAAACGGTTCTTGTCGTTGAAAAATATCAGACCCATAATCCGCCACATGTCGTTGATGAAATTCGGGTAGTAAAAATCTATGCTCCAGCGTTTGGATTGGGGCGGGAAACTGCCCAGCATCAGCACCTTGGCATTAGCCGGCAGGAATGGCTCGAAAGGATGCCGCTCAACGGGAATTGGATTGCGGTCTGGAAACGACTCGTATGTGTTTAATCTTTCGATGGTTGAGCCTACATTTTCGGCCTCAGGGCATACGGTTTGACAAAGTCCGCCAACCACCGAAGCGCCCGAAACAATGGTGTTGTTACGGCAAGTCGCTTTTTCGGCCTCTGAACTTGTCGAAGCGATTAAAGTTTCTCCGGTCACTGAGTCTGCTGAAGTGACCGGAGAGACAGTTTTCAATCCTTTTTGAATATTCATTACTTGGCGGCTGAGCCAGCGGAACCGGCTGTACCTGCATCGTCAGCTGCGCCAGCGGAACCGGCTGTACCTGCATCGTCAGCTGCGCCAGCGGAACCGGCTGCACCTGCATCACCGGCTGCGCCAGCGGAACCGGCTGCACCGGCATCATCCGCTGCACCGGAGGCGTCGGCGGCACCTTCGACAAAGGCGACGATCTCACCTTTGGCGACCTTGTCACCCTGCTTGCCGAGGGTGGCCACTATGCGGCCGTCAACGGCGGGAACCAGTTCCTCCATTCCGTAATATGTCTGCACGAAGCCTATGCCCTTTCCGGCCTTGACCTCTGTGCCGGCGATCGGCGCTACGGAATCGTCCTCCACATCGACCTGCCAGAGAAGCTGACCCTTGGCCGGAGCCTGGACAGGAACGGCGTGAGGGTAGCGCCTGGCATATTCATCCACATCGAACTTCGGCATCTCGACCACAGGACGCACCACCTCGATCGGGGCGTTCGCCTTGGCCTTGAGGTCGGCCAGCTCGGCGTTGAAGCGCTCTTTGGCCACGCCGCTCCGATAGTCTCTGTACTGGCGCTCGTGCATCGCGAACTCGAAGAGTTCCTCCTCGTCCTGACCTTCGTCCCAGCCCTCTTCCTTCATCATCTGACGGAATTTCGGAAGCTCGTCCGGGTACATCTCCTGAGGGTCGCCGGTGTAGAACTCCATGCCTTTCTCCTTGGCGAGCTGTACGATCTCCGGAGCGAGTTCTCCAGGGAGGCGACCCATCTTGCCGAGGATCATGTTCCAGGTGTCCTTGTCGATCGTGGTCCAGCGAGGCTTGCCGTTCAGAAGGTTCAGGAGGTTCATCAGCGCGGTGTTCTTCGTGTACTGGCTGAACGGAGTCACAAGTGGCGGGAATCCGAGACGCGGCCAGACATATTCAACCTCCTGGAACAGCTTGACCATCAGGGTGTCGAGGCTGATCTCAGGACGGCCGTGAGCCCTTTCGGCGGCGTTGATGGCGCCTTGGAAGCCCTTGAGGTCGGCCATCATCGAGCCCATCATTCCGCCAGGAAGGCCGCAGCCCACGAGCAGCGAGCTCATCTTGGCGTTGGAAGGGTTGATCCAGTAGCCGAGGAAGTCGTCGATAAACTTCTGCGTGAGGCGGCGCACCTCCATGTATGCGTCCATATTCAGATCCTTCACAAGGAATCCGTCGGCCTTCAGCATCTCCCTGATGGTGATCACGTCCGGATGGACCTTGCCCCAGGAGAGCGGCTCGACGGCCACGTCCAGGACATCGGCGCCGGCGCGGGCCACCTCAAGCATCGAGGCAGGGGAGAAGCCCGGTCCCGAGTGGCCGTGGTACTGGACAAGGATATGAGGGTATTTCTTCTTGATGTCGCGTGTGAGCTGGCCGAGGAAGGTCGGACGGCCGATTCCCGCCATATCCTTGAGGCAGATCTCGTCGGCTCCATATTCAACGACCTTGTTGACGATGCCCATGTAATATTCAACAGTGTGGACAGGGGAGTTGGTGATGGAGAGGGCAACCTGCGAGATCATTCCGCCTTTCTTGGCGAATTCGACTGAGCGGCGCAGGTTCCTGTGGTCGTTGAGGCCGCAGAACGAGCGGGAGATGTCGGTGCCTTGCTTTTTCTTGACTTTGAACATCAGTTCCCTGACATCGGCCGGAACCGGGTTCATTCTGAGGGCGTTGAGGCCTCTTTCAAGCATATGCGTCTGGATGCCGGCCTTGTGGAAAGGGGCGGTCCAGCGGCGGACGGCCACGTTAGGGTTTTCGCCGAAAAGGAGGTTCACCTGCTCGAACGCGCCGCCGTTGGTCTCGACGCGGTCGAAGCAGCCCATATCAATGATGGCCGGTGCGACCTCCACGAGTTGGTCGACGCGGGGCACGTACTTGCCTGATGACTGCCACATGTCCCTGTAAACGAGGGAAAATTTGATTTCTCTTGATGCCATAATATTCGTTGTTGTCTAGTTGTTATCCAATCTGCAAAGATACTTATTTCTTAAAAAAAATATATTTTTGAAGCGGGTGGAATTTTGCTAACTTTGTAGGTTATGAGAAATGTGTTCTTGACACTGACGTTTTTTGTGCTCGTCGCCTTCATGGCAACGGGCTGCGACTTCTTCCGGAGGCTCGCCGGACGGCCTGACTCTGAGTGGATTGAGGCCAAGGCGGAGTCCATCAGAAAGGACGAGGAGGCTCTCCGCGCCCGCCAGGACTCGCTGGAGGCTGCCCGGAAGGCTGTGGCTGACTCGCTTGCAGCCGCTGATTCTGTTCGTCAGGCCAATCATCGCTATCGTTTCGTCGTGATTCTGGGCTCGTTCTCTAACAAAGAAAATGCCGAGCGCTACATCAAGGAGATCGCCGGCAAAGGCTACAAGGGGGAACTTCTGGCTTTCCGCAACAGCACCGCCGTCGGAGTGTGCGGAACGGATGATCCAGGCAAGGCACAGGAATCTCTCAAAGAACTCCAGAGGCAGGATTTTTGCCCTAAGGGCGCGTGGATTTTAGAACGGAAACAATGATGAAAGGAAAAATCACGATCATTTCGGCAATCTGCGCCATTCTCTTCGGGGGCATTCAAGCCAACGCCCAATTCAGAAACGGAGCCTCGTTCGCTGACCTGGACGACAGCGAGACGGTCCGCGCGCTCAAGGAACACGTCTCGACCATCTCGGCGGCGGTCATGGAGGGTCGCAAGGCCGGTTCGGAAGGGGAGAGAATGACCGCTGAATATGTCACCGAAGTCTTCGGCAGGTACGGTCTCGATGTGCTTTCCGGAAAGGACGGCGACATCTTCGGCATCAGGCAGGAAAGTGGTGACACGCTTACCTCCCGCAATGTGATAGCATTCTTGCAGGGCGGCGACAAAGCGCTGAGAAACAGATATATAGTCATCGGAGCAAGGATGGATAACCTCGGTTCCGACACCATGACGATCGACGGGCGGACTGTCGAACGGACCTATTACGGAGCCAACGGCAACGCCTCCGGTCTCGCGATGATGCTGGAGTTGTCCCGCATGCTCCGGACCAACAGGCAGTTGCTCGGCAGATCAGTGCTGTTCGTGGCGTTCGGCGCCTCCTGCCAGACCTTCGCCGGATCGTGGTACTTCCTGAACAGGGCGTTCTCGGATGTCAAGGAGATCGACGCGATGATCAACCTGGACATGGTTGGGACCGGCTCCAACGGCTTCTACGCCTACACCTCCTCCAACGCCGACATGAACGAGGTCGTCAAGTCGATGGCCGGGCAGCTCCAGCCGATCCTGCCGACGCTCACGGCGGCGGAGCCTTTCACTTCCGACCACAGGGCCTTCTACGACAAGGAGATCCCGTCAATCCTCTTCACCACAGGACATTACCCTGAATATTGCACCGAACGCGACACCCAGTCCATCATCGACTTCGACACGATGGAAAGGGAGCTTGAATATGTCTACAATTATTCCGTGGCTCTCATCAACGGGCCGAAGCCGATCTTCAATCCTTCTGACCTATCAGGGTTGACCTCTGCCAAAGGTAAGGACAACGTTGTGCCTTATTATGATTGCGACTACAGGCCGTCGTTCCTTGGCAGCCGCGATCCGAGAGTCTTTCTCGAAAAATGGGTCTACACCTACATGAAGTACCCTAAGGAGGCGGTGAAAAACGGCATCCAGGGTCGTGTGCTTGTGGATTTCGTGATCGACGAGAAGGGCAGGGTCAAGGATGTCAAGGTTCTCAAGGGTGTGGATCCGCTTCTGGACGAGGAGGCCGTGCGGATCATCAGCGCGTCGCCGGACTGGAAGCCGGGCTGGCTGATGGGCAAGAAGGTCAAGTCAAGGATGTCTCTCTACGTGGAGTTCCGGCTTGAGAAGAAAGGAAGTTTTGGGCTGAAAAAGCATGATAATTAATCAATTGCAATAATAAAATGGACTACGATTTCAGGAAAATTGAAAAAAAGTGGCAGACCTATTGGGCTGAACGCGGCACCTTCAAGACCAAGGAGGATCCCTCAAAGCCGAAGTTCTATGTTCTGGACATGTTCCCTTATCCGTCCGGAGCAGGCCTGCATGTCGGCCATCCGTTGGGCTACATCGCCAGCGACATATATTCCCGCTACAAGAGGCTGAAGGGCTTCAATGTCCTTCACCCGATGGGCTACGACGCCTTCGGACTCCCCGCCGAGCAGTACGCCATCCAGACCGGCCAGCATCCGGAAGTGACTACGGTGAACAACATCAACCGTTACCGTCAGCAGATGGACAGGATCGGTTTCTCCTACGACTGGAGCCGCGAGATCCGCACCTGCGATCCGGCCTACTACAAGTGGACTCAATGGGCTTTCCTGAAAATGTTCGGCTCATGGTACGACAACGATGCCCGTAAGGCTCGTCCGATAGAGGATCTTATCTCGGCTTTCGAGAGGGGCGGAAGCGCTGCCGTCAATGCGGCCTGCACTGAGCATGAGCCTTTTACGGCGGAACAGTGGCGTGCATATTCAGAAAAGGAGAAGTCCGATGTCCTGATGAACTACCGCATCGCCTACCAGGGCGAGACCGCCGTGAACTGGTGCGCCGGCCTGGGAACCGTTCTCGCCAATGACGAGGTGAAGGACGGGCTTTCCGTGCGCGGCGGTTTTCCGGTGGAGCAGAAGAAGATGCGTCAGTGGCAGCTCAGGGTTTCGGCCTACGCCGGAAGACTCCTCGAAGGGTTGGACAAGATCGATTGGACCGACTCCCTCAAGGAGATGCAGCGCAACTGGATCGGAAAGTCCAACGGCTGCGAGGCTGTTTTCAAGTGCTACAATGGTGAGACAGAGCACGATGTGACCATATTCACAACCCGCGCCGACACGATGTTCGGAGTGACCTTCATGGTGCTGGCCCCGGAGAGCGACCTGGTGCCGCTCCTCACCGCACCTGAACAGAAAGAGGCTGTGGATGAGTATCTTGCGGCGGTAAAAAAGAAGACCGAGCGCGAGAGGATCGCCCAGACAAAGACCGTCACCGGCGTGTTCAGCGGCTCCTACGGAGTGAACCCGATGACCGGCGGCAGGGTGCCGATCTGGATTTCTGAATATGTCCTCGCAGGCTACGGCACCGGCGCCATCATGGCCGTTCCGGCGCACGACAGCCGCGACTATGCGTTCGCCAGAAAGTTCAACCTGCCGATCATACCTCTCATCGAGGGCTGCGATGTCAGCGAGGAGAGTTTCGACGCGAAAGAGGGCCGTATGATCAACTCCGGCTTCCTCAACGGGCTGGATGTCAAGGACGCGATCCCTGCCGCCATTGAATATGTCGAAAAACAGGGCTTCGGCCACAGGAAGGTCAACTATCGTCTGCGCGACGCGATCTTCAGCCGTCAGAGGTACTGGGGCGAGCCGTTCCCGATCTACTACAAGGACGGCATCCCGACCCCTGTTCCGTTCGAGAAGCTGCCGCTGACCCTTCCGGAGATCACCGAGTTCAAGCCGACCGAGAGCGGTGAGCCGCCACTCGCCAGGGCGAAGGACTGGACCTATGAGGGTTACCCTCTGGAGACCAGCACGATGCCGGGATTCGCCGGATCCAGCGCCTACTATCTCCGCTACATGGATCCTCACGACGACAATGCCTTGGTGGACAGGAGGATTGATGAATATTGGCGTGACGTTGACCTCTACATCGGTGGTACGGAACATGCCACGGGACACCTGATATATTCCCGCTTCTGGGACAAGTTCCTCTTCGACCTTGGCTACGTCTGCGAGGACGAGCCTTTCCGCAAGCTGGTCAACCAGGGCATGATCCAAGGCCGGTCCAATTTCGTCTACAGGATCGTCGGCACCAACAAGTTCGTCTCCCTCGGCCTGAAGGATCAGTACGAGACCACCGAGATCCACGTGGACATCAACATCGTCCGCAACGACAGGCTCGACCTTGAGGCGTTCAAGGCCTGGAGGCCGGAGTTCGCCGACGCGGAGTTCATTCTTGAGAATGGTGAATATGTCTGCGGATGGGCCGTCGAGAAGATGAGCAAGTCGATGTACAACGTCGTCAATCCGGACAACATCTGCGATGACTACGGTGCCGACACCCTTCGTCTCTATGAGATGTTCCTTGGCCCTCTTGAGCAGTCAAAGCCTTGGGACACAAAGGGTATCGACGGTGTGAACCGCTTCCTGCGCAAGTTCTGGAGGCTGTTCTTTGACGGGGATGACCTCGTCGTGACCGATGAGAAGGCCACACCTGAAGAGCTTAAGGTTCTCCACAAGCTGATCGCCAAGGAGCAGGACGACATCGAGCACTTCTCCTTCAACACGACGGTCAGCGCGTTCATGATCGCTCTGAACGACCTTTCTGCCCTTAAATGCCGCAAGCGTGAGATCCTTGAGCCGTTGACGATAATGCTCTCGCCGTTCGCCCCGCACATCACCGAGGAGCTTTGGGAGGCTCTTGGCCACGGGGAAAGCATCACCTACGCCCGTTTCCCTGAGTTTGACCCGGCGCTGGCAGCCGAGGACAACGTGACCTATCCGGTCTCGTTCAACGGCAAGATGCGCTTCACTGTCGAACTGCCTAAGTCTCTGTCTCCTAAGGAGGTCGAGGCCGAGATCCGCGGGATGGAGCAGACCGTCAAGTATGTCGGCGGCCAGAATGTCGTCAAGGTGATTGTCGTTCCTGGCAAGATAGTTAATTTTGTTGTGAAATAGTTTATGTCAATCAATTCTTCAACAATTCTTCGAGGAGTCAAGGAGTACCTTCTCATCACCCTCGGTATAGTTGTCTACACGGTTGGTTGGGCTATTTTCCTTGCCCCGAACAACCTTATCGGTGGCGGTGTCTCCGGTATAAGCGCCATCATCCAGTATGCCACCGGCATCAAGATGGGATACTCCTATTTTGTGATCAACACGATCCTGCTGATCATCTCCGTGATCATCATCGGGCCTTCGTTCGGTGCGAAGACAATCTATGCCATCGTCCTCGCGTCCGCTTGCCTCAACCTGTTCCAGGCCATAATCCCTCAGACCATCATCCAGGATTTCGCGCTTTCGAACGGGAAACTGATGTGCTCGATCATCGGCGGATCAATGGCTGGCGTTGGCATCGGCATGTCGATCTCGCAAGGCGGAAGCACGGGAGGGACCGACATCTTGGCGATGATAATCACGAAATTCAGGAATATCTCCCCGGGGCGCATCATCCTTATCATCGATGTGTTCATCATTACCTCATCCCTGCTGTTCCCTTCCTACGGAGCGGACGGCCAGCTTCTTCCGTTTGACGCCAAGTTTTCCATCGCTGTCTATGGCATGATCATCGTGACGGTCAACGGCTATGTGGTGGACCTCTATCTCGCCGGCTCTAAGCAGAGCGTTCAGCTTTTTGTCCTGTCAAGGAAGTATGAGCAGATCGCGGACATGATAGTCAGGGACTTCCATCGTGGCGTGACTGTGCTGAACGGCGAGGGCTGGTACACCAAGCAGCCTGCATCCGTTCTGATGGTCATCACCAGGAAAACTGACGTGAATCTCCTCCTGAAAGCCATCAAACGTGAGGATCCGGACGCATTCCTTTCGATTTCCTCCGTAAGCGGAGTCTATGGACAAGGATTCGAGTCCATCAAAGTCGCAAAGAAAAGTTAGTTTTTTATAAAAAACGTTTAAATATAGCATCGTACCCCCGGGCAAACCACCGCCTGGGGGTTTTAATTTCTACCTTGGCTTTGACCACCATTACAAGAATTGACCACATGACACGTATCATTACTTTGCTGGCTATTGTCGAACTGTCTTTCTTCTTCGTCTATGACCTTATCAGCAGCAAGGGCAATCGCACCCGGAGGTATGCGATCCGGATGTCCTCGTGTCTTGGCGGGGTTGTTCTGGCGGTTTGTGAGCTTGTCTTCGACTCCCCGTTTGAGACCCGTGAGCTGGCGGCGGATCTTTCGTGCGCCGCGGCGGTGCTGGTGATGTATCCTTGTTCGTTCGAGAAGCCGAAGAGTTCGCTATTGGCTTCATTATGCCTGTTGTCGTTCACCTTGATGACATTGTTCGTGTATGCGTCCAAACCGAAGGGAACACTTGATTACCGGTTTCAGAGGGTGGCGTTTTCGTTCGCTCCGATGTTCCTGTTTGTCCTTGTCTATTTCTTCCGCTTGACCTACAAGCGGTTCTCCGCCATCAGAGCCATGTTCCGTAACACCGCCGTCTGGCATAATGTCGAAGAGTACGCCCGTTTCATCTATTCGATGATCTATCTGGTGACAGGGGTGATGTTGTTGTCCGCGATCTATGCGGTGGGCCATCTGGGCGATGTGCTTTCAGTCGTGACGGCGCTGCTCTACATGGCTCTGTATGCTGTCCTGTATCTCAGGGCGATGACAGGAAGGACTTTCATCATTCCATCTGACACGGAGGAAAGGATCAAGGACATCATAAAAGGCAACCTAAGGTCTTCCTATGCCGAGAAGGTGGACGATGACAGGAAGATGAACAATCTCTACAGGAGAGTGGTGATGTACATGGAGGAGAAACGCCCCTACCTTGACCAGACTTTCGACATGTCGAGTCTTGCGGACAGAATGTTCACGAACAAGTTGTATCTTTCGAAGACAATAAACATCCTTTCCGGGCGCAATTTCAGGCAGTTTGTCAACTTTTACAGAGTGAGGAGAGCCATAGAGCTGTTGAAGACGGATCCGAGGCTGAAGATGGGGGAGGTCTCGGAGATGTCCGGATTCCACTCTTCGGTCTCGTTCAACATGTCCTTCAAGGTGAACACCGGGAAGACCCCTTCCGAATGGCTGCAGGACTATTTACGTGAGCTTGAAAGAAAGTAGGGTGATTGGAAGAGGCCTTCCAAATCACCCTGCTTCTGAATCATTACCCTATCTTCCAGCTCTCAGGAGGGGGAGCGATGATGTCCATCTCCTCTTTCCGGACCGGGTGGATGAATCTTATCTCATGTGAATGCAGACATATTCCTCCGTCGGGATTCGACCGCGGAGCGCCGTATTTCAGATCGCCCTTGATGACGCAGCCCATCCCCGCAAGTTGGCAGCGGATCTGGTGATGCCTTCCCGTAAGCAGCTGAACCTCAAGCAGGGAGTATCTCTCCGTGTCCCTCAGGTGGGTGTAGATCAGCTTTGCCAGTTTGGCTCCCGGAGTCTTTTCGCCCCCTTTGGCGATGAAGCTTTTGTTCATCTTCTCATTACGCACCAGCCAGTCATCCAATTCCGCGGACTCCTTCTCCGGCGCCTTGCAGCACAGCGCCCAATAGATCTTGTGAATATTCCCGGACCGGAACATCTCCGAGAGTCTTGAAAGAGCCTTTGATGTCTTGGCGAACATCGTGATACCACTGACAGGCCGGTCAAGGCGATGCGGAATCCCCACATACACCTTGCCCGGCTTGTCATCTCTTTGGGCGATGAAGGCTTTCAGAGTCTCGGCAAGGCATTCGTCTCCGGTCTTGTCCGCCTGGACAATCTCTCCGGCCCTCTTGTTGAAGACCATGATGTGGTTGTCCTCGTACAGGATCCTGGATTCGATGTCCTGGAACTCTTCCTCGCCTAACCGTCTGTATTCCATTTGCTTATTCGATCGGGACGAGGGCGAAGCTTGGCTCGCCCTTGCAGCAGAGCCTGCCGTTCACCTCAAGTTTGGCGGTGCAGAAGAAAAGTTGTCCGCGCCTGTCGATCAACTTAGCTGTCACCTCGCACAGATCCCCCGGCTTCACAGAGTTCTTGAAACGTACCTTGTCAAGTCCGGCATAAAGCGTGAGGTGTCCCGGAATCTCATCCTTGACGAGAATCGCGCAGCTTTGTGCCATGATCTCGCAAAGGATCACTCCCGGAACGACAGGGTTGCCAGGAAAGTGGCCTCTTGTGAAGAACTCGTCCTCCTTGATGCGGTATTTGGAATGAGCCGTGCCTTCCTCGTCGATGTAGGCCTCCTCAATGAGAAGCATGGGTTCTCTGTGAGGCAGGAACTTTTTGATCTCTTCCTTATCCATGATTCTGGTTTTAAATGAATTACTCACACTTTCTGAAGGCCACGCACGCGTCATGCCCTCCGAATCCGAACGAGTCGGAGATACCGAGGGTCAGATCGGTCTTGACCGCTGTGTTAGGAGTGTAGTCGAGGTCGCACTCCGGATCCGGAGTGTCGAGGTGGATGGTAGGAGGGCAGATGCCGTCACGGAGGGCAAGCACCGTGGCGATCGCCTCTGCGGATCCCGCGGCTCCGAACATGTGTCCGGTCATGGACTTGATGGAGCTGATGTGGGCCTTGTAGGCGAAGTCTCCCAGAGCGATCTTGTAGGCCAGGGTCTCGGCGACATCGTTCAGTTTTGTGCCCGTACCGTGCGCGTTGATGTAGAGATTGTCTTTCTCCTTGTCGAATCCGGCCTCCTCAAGGGCGAGTTCGATGCACTTTGCCTGTGTGGTGCCGTCCGGCCTCGGGGCTGTGGAGTGGTAGGCGTCGCAGGTGTTGCCGTAGCCGACCATCTCGCCGAGTATCTGCGCTCCACGGGCTTTCGCATGCTCGTATTCCTCAAGCACAAGTGCTGCGGAACCGTCAGCCATGACAAAGCCGGCGCGGTTGCCGTTGAAAGGAAGTGAGGCGTAGTTCGGATCCGTGGCTCTGGAGAGTGCCTTGGCGTTGGCGAAACCGACGATGCCGATCGGGATGGTGGCGTTCTCGCAGCCTCCGGTGATGATCGCGTCGGCATAGCCGTTCCTGATGGCGCGGAAAGCCTCACCCATGGCGTTGGTCGATGTGGCACAGGCTGTCACGATGTCAAGACATGGACCTTGGGCGTTGTTCAGGATGGCGATGTGTCCGGCGGCGATGTTGGAGATCATCGTCGGGATGAACAGCGGAGAGATCCACTGTCCTGAAGGATCCTCGATCATCTTGGAGATCTCCCTGTACTGTGTGGCGAATCCACCGATTCCGGAACCGAAGTAGACTCCGAGCCTGAAAGGGTCGATGTTCTTGTTTTCACCTTGTGAGGAGAGCCCGGACTGCTTCATCGCCTGATAGGCGGCGGCCACGCCGTACTGTGTGAACAAGTCCTGCTTTCTTATGAACGGCTTGTCCATACCGTATTCCTCGGCCTTGAAATCCTTGATGATACCTGCGATTCCGACCGGGAGGTTGTCCGTAGGGAAGGACTTGATGTGATCGATGCCGCACACTCCGTTGCAAAGGTTGCTCCAGAAGGTGTTGACGTCGTTTCCTACCGGGGAGATGACTCCCATACCTGTAATGACTACTCTTTTATTCATGCTTAATCTTTTTATAATCTGTTATTGTTTAGTTGGATAGAAGCCCCGGAGCATTGGCGAGCAGTTTCTCGGCCCCGTCCATGAGGTCTTCCACAATCTCTTTGGCTGTCTCTTTTTTCTTGATCATTCCGGCGACTTCTCCGGCAAGGAAGCTGCCTCCCGCGAGGTCACCGTCGAACACGGCCTTGCGCATGGATCCGGTTCCGAATTTCAGAACCTCCTCCTTCGGCACGGCAGGGTCATATTCCATCTTGAAGAATTTCTTGGTGAAAGGGGTCTTGAGACCGCGCACAGCGTCTCCAAGTGATTTTCCTGTCACCATGGTGCTGACATCGGATGCGGCGATCAGCCTTACCTTGTAGTTCTCGTGGATGTGGCACTCGTCGGCGATGAGGAATCTTGTGCCGACCTGTACTCCCTGCGCGCCGAGCATGAATGCGGCGGCGACTCCGCGGCCATCGAATATTCCACCTGCGGCCAGCACAGGAATGTCAAGAGCGTCAACCACTTGCGGTACGAGAGCCATCGTGTGGATGTCTCCGATGTGTCCTCCGGATTCCGCTCCTTCGGCGACAACGGCAGTGGCTCCGAGTTCCTGCATCTTGAGGGCGTAGGCTACGGAGGCCACGACAGGGATCACCTTGATCCCGGCGGCCTTCCATTTCTCCATGTAGGCGGCTGGTGAGCCGGCTCCGGTGGTCACGATCTTTACGCCTTCCTCGATGAGCATGTCGGCGACCTCTCCGGCGTTAGGAGCCTGAAGCATGATGTTGACACCGAATGGCTTGTCGGTCAGCGTTTTGCATTTGCGGATTTCCTCCCTAACGGCTTCCGTGCCGAAATTGATGGAGGAAATCAGTCCAAGTCCGCCGGCGTTGGACACGGCGGCAGCCAGTCTCGCATCCGCGATCCAGGCCATACCTCCCTGAAACAGAGGGCGCTCGATTCCGAGCAAGTCACATATAACACTTTTAATCATATTCTTGCAAATATACTAATTAATGTTCAGATTACCATTCAACAACGGCGGCTCCTGAAAGAAGTCCGGCTCCGAATGCGCTGAAGACCAGGATGTCCCCCTTTTTGAACATTCCTTTCCTGTTGCATTCGTCAAGAAGGATAGGGCAAGAGGCCGATGAGGAGTTGCCGTGGTCGGTGATGTTGACAGGGAATTTCTCCGCCGGCTGCCCCATGTATTTGATGATGGCGTCGATGATCCTCTGGTTGGCCTGATGGATCATGAAGTAGGCGACGTCGCCCTTGTCGATGCCCACCTCGTCGAGAAGATCCTCCACTCCGTGGGTGCAGGCGTTTACGGCGAACTTGAAGACCTCGCGGCCCTTCATCTGCATCGGGACGGTCTCCTCCTTCTTCGTGATGTAAGGCGTGTCGTTCAGCGTGATGGTTTCCCAGATCTCTTCCTTGGACGGCTCGGAGTGCAGTTTTGTGCCTTTGACGTTGTCGCCTTCGGTCAGCACCACGGCTCCGGCTCCGTCGCCGAACAGCACGCATGTCCCTCTGTCCTTCCAGCTTGCCATCCTTGTCGGTTCCTCGACGCAGGCGATGATGGCGTTCCTGATCTTACCGGCCTTGTAGTAAGCCTCCACCATGTCCAGGGCGTAGACAAATCCCGGGCAGGCGCAGTTGATGTCGAACATTGGGCACTTGAGCCCCAGTTTCTCGCCGATTATGCAGCTTATGCTTGGGGTAACATATTCGGAAACCACGTTCGAGACGACGAACAGGTCGATGTCTTCGGCATTGAGCCCGGACATTTCGAGAGCCTTGCTGACAGCCTCGGCTCCGAGGTCCTCCAGGTTCTCGTCGGAGATCACGTGCCTTGTCTTGATTCCCGTGCGAGGGTAGATCCACTCATCGCTTGTGTCAAGGAATCCGGTAAGCATCTCATTGGTCACAACCTTTCTTGGAAGCGCGCTTCCTGTACCGATGATTCTCATAAATAAAATTCCTATAATTAAAGTATTAACCAAACAAAATTATGAATATGCCCATGCCCCTCAAAAATTAAGTGGTGAATAACCGTCCGGAGTCGCCGTCTTCGTGTTTTAAGTGGCGTTTTTTCCGAATATGTGGTGAATCGCCGCTCTTTTATAATCCTAAAAAGTGTTATATTTGCCACATAAAAGAGAAAAGGATGAGTTTTTTCAATAAGCCGGTTCCGGGGTATCTCCGGGGGAAGAACCAACTTATCTACACCGTGACGTTCACGGCGTTGTTCTCCATCGTGTTCCTTTTGGTCAGCCTTCCGTTCTCGCATAGCAGCTGGATGGCGCTGGGCAACTCAAGGTTCTTCGTCTTCACGGTGCTTTTCGCGCTTGGCTCGCTTATGATAGTAATCATCAGCAAGTACATAATGTACAAGACCAGAAACAAGATCAACATGACCATCCTGGGCTACATCATGTGGTGCGTGTGCGAGATTGTCGTGATCTGCCTGGCATATTCATTCATCACCGTGCCGATCACGGGCATCGGTTGGGATCAGTTCCCGGCCACGCTCGGGAAGGCTCTGATCTACGGAAACACTTCTTTGATAATTCCTTACATCCTCGCCGGGATGTACTATGCCATTCAAGACAAGAATCAGATCATCCGTCTGATGAACTATGATAATGTCGTCTCGGACGAGGCCATGCCGGTCTCGCGGCTTGAGAAGATAACCCTTTTCGACAACAATGGCGACCTCAAACTGTGCGTCAGCGCGTCGAACCTCTACTACATCGAGTCCGACGACAACTACATTGTGGTCTGGTACACGGACAGCAAGGGGGACTTGAAGCGCTACATGCTCCGTTGCCGCCTGAAGACCGTGGAGGAGAGTTTCCGGGGCAGCAGCCTCGTGCGGTGCCACAGGAAATACATCGTGAACATGGACAAGGTCAAGGTTCTGCGCAAGGAGAGGGATGGCTACGAGCTGGATCTGGACAATGACGCGATCGCCCCTATTCCTATCACCAAGACCTATTCGGAAAACGTCCTGGGCCGTTTCAACAACAGCGCAGGACGTCGTGTGGAGTAAAGTTCTTGTTCGCGGATTATTCGCAAAGCCTGTCGAGGGCGAGCTTTACGACGGCGCGGACCTGAGGCTTGTAGTCCGGATTGCTGCTCTTGAGGTAGCGGTTCGCTATCGCGCAGCAGATTGTACCGGCCTCGTGGCCAAGGCGTTTCGCCATTCCGGCGACAGCCGAGCTTTCCATCTCGAAGTTTGTGATCCTGTACTCTCCGAAGCGGAACGACTCAAAATCCTCAAGCATGTTCGGCATGGCGAGACCTTGTCTGACGACCCTGCCCTGCGGCCCGTAGAACCCTGACGCCGAGATGGTCGTGCCCTTGACCGTGCAGTCCTCGAATTTCCTGATGAGCTTCTCGCTGGCCTTCACGAAGTAAGGCGAAGGAAGGTGCCTGTCCCAGTGCGTGTGCTTCTTGAACGCCTCCTCCATCTCAAGGTTGGAGAGTTCGTCACGGCCTTCGTACCAGTTCATAAGGCCGTCACAGCCAACGGAATAGTGGGAGAAGATAGGGGAGCCGAGAGGAATGTCGGCCTGTACCGCGCCGCAGGTCCCGATGCGCAGGACGGTGAGCGTCCGGTGTTCTTTCTTTGGCTCGCGGGTCGTGAAGTCAACGTTGGCGAGCGCGTCCAGCTCGGTCATCACGATGTCGATGTTGTCGGTGCCGATGCCTGTTGACAGGACAGTGACTCTCTTGCCGTTGTACTTTCCTGTCGTGGAGACGAATTCGCGGGACTGGTGACGGAACTCGATGTCCGTCAGGTACTCGGAGACCATGTCAACCCTTCCCGGGTCGCCTACGAGGATGACGATGTCCGCCAGCTCCTCCGGTCTGAGGTGGATGTGGAACGCCGACCCGTCGTCGTTGATAATGAGTTCAGATTCTGCTATTCTCATATTCTCTGATTTTTAAAATTTAATGTCTTATCTTGCCAAAGATAGCAATATTCAGCGGAATTAACTATTTTTGTGGAATATGTGGCAAAGACTTCAAACTTTATACCTGTGCATCGCCACAGGTCTCATCGCGGCGCTGTTCTTTAGCGTCAAGGCGTTCACACTCGGCCCTGGCGGGGTTCATGCGGTTGAGCTGACCTATGTCAAGTACACTCCGTACCTGATTCTCATGATTCTTATCACGCTTCTTCAGTTGCTGGCGGTGTTCTCGTTCAATGCCCGCGTCTTCCAGATGCGCACCGCCGTGCTTTCGGCCATTCTGATGATAGCGCTCCAGGCTTGGTTGGGCGTGGATTATTTCACGGCTGACAAGGAGTGGATATTCAAATTCACCGCCATATTCCCCCTTCTCTCCGCGATCCTGAACTTCATTGCGGCGAGGTACATCCTTAGGGATCAGCTCCTTGTGGAGAGTGTCACACGCCTCCGCTCGCGGAAGAAGAATCACAAGATCTGACAGGATAACCAATCAATTAAGGTGGCGCAATCCCTTAAGGCACAGGGTCATAGCCGCTGCCGCCCCAAGGGTTGCAGCGGAGGATTCTCCAGATTGTGAGGAACAGGCCTTTGACGGGTCCCCATTTCTTGAAAGCCTGGATGGCATAGGTCGAGCAAGACGGCTCGAAGCGGCAGGTTTTGGGAATATAGGGGCCGATACAGGTGCGGTAGAACCAGATCAGCGCCAGGAACGGCGCGATGCACACCTTTCTCAACTTCTGCCTCCATGGAGGAATGTTTCCGCTGGGCTTCATGTCTCCGCGATTTTTTGCAGGATCGCACCCACCTGCTCCCGCACGGCGGCGTAGTCCAGAACCTCCTTCGTGTTGTAAAGGAAGAGTATTGAATATCCTTCCGGCGGCAGCAGCCCTTTCTGCGTCCTGTAGGCCTCACGTAGCCTGCGCTTCAGCAGATTGCGCTTAACCGCCCTCTTGAACAGGCGCTTCGGAACGGAAACTATGATGTTGTTAGGCGAGAGCCGGACAACATCATAGTTTTCAACCATTCTCCCCCCAGTCACTTCGTGACAGCCCCCCGGGGGGCACTGGGGACCGTATTCCCCAGACCCCTTGCGTCGCTCCGCGCTTGGCGCGCTGTCCCTCCTTGCCTCTCGCTGGACAACATCATTTTCAACCTTAATAGGATCCGGACTCTTGAGGAAACAGTATTTCAGACCGGGCGTGAAGCCCCAGCGGCCCTTGGACATCAGAGCCGAAATCTTCAACTTCCCGTGAAGCCGTTCGGATTTCGGTAGAGTGAGCATCAGGGACTATTTTTGAGCGGCGAGGTAGAGTTCGATGGCGCGGGCCACGGAAGGAGCCTCCGGCGTAGGAGCCTGGATCTCGATCTTGAGGCCGGCCTCGTCCATGGCCTTGACGATGGACTTGCCGTAGGCCACAAACTTGATGTCGCCCTGCTGGAAATCAGGGAAGTTCTCGTACAGGGACTTGACATCATAGGGGTTGTAGAAGACAATCATGTCGTAGTCCGTAAGGGTGATGTCTTTCAGATCCTGAGGGACGGACTTCACGAACACGGCGGTCTTGTACTCAAGGTTCTGAGCCTCCATCAGATTGGTCAGAGGAGAACTGTTTGAGGAATCGGACTGGGTCACGAGGAACTTCTCGTCCCTGTGCTTGGTTCCGATCTGCTCGATGATGGACTCCGGAGTCCCGTTGCCGAAGAAAATCTTGCGCTTGCGGTAGACAATGTGCTTCTGAAGGTACATGGCCACGGCCTCTGTGGTGCAGAAGTACTTCATAGTCTCCGGAACCTTCACCCTCAGTCCGTCACACAGTCCGTAGAATGCGTCGATGGTGTGGCGTGAGGAAAAGATGATGGCCGTGTAGTCAAGTATGTTGATCCTCTGTGTCCGGAATTCTCTGGAAGAGAGTGGCTCGATGAGAAAGAACTGTTTGAATGTGATGTCAACGCCGAACTTTTCCTTTAGGGCGACGTAGGGTGCGTCGTTGAGAGGTGCGCGCTGTGAGATTAAAATCTTCTTTATTGTCATAGTCCTACTTTTGTAATCCTGCAAGTCCGTGGCGTTAGAGCAACTTGGCTGAAAGCACCAGAACGGCGGTTGGAAGTAATTCAAGGCCGCAAAGATACAAAAATGTTGTGAAAGGATTGCAAACTGATGCGAAAATCTGTCCTCTCCGGAAGATGTGGAACAGGTAGGTGAAGGCCGTTATGTACAGTATGACGGTTCTTGTAACATATTCATTGCCAATCAGAACCTTGAACGCTGCGCCGATCGGGAACACTATGAGGAACAGGAGTATCAAATAGTTGTAGAACGACCTGTTGGCGGCTGTGAAGGTCTTGCTTCTGTAGGCGTCCATCTCAAGCTGCCAGTTCAGGAACATCCTCAGGATGAGGTAGGCGAGCATGGTGCCGCAGACGGCGGCCAGCTGAAGCGCCGGCGGCATCCCGTCCATGTAGTCCGTGTGGTAGAGATTGTGTGAATATGCCACCATGCACAGCGGGACGAACAGGACTCCGGCGACCAGGTTGCGGCTTCCGCTGAGCTGGAGGCTGTCCTCAAGGTCAAGGTTACCCTTCCATCGCTGTACACAGTACCAAAGCGACGGTAGAATCTTGAATAAACTCCTGGCACTCAGCAGGAGAAGGAATGTGAATATGACAGCGAGGCCACAGAATACCGGATCGTCGATCATGCTCGTCAGTTCCCACGTTTAGCGTTGTAGCCCATGTTCCTGAGCAGTTCCGTCACCTTGTCCCTCAGGTCACCCTGGATCGTGATCTCGCCGTCCTTGGCGGAGCCTCCGACCCCGCATTTCACCTTAAGCGCCTTGCCGAGCGCGGCCAGGTCGTCCTGTGTCCCGACGAAACCGCTCACCAGCGTCACCTGCTTCCCTCCGCGGTTCCTCCGGTCGATCGTGACCGTCAGTCTCTGCCTGGACGGCTCAAGGGCCTCCGCCTCGGGAACCTCCTCTTTCGCGTAGCTGAAGTTCGGGTCTGTCGAATAGACAACCCCAAGTCTTTGTTTCCAGTCGTTGTCGGCTTTCATGATTTAATTGTCAAAAACACTTTTCCAGATCAGCGGCGGCTCATTTTTTGCCGCTTATCTGTCATATTTTTGCAAAGATAGCGAATCCTTTTGTATCTTTGTCTGATTGTCAGCCGGATTCGGCCGATTTACGAACATTAGTTTATGGACATAAAGAAATTCAACCTGTGGAACAAGGTGACGGCGCTGGCTGTTCTGCTGATCTCCGCCTTCACCTATCTCTCCACCATCGAGCCGACCGCCTCCTTCTGGGACTGCGGAGAGTTCATCGCTTCATCGTACAAACTGGAGGTCGGACATCCGCCGGGAAACCCTGTGTTCCAGCTCATAGCAAGGTTCTTCACCATGTTCACCGGCCCGGATAAGGCCGCGGTTATGGTTAACTCGATGAGCGCCCTGTGTTCGGCGCTGACCATATTCTTCCTCTACCTTACGATCGTCTTCCTTGTCAAGAGGGTGGTCGCGCCGAAGAGGGAAGGGGAAGGCGGGACGGAAGAATATTCACCCGGCCAGGCGATAGCCATCTATGGCAGCGGCGCCGTCGGAGCTCTCGCGTATTGCTTCTCCGACACCTTCTGGTTCTCGGCGGTCGAGGGCGAGGTCTACGCCATGTCGTCCCTGTTCACGGCGATGGTCGTGTGGGCGATGACAAAATGGTACGAGGAGACCGACCGAAGGTATGCGAACCGCTGGATCGTGCTGATCTCCTTCCTGATGGGACTTTCCATCGGAGTGCACCTTCTGAACCTGCTGGCGATCCCGATGCTCGTCTACATGTACTACTTCAAGATGAGGGAGGACAAGCCATATTCATTCTGGGAATATGTCAAGATCATGGCCGTCTCGGTGGTGATCCTGGCGTTCATCCTGTTCTTCATGGTGCCTTACATCCCGAAGATAGCCGCCTATTTCGACCTGTTCTTCGTGAACACGCTGGGGCTTCCGTACAACACCGGAGCGGCGTTCTTTCTCGTGGCTCTGCTGACCGCATGCTTCTGGGGACTTTTCAAGACCTTGAAGACAGAGAAAGTGTTCTGGAACACGGCCCTGCTGTGCTTCACGACGATCGTGATCGGATTCTCCGTGTTCAGCATCGTGATCATCCGCTCCTGCGCCAAGACCCCTACCAACGAGTACCAGCCGGACAACGCCTTCACCCTCGTGCGCTACCTTTCCCGCGAGCAGTACGGCTCGACCCCTCTGCTCTACGGACAGTATTACGGCGCTCCGTACGAACTCGACCAGAAGTACTACTGGGCTCCGCTGAACGGAAAGTACAAGAAGGCTCCGGCTCCGGTTGACGTGAAGTACGACCGCGCCGGCAAGATGCTCTTCCCGAGGATGTACAGCACGGATGACAGGCACATCAGGTTCTACGAGTCCTACACCAACGGCAAGGGAACCCCTGTCCAGGGCGCTCAGTACAAGAAGCCGACGCAGGGAGCCAACCTTTCCTATTTCTTTGACTTCCAGCTTGGCTGGATGTACTGGAGGTACTTCATGTGGAACTTCGTTGGGCGTCAGAACGAGATCCACACGCCTTCCGCCGACATGTTCACAGGCAACTGGGAGAGCGGCATTCCGTTCATCGACAAGATCCATCTTGGCGACCAGAGCAACGCCCCGCAGTGGCTGAAGGACAACCCGGGCAAGAACCACTACTATTTCCTGCCGCTGTTGCTGGGTCTTCTTGGGCTCTGCTTCCAGTTCGACAAGGATCGCCGGGGCTGCTGGCTGACATTCCTGCTGTTCTTCATGACGGGAATCGCCATCGTGCTGTACCTGAACCAGTCACCGTATCAGGTGCGTGAGAGGGACTACGCCTACGCGGGCTCGTTCTACGCCTTCGCCATCTGGATCGGATTCGCGGTCGCGGCATTATATTCATGGATAACTTCCGCCTTGAAGGGAAAGCACGCCGTCGCCGTTGCCTCCGTTGCCTCCGTCGCATGTCTTTTCGTGCCGGCGCTGATGGCCGAGGAGAACTGGGATGACCACGACAGAAGCAACCGCTACACCGCCGTCGAAGTTGCCAAGAACTATCTCAACTCCGTGGAGCGGAATGGTTTGCTCATTACCCACGGCGACAACGACACCTTCCCTCTCTGGTACGCCCAGGAGGTCGAGGGCTTCAGGAATGATGTGAGAATATGCAACACCTCCCTTCTGGGAACAGACTGGTACATCGACCAGATGAGGTACGCCATCAACAATTCCGCGCCTCTGAATCTGTCGATAGGCCAGGAGCAGTACCTCTACGGAACCAACGAGTGGGTGCCGATCGAGGACAAGCGCGGCCAGGCCCTCCTGCTGTCTGACTGCGTCGCCGTGTTCAAGCACCCGGACGCCAAGCTGCTCTACCAGGACGGGAGGAAGATGGACTACTGGGTGTCCAGGAAGATGATCATTCCGGTCAACAAGGAGAACTGCCTGAAGAGCGGGATCGTGAGCGAGAAGTTCGCCGGACAGATCCCGGACTCCATCGTCATCGAGATCCCGAAGAGCAAGAGCTACCTGAGCAAGCCGGAACTCTTCGTCCTCGACTTCCTCTCCACCTATCAGTGGGACAGGCCTTTGAATATGCTCAACATGGGTGGCGACCTCAACATCGGCCTGAAGGACTACCTCATGTACGAGGGATTCTCCTACAAGTTCACGCCGATCCGCAACAAGGTCCAGTCTCTTGAGGTCGGCCTGGTGGACACCGATGACCTCTACGACAAGATGACTGACAAGTTCTGCTTCGACGCCGTTTCCCGCGAGGACTACTGCGTTGACTACCAGAACACCTACACGTTCCTTGGCGTGATGTCCCTGAGGAATATGTTCGTATCAGCCGCCAACGCCTTCATCGCCGCCGGTGAGAACGACCGTGCCGAGGAGATGCTGGACAAGTGCCAGCAGGTTCTAAAGCCGAAGAAGTACCCTTACGACAACTCCATTCTGGGCTGGGGATCCAACGCCCTCTTCCCGATAGAGATGGTCAAGGACTACTACGCCCTCGGCAGGCAGGATAAGGCCAGGGCTCTCGCCCGTGAACTCTCCTCCGAGCTGATGGAGTCCGTCAGGTTCTATCTGGACTTCTACCCGATGTGCAAGAACGAGTTCGAGTACAACTGCAACCTTGTCTACTACATGACCAACGACATCCGCAAGGCTGGCGACAAGGACTTCGCCGACGAGATAGAAAAGACCCTCGCCGGCTTCCTTTCCGTTCAGTCATAAGATGTTTCGAAAATCCCGATAGCAGTTATAGAAACAAAGGGATGATTATCCATCCCGAATCGCAGGTGGTGTTATAATTTTGCGCCGTTAAATAATAGAGCGTAAGATTATGTCACCACTTGAAATTTCCACGGCTGCCATGAGCGCCAATTCCGGATCGCTGATCATCGTTTGCGCTGTCGCAAGCGCAGTGATCCTTGTCATTTCCTTTTTCCGTGAGAGGCTGAAGGCCTTCAACGCCAAGCACAAAGTCATCACCTATTCCGACACCATCGTAAGGCCGGTGTCCTGGAACGGCGGCAAGGACGGCATCGACATCGACGGCATCCCTTACTACGGTTCCTACGAGGACGAAGACCATGACATCCTGGTCGGCAACGTGATGTCAATCCCTACCGCTATTCAGGCAAAGGAGGCAAAGGAGGCAAAGGAGGTGAAGGAATATGGAGACTCAGGAAGTCACGCTGCATAACGAGCTGAAGCGCAAGAGCATATTCCTGAGAGACTTCACCACTGAGCTCTACGCCAGCGGGGCGACTACGATCCGGATTGAGAAGAATCTCGGCAGGATCGCCGAGAGTTGGCACACGAAGGCTGACTTCTCCGTCCTTCCGACCTGCATCGTGCTGAACCTTTGGGACGAGAGGGAGGAAAGATCCTACTCCGTGACCGGGAAGATCCCCGCCGACAGGATCAATTTCAACACCGTCTCCGACCTGAGCGGACTGAGCTGGAAGATTGTGGAAGAGGGGCTTGATGTGACGCAGGCCACGGGCATATTCAGGAATATTCTTAAAAAGAAAAGGTTGAACCCTTGGCTTGTGCTGGTTCTTGTAGGGATGGCGAACGCGTCGTTCTGCGAGCTTTTCGGAGGGGATCTTGTCTCGATGCTGATAGTATTCATCGCCACGATCGACGGTTTCTTCCTCAAGCAGAAACTGCCCGCCAAGGGGATTGACTATAGGGTGGTCATCGTCCTGGCCTCCTGCCTTTCCGCCGTGATAGCCTGCTCGGGCTTCGTGTTCGGATGGGGCAGGACACCGGAGGTCGCCCTCGCCACCAGTGTCCTTTACTTTGTCCCGGGAATCCCGTTCTGCAACGCGGTGTGTGACCTTCTTTACGGCCACTACATCTGCTGCATCAGCCGTTTCCTGCACGCCGTGATGATCACGGTCTGCCTGTCGCTGGGACTTTGCATCGCTTTCGGGCTTCTGAATATTCAATTTCTATAATGGAACTTTTCTTTCTTATCATAAAAGACGGTATCTTTGCCGCTGTTGCGGCGATAGGTTTTTCAAGCATCAGCAATCCGTCACCGAGGGTGTTTCCTCTGTGCGCCCTGATCGCCGCCGCAGGACACATGACCCGCTACGTGTTAATGAATATCTATGGCTTTCAATTGGCCACCGGCAGCATGCTGGGCGCGCTTGTCATCGGTTTTCTGGCATTGCCGGCAGCCAAGATGATCAAGACCCCTGCGGAGTGCATCTCGTTCCCGGCACTGCTTCCGATGGTTCCGGGGATGTACGCCTACCGGACGATACAATCCTTGCTGCATTGCCTGGGATCTTATTCGGAGCCGACATTCATGCACTACCTGTACCTGCTGAGGTTCAATTGGATGACCTGTCTGGTGACCATCATCGCGATGGTGGTCGGTGTGATGCTGCCTATCCTGCTGTTTCAGAATTATTCTTTTAAGGTGACAAAGTAATGGAATTCAGACAACTACGCTATTTCGTCAAGGTCGCGCAATTGTGCAGCTTCTCCGAAGCCTCAAAGGCTTTGTTCATCTCCCAAAGCACTTTGTCCCAGCAGATAAAGCAGCTTGAGGATGAACTTGGGGTGGAACTTCTTGTCCGGGACTCAAGGCACGTCGCCTTGAGTGACTACGGGGAGCAATACCTTCCGTACGCCAAGCAGGTTCTCAAAGATGTGGACGCAAGCGCCGAGAGGATGAAGGATGTTCGTGAGTTGAGCATCGGCACGTTGAACGTCGGAGCCACCTACACGTTCTGCCCCTTGCTGGCTGACACCGTGAGAGACTACATGAAAAGATACCCGGGAATAAAGCTCAAGATCTTCTGCCGCTCGATGGAGAACCTTATGGAGATGTTGGAGCATGGCCAGTTGGATGTGGCTTTGTCCTACAAGCCACTGCAGAGCTACGACGACATCGACTCCCACATCCTGTTCAACAGCAAGCTTTGCGTGATCGCCGGCAAAGACAATCCCGTAGCCCGGATGGAGAGCATTCGTCTGACGGAATTGGAAAAGCTCCCGCTAGCGCTGCCGGCCAGAGGATTGCAGGCAAGGAACGCTTTTGACAGCCTGCTCTACGGCCAGAACTTCAAGTTTGATGTCCGTCTGGAGATTAACGATCTCAGCATGCTTTTGGACATGGTCTCCAGCACCGGCCTTGTGACGCTCCTTTCCGAGGCCACTGTCCGCGGTAACAAGGATTTCGTCGCCCTGAGTCTTGATCACCCGCACTCTGAAATGCAGGGATCATTCCATCTTCTCAAAGGCTCCTATTGCAAAAACGCCACGAAGGAGTTCCTCAAGATGCTGGTAGAGAACAATTCCTTCACGCTGGCGATGGACGCCATAGCGAACAGGTAGGGAAGCGCCGTCAAGCATGGGATGCGCAGATGCTTCGACCGGATCTGCGACAGGGGATCACCGAGGAAGTGCGCGGCGGGTAATGAGGTGAGAGTCAATGAAATAAGCATTCTCGTGGTGGGGCATTGAGTACCACGGGAATGCTTATGTTGGTTATTGCCAATGGGCTAGGTGCCACGGAGTGGATCAGTGCCTTTAGACCAGAGCCTTCACCTGTCCGGCGTTCAGCGGGATCATCTCGGTGATCGGCTTGTACTGGTACTGGTCAAAGTCGTTGATCTGGGCGAAGCCGGCTGACTTGTCTCTGCGGTAGTAAATGTACATCAGAAGGCCGCCTGGAGCCTCTGCTGGCACCTTGGTTGACCTGCCCTCAATGAAAGAGACGACCTCCTCCTTCTTGGTTTTCGGATAGTTGGCGGTCTTGCGGCGGAAGGAGCCTTCCTTGCCTTCGATCACATAGGAGGACTTCATGGCAAGGAAAAGGACCGCTGCGAACACTATGAGAGTGCAGCCGAGGATGAACATTGAGTCGGAGCAGAAGAGCAGGGCCACTCCTCCGGCGAGGAACAAAAGTGTGATGATGATGTCCTTTACGGATCTTGTTTTCTTGATATTTACGGTTTCCATTTTTTTCTGTTTTAAAAGTTATCCTTATAATAACATAATGTGGATCCATTGCCGGATAACGCAATGATCCGGTGAGCCGCTCAAAAAAGAGGGGAGCGGCACCCTTCGGGGTGCAGGGATCAGGAATATGCTGGATCGCCTTCATACACACCGTTGTGCCACCGGAAGAAGCGGCACTTTTGTGGAATTGGAATATGGAAACCGACCGCTATAGACGCAGCTTCCGCAGCGTAGGCAGGGAACGCTTAAGGATGACGGAACCGGTCAGGATCCTGGAACCCAGGATTCCGATCAGGATGTCTGTCCTGCGGGTGTGTCTGCACACGTTGCCGGAAGCACCTGTGACTGTGCGTACTACCGTCTGCCCCTCGGCCGTCGGGCTGGAAAGGCAAGGCGTGTTGAACTTTATGAATGAATGATCAGAATTTGCCGGATCTGAAATAATTCCGGAGGAAGCAGCGGCAGAAACCCCGATGTAAGCCTTGTCCTGTGGCGAGGAAAGGAAGTTGACCCGCAGCCCGTCGCAGAAAAACGCAAGGGCGGCGAGGACAACGGAAACCAGGCATAATCTGACGAGCGACTTCATGACCGGTTACCTTTTAAGTCGTACGAATATGCTCAGCGGCAGGTTCTTGCCGAACCTGTCCCTAAGTACCAGCTCACCGGATTCCAAGGAGGCGTCGGCTGGAAGACCGAGAGCCTGGCGGACAACGGTCTCGCCCAGAATGGCCGAGAATCCGTTGGAGTAAAGGTTCAGGACAAGGAAACTGTTTTCAGGAGCGAGAATCCTCCCGACGGTCTTCATCATGTCGAAAAGGCACTCGTCCAGCTTCCACTTCTCGCCGTCCGGGCCGTGACCGTAGGCCGGAGGGTCGAGGATGATTCCCTGATAGAGATTGCCTCGTCTGGCCTCGCGGCCGGCGAACTTCATCGCATCCTCCACCACCCAGCGGATGTCCCGGAGGCCGCTGCGATCCTGATTCTCATGCGCCCAGGTGACGACCTGACGCACTGAATCCAGATGAGTGACATCCGCTCCGGCGCATTTGGCGGCAAGCGAGGCCGCTCCCGTGTAGGCGAACAGGTTCAGGACCTTAGGGCGTGAGCCTGTCTTCGCGGCGATGTCCGATGTCTGTCTGAATATGTAGTCCCAGTTAGCGGCCTGCTCCGGGAAGACTCCCACGTGCTTGAAGGACGTGAGTCCGAGGCGGAGGCTGAACTTCGGGCCGCCATCATAGCGGATCCACCACTGATCCGGCATGTTCCTAAGCCTTTCCCACGTCCCGCTGTCCTCCTTCCCGGCCTTGCCGAATCCGGCTCCCGGCGTGAAGCGGGTGTGTGCGAGAGTGTTCCATTCGGCATCGCTCATGCTCTTGTCCCACAGAGCCTTAGGCTCCGGACGGGCAAGAACATATTCACCAAACCTTTCAAGTTTGGCTCCTTTGCCGGAATCCAGAAGTTCGTAGTCCTTCCAGTTATTAGGAACATACTCGATCGTCATAGCGCACAAATATAGGAAAAAGAAAGCCTATTTTGTTCTATCGGGACAGGATTTAATCGTTATAGTCTGATTGACTGATACGTAATCCGCTGGATTTTACTATATTTGCGCTCGGAATTTGTAAGATTTTACTAAAACAACAAGTTATGCAACAGCACATTGACACCTACGATTTCAAAGGCAAAAAGGCTATCGTGAGAGTGGACTTCAACGTTCCGCTCGATGAAAACTTCAACATCACTGATGACACCCGCATCCGCGCGGCTCTCCCTACGCTCAAGAAAGTGCTTGCCGAAGGTGGCTCCCTCATCCTCATGTCCCATCTCGGACGTCCGAAGGGAGTTGACCCTAAGTTCTCCCTCAAACATATTCTCGCCCACGTCTCCGAGTGCCTCGGAGTTCCGGTGCAGTTCGCCGAGGACTGCCAGAAGGCTGACGCTCAGGCCGCCGCCCTCAAGCCGGGTGAGGTTCTGATGCTTGAGAACCTCCGTTTCTACGCCGAGGAGGAGGGCAAGCCGAGAGGACTCGCCGCCGATGCTACCGATGAGGAGAAGGCCGAGGCTAAGAAGGCTGTCAAGGCAAGCCAGAAGGAATTCGTGAAGAAGCTGGCTTCCTACGCTGACTGCTACATCAACGATGCTTTCGGCACGGCTCACAGGGCTCACGCCTCGACCGCGCTGATCGCCGCCTATTTCCCGAATGACAAGATGTTCGGCTACCTGATGGAGAAAGAGGTCAAGGCCATCGAGAACGTTCTGAAGAACGCCCAGCGTCCTTTCACCGCCATCATCGGAGGTTCGAAGGTCTCCAGCAAGCTTGGGGTGATCAAGAATCTGCTTGACAAGGTTGACAACCTGATCATCGGCGGAGGAATGGGCTACACCTTCATCAAGGCCCAGGGCGGCCACATCGGAAAGTCTCTCCATGAGGACGAGCTTATGCCGGACGCTCTTCAGATCATGAAGGAGGCAAAGGAGAAGGGCGTGAACCTCTCCCTTTCCGTAGCCACCGTCTCCGGCCAGGAGTTCAGCAACGACACTCCTCGCAAGGTGTTCGACATATTCAACATTCCTGACGATTGGGAGGGAATGGACGCTTCCGACGCTTCGCTTGAGAACTGGAGGAAGATCATCCTCGCTTCCAAGACCATTCTTTGGAACGGCCCTGTCGGAGTGTTCGAGCTTCCTAACTTCGCCCACGGTACCGAGAAGATCGCCGAGTTCGTGGCTGAGGCCACCCAGAACGGAGCCTACTCTCTCGTCGGTGGCGGCGACTCAGTGGCGGCTGTCACAAAGCTCGGTTTCGCCGACAAGGTCAGCTACGTGTCCACAGGTGGCGGAGCCATGCTGGAGGCCATCGAGGGCAAGGATCTTCCTGGCATCGCCGCCATCCGCGACTAGCCGGCGGCGCGACCGTCAGCGCCCCTTCCTCTAAATTTCTCGGGCGAAGGGGCGTAAGAATCGCAGATTTTATGTAAGTTTGTACGAAAAGTGATTTTTAGGTTATGGATCTTCTGTTCGTACATTGGAATATGAATCCGGAGATATTCAGGATCGGATCGTTCGCCGTAAGGTGGTATGGTCTCCTGTTTGTTTCCGGTTTCGTTATTGGCTACTGGATGTTCGCGAGGTTCTTCAAGAGGGAAAAGGTCAACGAGGCCCTTCTTGATCCGCTTCTGTACACATTGCTGATAGGTACTCTTGTGGGAGCCCGTCTCGGGCATTGCATATTCTACCAGCCGGACTATTATTTCGGCTCCTGGAAAGGTTTCCTTGAGATCTTCGCCGTCTGGCACGGAGGACTCGCCAGCCACGGGGGGGCGCTGATGCTGCTCCTGTGCATGTGGTGGTTCGCGGGCAGGTACGGGAAGAAGAACCACATCGATTTCCTGTGGATTCTTGACCATCTGGCGATCGCCGTGGCGTTCGCGGCGACTTTCATCAGGCTTGGAAATCTCTGTAATTCAGAGATCTATGGCGATGTGACAAACCTTCCTTGGGGGTTCGTCTTCGAGCGCAGGGGGGAGACCGAGCCGAAGCATCCGACCCAGATCTACGAGGCGCTGAGCTATCTGATCCTCGGTGTCGGGCTGTTGTGGCTCTATGTCAAGAGGCTGGACAAGATGTACAGGGGTTCCTTCATAGGAATATTCTTCATCGTCTGCTTCGGGATGCGTTTCCTCATAGAGTTCATCAAGGAGCCGCAGGTGGATTTCGAGAGCGCGATGGTTCTGGACATGGGACAGTGGCTGAGCATTCCGTTTGTCCTTCTGGGCATCGGACTCCTGGTCTATTCCTATAAGAAGAGGATTCCCGCCGCCGCCGTCATCACCGACACCAAGCCCAAAAAGTCCGAGCCCACCCACTACGCCAAGGGTCTTAACGGATAATTTATGGTAAAGGCAATTTTTTTTGATATAGACGGCACCCTCGTGAGTTTCACGACTCACCGGATGTCCGAGAATCTTAAGGAGAAACTTCATAAGCTTCAGGCCAAGGGCGTGAAGCTTTTCATTTCAAGTGGACGGGCGAGGCTGGTGATGAACAATCTGGACGGCTTTCCGTTCGACGGCTATGTGGCGATGAACGGGGCGGAGACGACTCTTGACGGGGAAGTGATTGACAGTCACCCGCTTCCTGAGGCAACTTCCCTTCAGGTGGCCGAAATCGCTGAGCGGGAGAAGGTGTCCTGCTGGGTGTTCGCCGACAACGTGGCGGGGATCAACCATGCAAGCCCGCAGGCGATGGAGATCGCGGAGATGATCAACCTGCGCCCGCCTTGCTTCCTTGACCTCCGGCAGGTCGCGGAGAATCACACGGTCTATGAATATACCATATTCTTTGATGACGAACAGGCGCGAAGGCTGCTTTATCCGGTGCTGAAGAATGTCTCCTACACCCGCTGGCACCCTTATTTTCTGGACATTGTGCCGGAAGGCCTGTCAAAATCCTACGGCGCGGCGCGCATCCTTGAGCGCATCGGCGTGACACGCGAGGAGTGCATGGCGTTCGGCGACGGAGGCAACGACATCCCGATCATTGAATATGCCGGGATCGGTGTCGCGATGGGCAATGCCACTGACGATGTGAAGGCCGCCGCGGACTATGTCACTGACACTGTCGATGAGGATGGAATTGTCACTGCGCTTCAGCGTTTTGGCGTACTCTAGGAAACTTGGAAATTTTTTAAGTTTTTCGGTACATCGTTTTATTTTATTGAAAATAAATCACTTGATTAATCCGCCGCTTTTTAGGTGGCGGATTATTTTATTATATTGCTTGAAAAAATGACGGTTTTTGCATAGCATTTGCAGAATAGCTTGACGCAATTATAGAGATTATGGCTGAATTGACAAAGGAAACGATAATGATGACGGCGAACGGACTCTTCTCAAAGGATGGGGTCCGCGAGGTGTCCATCGATGACATCTGCCGCAAGCTCTGCATCTCCAAGAAGACATTCTACCAGTACTACGCCCAGAAGGAGGATCTTGTCGCCGACGTGGTGACCTACAATGTCGAGAGGAAGAAGGATGAGTTCGAGAGGATGGTCGAAGGCAAGAACGCCGTTCAGGTGCTTAAGGCCATGTTCGCCCTCATAGGCAGGAAAAAGACCATGGACAAGGACAAGAGGATGGTCAAGGACATCATGAAATACTATCCTGAGACCTTCATCAAGCACGCCGAGGATCGCTCCAAGGCACTTCACAACTTCTTTGTGGATTGTTTCGACACCGGAAGGAAGGAGGGACTCATCCGTTCCGACATGGACGTTGAGGGGGTGCAGCTGCTGATCTACATCATGCACGAGGGCATGGCCGAGTACCTTGACGGCGGCCACCGCATCGAGGGAAAGAGGGTCTCGTTCAAGTCGCTCTCCGCGGCCTTCGAGGACATCGTGACAAGGGTGCTGCTCACGCCGAAGGGTTTTGAGGAATATTCATCAATGGATAATTGTAAAAATAGTTAGTATAGTATGAAAAACAGATTGAAGTATCTAGTTCTGACCGCCGCGGCCCTGCCGCTTGCTCTGGCAGCGCAGGCCCAGTACCGGAATGACACCATCCCGAAGGAGTCGCCCAAGGACACCTCGCTGGTGACCCTGACCTTGAACGACGCCCTTCAGATCGCCTTGAGCGAGAATGTCGCCGTGAAGGTTGCAGACAAGGAGATCCAGCGTACGGAATATGCCAAGAAAGGCACCTACGCCTCCCTGTTCCCACAGATTAACGCTTCGGGAGCCTACCAGAGAACAATCAAGAAACAGGTTATGTACATGGACTCGGACAGCGGTTCGGACGAGGAGGGCGGAGGCGGAATGGGCTTCCTGAGCTCTCTGGGTCCATACTTCATGCGCATCAATGAGCTTTCCGCCAAGGCCGGGATGGATCCGGTGAAGATTGAGCAGACGGAAGGCGGTTCCGGCAGTGGAGGTTTTGCTGTAGGCCGCTGGAACACCTACAACTACGGTGTGTCGGCCTCGATGCCGATCGTCAACGCCCAGCTTTGGGAGAGCCTGAAGATCTCCGGCCAGAGCGTGGACCTCGCCGTGGAGAAGGCCCGTTCCTCAAGGCTGGACATGGTTACCCAGGTGAAGCAGGCCTACTACTCCGTACTGCTCGCCAAGGAGGCCTTCAATGTCTACAAGGATGTCTACGAGAACGCGGTTGACAACTTTGCCCAAACCGAGAGGCGCTACAATGCGCAGAAAGCCTCCGAGCTTGAATATACAAGGGCAAAATCAACGGTGGCCGCCGCCATCCCTGATGTCTACAATGCCGAAAGTTCGGTGATTCTCGCCCTCTGGCAGCTCAAGGCCGTGATGGGAGTGGATCTTGACAGGAACATCGACGTGTCCGGCTCTCTGGAGGACTTCTCCAAGGAGATGTTCAGGGACATCAACGAGAACAGCGACCCGTCTCTGGAGTACAACACCACCCTTCGCCAGCTTGAGATCCAGGCCGAGCAGCTTGCCTCGACAGTCCGCATGCAGAAGGCCGCCTATCTTCCGAGCATAGCCGCGAACTTCTCGTACAGCATGATCGCGATGACCAACGACTTCAAGTTCAGCGAGTACCAGTGGTCTCCTTACTCCTATGTGGGAGTCAGCATCTCCATTCCGATCTTCTCCGGCGGAAAGCGCCACAATGACGTGCGCCAGACCAAGGTGCAGGCCGCCCAGCTCGACCTCCAGAGGATCGAGACCGAGCGCCAGCTCAAGATCGCCATCCGCCAGTACCTCAACACGATGGAGACGAACATGAAGAGTTTCAACTCCGCCAACGAGGCCGTGGCCCTCGCCCGGAAGGCCTACGACATCGCCGCCAAGTCCTACAAGGTCGGCAAGAGCACGATCACTGAACTCAATGACGCTCAGCTGACATTGACGCAGGCCAGTCTGGCCCAGTCGCAGGCTGTCTATAATTTCGTGGTGGCGAAGTCCAACCTCGAGAAGACCCTCGGCTACGATTTCATCGACGAGAAGGGTGACATCGACCTTGAGAATATGTAAAAAATAAAAACATCAAGAATATGAACAAGACAATCAGGACTATGATTTTCGCCTCGGCCACCGTTCTTATGGCCGCTTGCGGAAACGGCAGGAAGGCAGACAACGCCGGGGCTTCCGCCCAAGTTGAGGAAAGGACTACCTTGATCTCGACGGCGGTCGCCACAAGGCAGGAAGTGCCTCAGACGGAGGTATATTCAACAACCGTTCAGGCGTTCGCCATCAACAACATCGCCCCTCAGACTGGCGGCAGGATCAAGAGCATCAAGGTGGATGTGGGCAGTTTTGTGGAGAGGAACCAGCTCCTCGCGGAGATGGACGCCGCGCAGCTTGATCAGGCAAGACTCAAGCTTGTCAACGATTCCACCGAGCTCAGCCGCCTGAGAAGCCTTTACGAGGAAGGAGGCGTGTCAAAGTCTGATTTCGATGCTGCCGAGATGGCTTGGAAGGTCAGCCGCAGATCCTACAACAACCTGCTTGAGAACACCTGGCTCCGTTCTCCTATCAGCGGAGTCATCACCGCGAGGAACTACGATCAGGGCGACCTTTATTCCGGCCAGGCGATCTTCGTTGTTCAGCAGATCACTCCTGTGAAGCTTCTGGTCGGCATCTCCGAGTCCGACTACACCAAGGTCAAGAAGGGCGACCAGGTCGAGATCACCGCTGACGCCATTCCGGGAAGGACATTCACAGGCAAGGTCAACAAGGTCTATCCTACAATCGATCCTACGAGCCACACATTCACTACGGAAGTGCTTGTCGGCAACACTGACAGGACTCTGCGTCCGGGAATGTTCGCGAGGGTGAAGGTCGAGTTCGGCGTGAACAACAGCATCGTTGTTCCTGACGAGGCCGTCGTCAAGATGCAGGGATCGGGCCAGAGAAGTGTCTATGTAGTTGGTTCCGACAACACTGTGAACAGCGTGATCGTCAAGGTCGGCCGTCATTTCGACAGGTATTACGAGATTCTCGAAGGCCTTAATGAAGGCGATGTGGTAGCCACCAAGGGTAGCTCCAGCCTCAAGGACGGGGCCAAGGTCGAGATTTCCAAGAACAACTAAAGAGTTTAAACTATGAGTATATACAGATCCGCGGTGAGGAAGCCCGTGACGACAGCGTTGATATTCGTAGCATTCGCTGTCTTCGGAATCTTCTCACTGATGAACACCTCCCTGGCGAACTTCCCGGACTTCGACGCCAACGTCGTTCTGGTGATGTCGTCCTACCCGGGAGCGAGCGCTTCCGACATCGAGAACAACCTCACCAAGGTGCTTGAGAACACCTTGAACGGTGTGGAAGACCTTAAGGACATCACTTCCAGATCGAAGGAGAATGTCTCCATCGTTGTCCTGGAGTTTGAATATGGTACCGACATCGACGAGGCCTGCAACAACATCAGGGACAAGCTGGATCTTGTCAACTCGTCGCTTCCTGACGGAGCTTCTGTACCGGTGCTTTTCAAGTTCGGTATGGACGACATGCCTGTGCTGATTCTTTCGGCGAAGGCGGACAAGAGCCTTATGGGCCTTGACAAGATCCTCGACGACAAGCTTGTCACTCCGCTTGGACGTGTGAAAGGCGTTGGTACCGTCAGCGTTTCCGGCGCCCCTGAAAGGGAAATCCATGTCTATTGCGACCCTAACAAGCTGGAAGCCTACGGCTTGAGTGTCTCGGGAATATCCCAGATCATCGCCGCGGAGAACCGCAACGTGCCTTCCGGCAGCATCGACATAGGCACCGAGTCATTCACGCTTCGTGTCGAGAAGGAATTCAAGGATCCGTCCGAGCTGCTGGACATTGTGGTCAGCACGAGGAACGGTCAGACTGTTTATCTCAGGGATGTGGCCACAGTCATCGACGGTCTTGAGGAAAAATCTCAGGAGTCTTTCACCAACGGTGAGAGAGCCGCTATGATAGCTATCCAGAAACAGTCAGGAGCCAACACCGTCAACGTCATCAAGAGTGTCAAGGAGAAACTCAAGACGATTGAGCCCACACTTCCGTCTGATGTGAAAATCACCACCGTGGTCGATAGCTCCACGAACATCCTGAACACCCTTAACTCCTTGAAGGAGACGATTATCATCACCCTTCTGGTGGTCATGCTCGTGGTCTACATATTCCTTGGCCGCTGGAGGGCGACGTTCATCATCGTGCTGTCCATCCCTATTGCATTGCTCGGGTCGTTGATCTACCTTTACGCGACAGGCAACACATTGAACATCATATCGATGTCGGCCTTGTCCATTGCGATCGGTATGGTGGTGGACGACGCCATTGTGGTGCTGGAGAACGTTTCCACGCACTTGGAGCGAGGCGAGAAACCTACCGAGGCTGCCGTTCACGGAACCTCCGAAGTCGGTATCTCCGTAATCGCTTCCACGTTGACGATGCTTTGCGTGTTCCTGCCTCTCACCATGGTCTCCGGAATGGCCGGAATCATGTTCAAGCAGCTCGGCTGGATTGTCAGCATCATCATGATCATCTCCACGACCGCCGCGCTTACCCTTGTCCCGATGCTCTGCTCCAGAATGCTGAGCAACAAGCCTAAGAACGGCAGACTCCATAGGGCGATCTTCGACAATGTGGAGAAGTTCCTCAACAAGATCTCCGATGGCTATGCCAAGATCATCGGCTGGTGCATGGTGCATAGGAAAACTGTGATATTCAGTGGTTTTGCTGTCTTCGTGGCGGTTCTTGTACTGCTTGGTCCCAGTGTCAAGACCGAGTACTTCCCGCACTCCGACGAGGGGCGTCTGACCGTCTCGATCGAACTTCCGGTGGGTACCGAGCAGACTGTGACCGGTGAGTTCGCCAAGGACTTCGCAGCCAGACTCCGGTCTGAAATCCCTGAGATCCAGGTGCTTCAGTACCGCTTCGGCCAGGCGAGCACCGACAACGCCTGGGGAAGCATGCAGTCCAACGGTTCGTACATCATCTCGATGAACATCAACCTTGGCTCCATGGAAGACCGTAAGCGCTCTTCATCCGAGATCGCCGACATCATCAGGAAAGATCTAAGGGAGTATCCTGAAGTCAAGAAAGGTACAGTCTCCGAGGGCATGGGAGGAGTCGGCGGCGCCGCTTCCGTCAGGCTTGAGATCTACGGCTACGACTTCGACGAGACCGACCGTGTGGCCAAGGAGATCCAAGGCAAGATGCTGGACAACGAGAACTTCACGCAGGTAGTTCTCAGCCGTGACGACTACACTCCTGAGTATCAGGTGGATTTCGACAGGACAAAGCTGGCTCTCAACGGCCTTAACTCCACGACAGCCGCAGCGGCTTTCAGCGCCGCGATGAACGGTTCCGTGGGATCCTTCTACCGTGAGGAAGGCGAGGAGTACAACATCCGCGTCATCTACGACAGGAAGTTCCGTACAAGCACGCAGGACATCGAGAACATCATTGTCTATACTCCTGCTGGCAAGGCCGTCCGCATCAAGGATCTGGGGACCGTGGTCGAGTCCAAGGTTCCTCCTACAATCGAGAGGAAGAACCGTGAGAGGTACATCACCGTGACGGGCATTGTGGCAACCGGACACGCCCTCAGCGAGGCTGTGGCCACCACGAACGCCATCATCAAGACCACCGACATCCCGAACAACATCTCCACCGACATCTCCGGAGACTTCGAGGACCAGCAGTCCATGTTCCTGAACCTCGTCGTGCTGATGGCTCTGATCATAATCCTTGTGTACATGGTGATGGCCTCCCAGTTCGAGTCGTTCATGAGTCCGTTCGTGATCATGTTCTCCGTGCCTTTCGCGTTCACGGGTGTGATCCTTGGTCTCTGGGCCACGAACACCGCGCTCGGCGTGATGGCGATGATCGGTATCATCATCCTGCTTGGTATCGTAGTGAAGAACGGTATCGTGCTGATAGACTACACGATCCTGATGCGAGAGAGAGGCATGAGCGTTGTCGATGCCTCCGTCACCGCGGCGAGAAGCCGTCTGCGTCCTATCCTTATGACCACCCTCACGACAGTGCTCGGTATGGTGCCTATGGCTGTCGGACGCGGAGAAGGTTCCGAACTTTGGCGCTCGCTTGGTATGACGGTCTGCTGGGGTCTGACGATCTCCACGCTTGTCACCCTGGTGCTCATTCCGACGATCTACTGCTCCCTCGCCACCGCGCAGGAGAGGCGCAAGGCCAGGAAGCTGGCGCGGATCAAAGGTTGATTCCTTTTCATTTGACATTTTATTTGCGAAAGATATATGAAATCGATATTTATATCATATAATCAAGCCTACGGCAACGAGATTGTCGAGCTGCTTGAGGGGTTCGGCCAGAGAGGGTTCACCCAGTGGCTTGACATCCAGGGCAGGGGAGGGGTTGATGGAATCCCTCACTACGGTGACCATGCGTGGCCTGAGCAGAACTACGCCATCCTGACGATTGTCCCTGACGAGAAAGTCACTCCGATTCTGGACGCTCTCCGTCAGAAGGATAAAGCCTATAAGGATCTTGGTCTGAGGGCTTTTGTCTGGAACATCGAGCAGACGGTCTAGCCGTCAGCGCCGCTCTTTTGTGCTCACGAAAATGCTTGCGGAGATCCTGCGGAATCGCAGGATTTCCGTAAGTTATTGTTATATTGTGCCGAAAATGAGTCCCGGCCATGACAGAAGAAAATGATCTCATAAAGCGGTTCGAAGGAATATTCATCGCCCATTATCCGGCAGTGAAGGGTTTCATCGCCGCCCTGCTGAAGTCGGAGGCCTACGCCGAGGATCTCGCCCAAGACATTTTCGCCAGACTATGGACAAGACACGACATCTGGGCGGAAAGAGACGGCGGTCACAGCGGCTACATCTACGCGATGGCGCGCAACGCCGCCCTGGACTTCATCAGGAAAAGGCGAAAAACCAGCCTACACGGAGGGGACTTCCGCCCGGAAGCCCTTGATGGATTGTTCTCCGAAAGCACTCCCCTCGACCCTCTCTACGCCGAGGAAATCCAGTTGCTGATGGAACTGGCCATCGAAAGGCTCCCGAAGCGCAGAAAAAGAATATTCCGGATGAGCCGTCTGGACGGCATGAGCAACAAGGAGATCGCCGAAGCTCTCGGACTCTCCACCAGAACAGTTGAGCATCAAATCTATCTGGCCCTCCGGGAACTTCGCAGAATCATCTTCCTGTTCCTCCTCCTGCATCTCATCTGAGCTTCCGCTTGGAAAGCCTTGCGATTATGCTGAAATTTCTGAATGCCCGACACCTTCCGGTGACCGGGCGACACTTCGGCGAGGATTGCCAGAATGGGGGTGCCATGAAGGTGGCTTGGAGATAGTCCTCAGACAAATCCAAGCGGCTCTCTCAATAAATATTCAAAAAAGATTTAAGTAGTCGCCCCTGTTTATACGTCTTATAGTCAGTGACACTGATTATAACACTTCTTGAATATGAACGGGTACGCGAAAAAAATCATCTCTCTGTTCGTCGGGCATAGGTTTTCCAAGAAGACCACCGCACGATTCTATGACTGGTTGACGGACGGTAACCACGCCGAAGAGAAGGAGGAGGCGCTGAGGGAACTCTTCGACAAGACGCTCCTGCAGGCTGAGGAACCTGACCTTGACCGCGCTCTGGCCGAATGGCGGCTCCGTAGCGGAATCCCATACACCGGCATCCGTAGCCGGCTCCGTAGCGGAATCCTATCCACCCACATCCATCGCCGACTTCCAAGGTGGCTCTGGCCATCGGCGGCCTCCGTACTACTGTTGCTGTCCCTCTCGCTGGGGGCGGCTCTCCTCCGGATGGCGAAAGACGAACCAGACCTCGTCCAGGCGCACATGCCATATTCACAGATCAAGTCGCTCACCCTGCCGGACGGCACCGAGGTGCGGCTCAATTCGGGCAGCACCCTGCTCTACCCGGAGAAATTCGGGCGGAAGGGGCGCAGCGTCTTCCTTATCGGAGAGGCGGGCTTCAAGGTGCAGCCTGACGCGAAGCGGCCGTTCGTGGTCAAGACGGACGGGTTCCAGGTCACGGCTTTGGGAACGGAGTTCGACGTGTCGGCCTATCCCGACGACAAGGCGGTCAGCGCCGTGCTCCTCGAAGGCAGCGTGCTTGTCGAGTTCGACAACCTTTCCAAGAGCAGAATCCTGCGCCCGGGAGAGCAGCTGGTCTTTAACAAGGACGACCGCGGCCTTCAGCTGAAAGTGCCTGACATTGAGGACGTGACGGCATGGAAGAGAGGTGAGTTGGTCTTCCGCCAGATGACCATCTCCGACATCATCACCGTTCTTGAGCGGCGCTTCGACGTCACATTCGTCTACAGGCTCCACGACTTCAGCACGGACCTCTATAGTTTCCGTTTCAGGGAGGATGCTTCCCTTGAAGAAGTGATGGAAGTCATCACCGACGTGACCGGAATCCTGAAATTCCGGATCGAAGACGACAAATGCCGCATCACCCGAAAATGATTGTATAAGGAATATGTCCGATGACCATCACCTCAGACACCGCTCCGGCCGCACAAGGTGCCGCCGTCGAGCCGTCTGAACGATAATAGATTGATCGTTAACCCTTAAAAAAGCTTTTCACCATGTAAAAAAGGACCCGGACGGACACCGCCGCCATGACCAGTACGGATGTCGTCACAGGCAGCCATTCAAGGCAACCGGTTCCCGCCAAGAGCGGAGAGGTTGCCGGCGAGCAGGCCTCCGTCCCGGATCCGAAATCAAGAACCACCCAACAATCAGGCATCTGTCCTGAGTCCCGAAACGCCGCGAACAATTTGGCGACAGCTCCGGCGCTTCAAAAACAACAAAATTAATGAACCAATTATTAAGTAGTCTATGCTGCGAAATTACAAAAATAATGCGAAACAGCGGAAGCGGGCGACGGCGTTCATGGCCCTCGCCTGGCTTCTGTGCATGTTCCTGATCTCTCCTCCGGCCAGCGCGCAGGGAGATGTCAGGATAAACCTTCAGAAAAAGGACATCACCGTGGTCAGCGCCCTCAAGGAAGTCGAAAGGCAGTCAGGCCTCTCGGTCGGCTACAACGACTCCGCCCTTGAGTCCAGCCCTGCCATCACCCTCAACCTTACGGACGCGAGGCTGCCCGAAGCCTTGAACGCCATCCTTGGCGGGACAGGATTCACCTACGAGATCAAGGATCGCTACATCAAGATCGTCCCTAAGCCTCAGGACAACCGCCCGCGGTCACGAACGATCACGGGACGGGTGCTTGACGAGAGACAGGAACCCCTCATCGGAGCCAGCGTCACCGTGGAAGGCACAGACGTGGGAGCGATCACCGACATCGACGGACGCTTCTCCATCGAGGCCTCGACCGGCAACGTCCTCCGCTTCACCTATCTGGGCTACCAGCCGGCAAGCGTCAAGGTGACAGAGAAGGCTGTCTACAACATCCAGCTGACAGGCGACGTGGACGTGCTGAGCGAGGTCGTGGTCACGGCCCTGGGCATCAGACGCGAGCAGAAAGCCCTGAGCTACAACGTCCAGCAGGTCAAGTCCGAGCAGCTTCTCGCCGTCAAGGACGCCAACTTCATCAACAGCCTCGGCGGTAAGGTGGCCGGTGTCACGATCAACAGCAGCTCCGCCGGAGTCGGAGGAGCCAGCAAGGTGGTGATGCGTGGTGTCAAGTCCATCGAGCAGAGCAGCAACGCCCTCTACGTCATCGACGGAGTTCCGATGTACAATTTCGGAGGAGGAGGCGACAAGGAGTTCGGATCAAGGGGAATGACCGAGAGCATCGCCGACCTCAACCCTGACGACATCGAGAGTGTGTCCGTCCTGACCGGAGCGGCAGCGGCGGCGCTGTACGGAAGCAACGCGGCCAACGGAGCCATCGTGATCACCACCCGCAAGGGAGAGGCCGGAAAGCCTAAGGTCTCCTTCTCCACCAACACCGAGTTCGTCACCCCGTTCGTCCTTCCTGAGTTCCAGAACCGCTACGGCACGGGAAGCCGGGGAAAGTCCGACGGCTCCACGATCCTCAGCTGGGGGCCTCTCCTCAACGAGTCCTCCCGCACCGGCTACGAGCCGAGGGACTTCTTCGAGACCGGCAAGGTCTACACCAACTCCCTGACCCTCTCCGCGGGAACGGAAAAGAACCAGACCTTCGTCTCCGCGGCCTCCGTCAAGTCCGACGGCATGGTTCCGAACAACACCTACAACCGTCTCAACTTCACGTTCCGCAACAGCACGAGCTTCCTGGACGGCAGGATGCGCCTCGATGTCGGCGGAAGCTACATCATCCAGAATGACAGGAACATGACCAACCAGGGAGTCTACTCCAATCCGGTCACTCCGGTCTACCTGTTCCCTCGCGGCGACGACTTCAGTCTCGTCAAGACCTTCGAGCGCTGGGATCCGGCCCGCAAGATCAAGACCATGTTCTGGCCGCAGGGCGAGGGTGACCTCAGGATGCAGAACCCTTACTGGATAGCCTACCGCAACCTGCGCCTCAACAACCGCAGACGCTACATGCTCTCCGCCGCCCTCAGCTACGACATCACCCCTTGGCTGAACCTGTCGGGGCGTGTACGCATCGACAACTCCACGACGAAGTACGAGCAGAAACTCTACGCGAGCTCCAACTCCACCATCACCGAAGGCAGCACCCAAGGCTACTACGCCGTGGCGGATCCACAGGAACGTCAGACCTACGCCGACATCCTCGCCAATGTTGACAAGCGATTCGGCGACTTCTCCATCGTAGCCAACCTCGGAGCCAGCATCTCCGACAACCGCTACGACGAGTTGAGCTACCGCGGCCCGATCAGGGAGAACGGTATCCCTAACGTGTTCAACGTCTTCGATCTGGACAACACCAAGAAGAAGGCCCGTCAGGAAGGATGGAACGAGCAGACCCAGTCCGTCTTCGCCAGTGTCGAGGCCGGATGGAAGAGCATGCTGTTCCTCACCCTCACCGGCAGGAACGACTGGGCTTCCCAGCTTGCGAACTCATCGACCTCGTCGTTCTTCTATCCGTCCGTGGGACTTTCGGCGATCCTGTCCGAGATGGTTCCGATGCCGAAGGCCATCGACTACGCCAAGGTACGCGCCTCCTTCAGTTCCGTCGGAATGCCGTACCCGCGCAACCTGACATCGCCTACCTATGAATATGACGAGACCACCCAGACCTGGAAACCTAAGACCCACTACCCGATCGGCAGCCTCAAGCCCGAGCGCACCGACTCCTGGGAACTTGGTCTGGATCTGCGCCTGTTCAAGGATCTGAGCGTCGCCCTGTCCTGGTACCGGGCCAACACCATGAACCAGACCTTCGACCCGAAGATCTCCGTGTCGTCGGGCTACTCCACGATCTACCTCCAGACAGGTCACGTGCGCAACCAGGGAGTCGAGCTATCCCTCGGCTACCGGCACACATGGAGAAACGGCTTCCGCTGGGAGTCCGGCTTCACGATGTCCGCCAACAGGAACCGCATCGTCGAACTTGTCAAGGACTACCGCCACCCGGAGACCGGAGAGATCATCAACAAGGACAGGCTTGACGTGGGAGGCCTCGGCAAGGCGCGGTTCATCCTCAAGACCGGCGGCACCCTCGGCGACCTCTACACCCAGTCCGGCCTCAAGCGCGACGTGAACGGCATGGTCGAGATCGACCCGTCCGGCGGCCTTGTGACCGTTGACAACCTTCAGGACATCAAGCTCGGAAGCGTCTTCCCTAAGGCCAACCTGGCTTGGCGCAACGCCTTCGACTGGAAGGGTGTCCACCTGAGCGCCCTCGTCACCGCCCGTCTTGGCGGCGTGGTCTACTCAGCCACACAGGCGGCCATGGACCAGTACGGAGTCTCCGAGTCATCAGCCCTCGCGAGGGACAACGGAGGAGTCCTCGTCAACGGACGCACCCTTGTAGACGCCCAGACCTGGTACACCGCCATCGGCACCCAGAGCGGGCTTCCGCAGTACTACACCTACAGCGCCACCAACGTCCGTCTCCAGGAAGCCAGCATAGGCTACACCCTGCCGCGCTCCTGGTTCGGGAACATCTGCTCCGTACAGCTTTCCGTTGTCGGACGCAACCTGCTGATGATCTGCAACAAAGCGCCGTTCGATCCGGAGTCTGTGGCCTCCACGGGCAACTACTACCAGGGCATCGACTACTTCATGATGCCGAGTACCCGCAGCGTCGGTCTGAACGCAAGGATTAACTTTTAAAGCCCAAAGAACATGAAACCACACAAAATAACAACGGTCCTCATCACCTTGGCTCTCGTCCTCGTCTCCTGCACGGACAACTTCGACAAACTCAACAGGAAACCCTATCAGGTTGACAACGAGGAGCTTCAGCGCGAAGGCTACATCATAGGCTCCACCCTCAAGGGAATGCAAGGCCTCGTCGTGCCGACCCAGGAGCACCTCTACCAGTTCATCGAGGCCCTGGCCGCCGGACCATTCGCCGGCTACTTCGGAGCCACCGTGGCCTGGACGGACAAGTTCGAGACCTACAACCCTCCGGTAGACTGGCAGAACAAGACATTCTCGGATGTGTTCACAAAGACGTACCCGTTCTACCGCGACATCCTCAACTTCACGGACGATCCTGTGGCCGTGGCCCTTGCCAAGCTCATGAGGGTGGCGATAATGCACAGGATGACCGACATGTACGGCCCGATCCCATATTCAAAAGTACTCGCCGACACCGAGGGTGAGTCCCTCGCCGTGGCCTATGACACGCAGGAGGAGGTCTACCGCCGGATGCTCGTTGAGCTCGACGAGGTCAGCGCCGTCCTTTCGGAGAACCTCGGCCTCGGCGCCGAAGCCTTCCGCAAGTACGATGATGTCTACTTCGGAGACCTCGCCAAATGGTTCCGCTTCACCAACTCCCTGAAGCTCAGGATGGCGATGCGCATGGTCTATGCCGACGAGGCCGCCGCCCGCAAGGCAGCCGAGGAGGCCGTCGCCGCCGGGGTCATCACGGCCAACGCCGACAACGCCTTCCTCACCGTGGCCGAGAACCGCTCCGCGATGGTGTTCAACGACTGGAGCGACCACCGCGTGGGAGCCGACCTGATCAGCTACATGAACGGCTACTCCGACCCTCGCCGCGAGAAGATGTTCACAAAAGGCCTCTACAACAAGAAGGAGGACTTCTACGGCATCCGCATCGGCATCGACGTGGCCAACAAAGACATCGTGACCGGAGTGTACTCCCGTCCTGTCATCACCGAGGCCAGCCCGTTCCTCTGGATGAACGCCGCCGAAGTCACGTTCCTCCGCGCGGAGGGAGCGCTGAGGGGATGGAATATGGGCGAGGATGCGAAGTCTCTCTACAACACCGCCATAGCCCTCTCGTTCGAGCAGTACGGCGTCGCAGGGGCGGATGAATATTCATCGGACACCGAGAAAATCCCCGCCGCCTACAACGACCCTCTTGGCGCCTATTCCGACAAGACAGGCCCGCGCAGCAGGATCACCATTGCCTGGGAGGACGGCGACGCGAACTTCGAACGCAACCTTGAGCGCGTCATCACCCAGAAATGGATAGCCATCTTCCCTCTATGCGTCGAGGCGTGGAGCGAGTTCCGCCGCACCGGCTACCCGAAACTCATCCCGGTGGTGGAGAACAAGAGCGGAGGAACCATCGACTCCGGCGTGATGATCCGACGCCTGTGGTACCCGCCTCTGGAGTATTCAGAGAACCCTAAGAACATCGCCGCCGCCGTCGCCGCCCTCGGAGGCCCTGACAACGGAGGCACAAGACTTTGGTGGGACAAAAAGCCATGAGGCCGCTTCCCTCCATCCGAAAGAGTGACACAAACGACAATCAAACAGATAATTAATGAATATGAATATGAAAGCGACAGCATCACCTGCCACCCTTCTTCTCCGCTTCTGCCTTTCGCTCCTCGCCGCCTGTCTTCTGGCCGGCTGCTCCGAGTGGAACGAGACAGAGCCTCTGGAGCTGAAGGTGAAAGGGGCCAAGGAACGCGCCCCTGAACTATGGACACGCTACATGGAAGTCCTGCGTGACTACAAGAACAGCAGCCACTTCCTCACCTACGCCCGCTTCGACAACGGAGCCGAGAAACCCGTCAACGAAGGCGGCTACCTCCGTTCCCTGCCTGACTCTCTGGACATCGTGACCCTCGCCCATCCTGACAGGCTCACCGGATTCGACAAGGAGGACATCCCGTCACTTCAGGAGAAGAGCACCAAGGTTCTGCTTCTGGTGGACTATGCGGGAATGGCCGGAACCGAGCTGGGCGATGTCTCCAGACTCGGAGCCTATCTGGACAAGATCACAGGCCTTGCAGCCGAACTCGGCCTGGACGGATTCGCGTTCACCTGCAACCCGCTCTACTCAGGCACCGACGCCGAGATCGCAGCCCGCAAGGAGGCAGCCGCGCTCATCGTCTCCAGACTCTCATCCGCCGCCGGAGCGTCCGGAACGCTGGTCTTCGAAGGACTGCCGGAAGCCCTTGAGCCTTCGGACATCGCGAAGCTCAGCCTTTTGGTCGCCCCGACAGCCGACCTTGACAACGTCGTGGACCTCAAACTGATGATGGCAGGGATTCTCTCCGCCCCGGGCATCAGCAAAGACAAGGTGCTGCTCTCCGCATCGATCGGAGGCGAGATGGCCGACGGCAACAACGTCAAGAAAAGCCAGGTCCCGCTGATCATGGACTATGTCGCCTCCCTCGGCCCGCTCGGAGGTCTGGCCATCCGAGGCATCGGAGACGACTACTACAACTCCGCGATGAACTACGCGGTCACCCGCTCGGTCATCCGCTCGATGAACCCGTCAAGATAACCCATAAAAAACAAAAGACATGAAAACGAAATACATAACCACAATTATCCTCCCGATGCTCGCCCTCTGCGCCGCCGGGCTCACCGCGTGCGAGGAGGAGTCGATCGGCCTTGACGCCGGCACCCTCCAGGACGAGGAATCCTTCGCCCTCATCAGGAGCGCCATGCGCAGCGACCATTCCTTCTCCGGAATCACAAAGGTAGACCTCTTCGCCGCCGAGGAAGGCGAGGATCCCGAGACCGTCATCATCGACGAACTCTTCCTCACCCTTGACAAACCCGCCACCGGCGACGTGACCGCCGAAATCATCATCGGCGACACCTTCACCGAAGAATACCTTGCCGAAGTGGAAAGAAGAAACGCGCAGGTGAAGGCGTATAACAATTATGTTAATAAATTCGGCTCTTCTAAGTTACCACTCTTCGACACGGCTTTCCTGACAACAGACAACCTGCAGATTGACAACACCACACTGACCATAACCGCTGGAAAAACTGTCTCCGAAAACGTTCAGGTAAAGGTTACCGGCAAAGACCTTGACCCCGACACCATCTATTCGCTTCCTCTTGAAATCAGACAGACTGACGCCTCCGGCTTGGTCCGCACACACAGACAACAATACATAATCTACATAAACCAAGAAAAAGTAACGATTGACTATTATGAGTTTCCTCCAATGAAAGACATCGAGTTGGATTCCGACTTGTTCACTGTCCTTTATGTCAATGTTGAGGAATGGTCGCCTATCGCCGCCAACATTTTGGCTTACATAAGGTTCAATAAAGAGAATTTTACCTTTACCTATAAAACGATCGGCAACATAGTCAATCTGCGCCCCGCCACGGTCGGCTATGACCAACTGACCGGCCGCTGCCTCTTCTCCCTCAGTCCGGATCTGCGCTATGTGCTTGAGAACTCTGCCAGATACATCCGCCCGCTTCAGAACATGGGAAGAAAAGTCTGCGTCTGCATCCAAGGTGGCGGGAAAGGCCTTGGCTTCTGCAACATGACCGACACCCAGATCGCCGACTTCTCCGCCCAGGTGAAGGAGGTGGTGGAACTCTATGGACTGGACGGCATAAATCTCAGGGACGAAGGCAGCGGCTACGGCAAGGAGGGAATGCCTCCGATGAACACCACCTCCTACCCGAAACTCATAAAGTCTCTGCGCGAGGCCATGCCTGACAAGCTCCTGACCCTTGTGGACAAGGAAGATCCGACCGAGTACTTCCACGATGTGACCCTCTGCGGCGGCGTTGAAGTCGGCAAGTACATCGACTACGCATGGCACGGCTATGCCAAGGAGAACGAGTTGTATCAGATTGTTGAGCCGTGGGAGGCCGATCATCCTTATAGCGAGTACACCAGGCAACCGATAGCAGGTTTATCTCCTGAACGCTATGGGAGTATAGCCATTCCGTCACAACTCATTGAAGGCGAGGGTATACTTACATATGAAGAAAAGCAGCAGCAGACTCTGAATATGTTTTTTTGGAAACGGGATGGACGGATGAGAAACAAGATTCTGGTAATCTATGCTGACATCACAGGAAAAAGAGATGGCGCATATGGTGGACAACCAGAAAATTTATTTAGTAGTCCTTATTTATTTATGGCTGACAGCGCTGCCTATTACACTCAAAGACCTAATGGCACGTGGCGACAAAGAACAATGAAATATTCTTATTTAATAAAAGGATTAACGACACACTCTCATGGTTACAATACATATAAAAAGGATTGGTGATCCATTAGCGATTCATTTTTACGTCAAATTCTGAACACACAATTAAACTTTAAAAACCGATGGACAGGTAACCTACAAGTATCGAAGGCCGCGGGATGCGGACGGGTACGCAGAGCAGAGTCTTACATCTGTTTACTCTATGATTCTTTAGAGTAGTCTTTTCTAATTACTGCTATTCTTTATTTCAAAACTGATTTTTATCATGAAAACGAATTATTTCAGAACCATCTCTTTACTGTCAATCACAGTGATGATGAGCGCGGCCTTTCAGGCCTGCAACAAACAGGCTGGGTCAATGGCAAACGAAGACGCAACCAGCCGAAACAGCCTCGACACACGTGCTGTCGGAGTTAAGACCCCGAAATTCACGGTCTACATCGAGACCAACGACGTCAACCCTCTCAATGCCGGAGAGTACTACTTCTGCAACTCTTCCCCACGTGAGGAAGTTGTTGACCACGTCATTCTGTTCGCTTCCAACATCCGCGGAAACGCCACTTCCGCTTGGCTGCATCACAACCAGAATCAAACCCACATTCTGAACAATGTCAGCACCTTGGTTCAGCCATTGCAGAACAAGGGGATCAAGGTTCTGCTTGGTCTGCTTGGCGACCACACCGGGGTTGGTTTTTCAAATCTTACTTCGGCGATGATAGATAGTTTCGCCCAGCAGGTGGCGACTTGTGTCAACACCAAAGGGCTTGACGGCGTGCTTCTGGACGAAGAGTATGCGGATTACTGGAATGCCCCTGCCGGACTGCCGACCCCAAGCTCAAGCATCCTGAGCAGCCTTATTCTGAAGTTGAGGGAACTTCTCCCTACCAAGAAGATCATGGTGTTCTGGTATGGAAATTATATGCAGGGTATAAGTCCTGCCGCTATCAATGCCATTGACTATTTCCATCCTGACTATGGATGTCATTATCTACCATCCGGCATCCCTGCGAGCAAATGGTCAAAGTTGACTATCCGCGAGACCAATGAAGGAGGATCCGTTCCTGATCAAGAAACAATAAGAAATTGCTCAAGTGACTATGATGGATACGGTGAAGTAATGTTGTTCAACCTACGACCTCTCAGTGCCACGGCAACCATCATGAATTGGTTCTCCGATAATCTTTGGGAAAGGACTGTCTGCTGGACAGGAACCGTACATCCTAAGAACTATTAGTTTCCAATTATATTCCTACTGATTATATTCCTTACAGGCATTATGTCCCTTGGCATCACGCCCTGAAGGAAACTCTCTAATGGAATCTAAATACTCAATAAAATGAATCGCTTTATCATCAATCAAATATTCATTTGCCTCGCCGCCGCGGCCACGCTCGCACTGCTGGCCGCATGCGGTGAGCGGGACTACACCAAGGATTCACCTTTCGACAATGTGGTCTACATCGACGCCGCCCGCGTCAAGGAACTCAACCAGTTCACCTTCAACAACGTGACCGAGACCGGCTCCCGCACCCTCGCCGCCACTCTCGCCTTTCCGGCCGAGCAGGACGTTAGCGTCAGCATCGGAGCCGACCCGTCTCTGGTCTCCCTCTACAGCTCCCGTCTCGGCGGAGGCTATTCCACCCTCGACCCCAAGCACTACACCCTTTCGGCCTCCTCGGTGGTCATCCCCGCCGGCCACGCCGCCTCGAAGCCCGTCACCGTGGACTTCCACGCCCTGACCGACCTTGAGATCGACAAAGGCTATCTCCTCCCTGTCACCATCGGAGGCGTGTCCGGAGGCATGGGCGTGCTTGAGGGCTCACGCACCGTCTGCTATGTCGTGCGCCGCTCCAGCGCCATCACCTCGGCGGTCAGCCTTCGTAACAACTACTTCGAGGTGCCGGGCTTCGACGCCGGCAGCCCTACCGCCGATGTTGTCAACGGCCTGAAGCAGCTGACCTACGAGGCCATCGTCCGGGTCAACGACTTCGGTGACGACAAGCGGGAGATCTCCACGATCATGGGCATCGAGCAGTACTGTCTCCTCCGCTTCGGTGACTCAGGCTGGCCGAAACAGCAGCTTCAGTTCGCGGTCCACGAGATCAAGTTCCCGGCTCCGGACAAGACCAAGATCCTCCAGCCGGGCGAGTGGTACCACGTGGCCGTGACCCACGACACCGAGTCCCGGACCGCCTCCATCTATGTTGACGGCCAGCTCTACAGCTCCATCGACAACTACGGCAAGACCGAGGACATCAACCTTGGCAAGCAGGAGCGCGGCAAGCACTTCATGTTCAAGATCGGCCACTCCTACGGCGAACCCGACGACATGTCCCGCATGCTGGACGGCGAGATCTGCGAGGTCCGCGTCTGGAGCGTGGTCCGCACCCGGGAGGAGATCTACAGGAACATGTACGATGTGGATCCGCAGACCCCGGGCCTGTGCGCCTACTGGAAGTTCAACGAAGGCCAAGGCGACACCGTGAAGGACTGGACCGGCCACGGCAACGACGCCGTCTCCCACTCCCCGGCCATCTGGCCGACCGGCATAGAAGTCCCTGTCAAGAACAAAGACTGATACCCACGGTCAGCTACGGAGTGGGCCAAAGACCCGGCTTAATCCTCGGACAAAGGCTCCAACCCGTGGCACCTAACCTCTTGAAAATAACCAACATAAGCATTCTTGTGGTACCCAATATCCCCACCACGAGAATGCTTATATTGTTAATACTCATCATATTACCTGCCACGCCATTCCCCTTATCCATCCCAGCATTCCACACCGCTCCTGTTCCCGCACGCCAGACACCGCTCATAGCCCGGTCACAGATCCTGTCGAAGCATCCGCACATCCCATGCTTGACGGCGATTCCCTACCTGTTCGCTATGGCGTCCATGGCCAGCGTGAAGGAATCCCGTTTATTATTTATAGACTTTTTGTTATCTTTGTGTCTGGAACGGTAATTGTTGTTACCGTCCCGGACATTTTAATTTTATTGATTATGGAAAAGATAGCTTCTAACGAAAATTTTGCTGAGATACTCTCTGACAGCAAGCCTGTTCTGGTTGATTTCTGGGCGACCTGGTGCGGCCCGTGCCGTATGCTTGCCCCGACGGTTGAAACCATCGCCTCTGAATATGACGGCAAGGTCACGGTCGTGAAATGCAACGTTGACGACTGCGAGGATGTGGCTGCTGAGTATGGCATCAGGAATATTCCTACCCTGCTGTTCTTCAAGGGCGGCCAGGTGGTTGACAAGCTTGTCGGCAATGTGCCGAAGAGCGAGATTACCGCCAAACTGGACGCGCTTGTCTAATCTTATCCAAAAAAACTGAAGAAATGAAAAAGTTAGTATTCGCTGCCGCCATTGTGGCAGCCACAGTGTTTTGCACTGACGCTTCCGCTCAGCGCTACAATTCCGCCCGTGTCGGACTGATGGGAGGATTCACCTCATCCTCGACCTCGATCAAGAACGCGGATTCCAAATCCGTGTCATTGTACCACATCGGTGTCACCGCCGAGATTCCGCTTCTTGGCGGATTCGCCATCCAGCCGGCCCTTCTCTATCAGGTGAAGGGAATGTCGGCTGACAAATTCAACAGCTCTTCCATCTCGGAATCCCTTGGGTCTTTCGAGACCAAGGTAGGCTACCTTGAGGTGCCTGTCCAGGTGCAGTGGGGGCTGGATCTTCTTGCGTTCCGCCCTTACGTCTTCGCGGAACCTTTCGTCGGCTTCCGTGTGGGTCAGAACACCAAGGGAGAGGTTGCCGGAACGCTGAAGGATGACCTTAAGAAAGTCGAGTACGGTCTTGGCCTGGGAGCCGGAGTGGATGTCTGGAGGCTTCAGCTTTCTGTCAAGTATTTCTGGAACTTTGGTAAGATCTACGACAAGGATGGCAATGTCGGCCCGATCGGCAACACCGTGAAGGATGCCGTGAAGGACGCTGTCAACAACGGCAACAACTTCAACGGTGTCATGGTGTCCGCCGCGTTCTTCTTTTAATCGCCGGAAGTGAATGAATGAGGAACGGAAGGTCGTGATTTACTGCTCGGCAAGTTACGACATCGACCAAAAGTACAACCAAGCTGCGCGGGAAGTGACCCGCGCGGCTTGTTCGCTTGGTTACACGATAGTCTCCGGCGGAGCGATCAAAGGCACGATGGGTGCCATAGGTGACGAGGTCGCCCGTTGCGGAGGCCGTCACATCGGAGTTCTGCCCCGCTTTATGGAACAGTACAAGTTCCCTGGACTTGACGAGATCATCTGGACGGACACAATGGCCGAACGCAAGGAACTGATGCGTGAGGGCACCTGCGCCGCTATCGCCCTGCCAGGCGGGATAGGGACGCTGGACGAGTTGATCGGGACGCTGACGCTCGCCAAACTGGAGCGATACTCCGGTAAGATCTTCGCGCTGAACCTCGACGGATTCTACGACCCGCTGAAGGATCTGCTGGACCACTATGTCCGCACGGGGATGCTGGACACGCTCTCCAGAGGACTGATCGAGTTCCCGGACACTGTGGCTGAACTGGTGGGACACCTTGATTGATAAAGAGATAGATAATGACTCTTGACGAGATAAAAGATTTCCTTGGACAGGACTGGAAGGACACGGACGCGCTGATACGCTCGTCTTTGGAGAGCGACATCAGCCTGTTGAACGCCACGAACAAGGCTATACTGGATCATTCCGGAAAGCAGTTGCGTCCGATAGTGTCGTTGCTTGTGGCCAGGGCTTGTGGCGGAGGACGTGTCAATGCCGACAGCGTGCGCTATGCCGCCGCGGCGGAGCTCCTCCACAATGCCACCCTCCTTCACGATGATGTGGCGGACAGCAGTTGCGAAAGGCGCGGCGCCCCCACCGTCATGGCGATTCTTGGAGGCCCGGCGTCCGTCCTTCTCGGGGATTTCTGGCTTGTCAAGGCTATGGAGAACATCCTTGCCTCGTCAGCCAATTGCAATGAGGTCATAAGAATATTCGCGGGAACCCTCAGCAGTCTTGCCGAAGGGGAGATGCTCCAGCTTCAGAAAGCCTCTTCGGGCGACACCGTGGAGGAGGACTATTACCGTATAATCTACAGCAAGACGGCGTCGCTGTTCGAGGCGGCCTTCGTCTCCGCCGCGATCTCGGTGAACGCCCCGGCAGACTGGATTGAGGCCGTGCGGGACTATGCTGTCTCCCTCGGGATCGCCTTCCAGATCAAGGACGACATATTCGACTACTCCGACGGGAAGAAGATCGGCAAGCCTGTCGGCATCGATCTGGAGGAGCAGAAGATCACGCTTCCGCTTCTTGGGGCATTGGCGGCGGCATCGCCGGAGCGCGCGAAGCAGATCAGGGGCATGGTGCTGGACATCCTGGAACATCCTGAGTACAAGGAGGAGATAGTCGGATTCGTCAAGGAGGGCAAGGGTATCGAATATGCCGTGTCGAGGCTTGAGGACTACGTCTCCAAGGCTGTCGATGCGTTGGCCGTGCTGCCGGACTCGAAGGAAAAGGACTATCTTGTCAAGATCGCCGGCTTTACAGCCTACAGGGACAAATGAGTCTGGACGGAATCATAGGTAATCACGATGCTGTCAAGGCATTGAGAGGGATGGCCGAAAGCGGGCGCATTCCCCATGCCCTGATGCTCTACGAGAACGATGGCTGCGGGGCGATGGCCTTGACCCTGGCCTTTCTGAGCGCGGTGATGGGGGACGGGCACAAGGTCTCCAACCTGATCCATCCTGATGTCCACTATGTCTACCCTGTGGCCAACGGCTCGAAGGTCACGGAAAAGGTCGAGAACCTGAGGGCGGAGTTGTTTCTTGAGTATTGGCGCTCTCTGATGACCGCCAATCCCTACGCGCTTGAATCCGAGGTCAGCACAGCTTTCGGAATAGAAGGAAAACAGGCCGGGATCAATAATGCCGAGGCAAAGGAAATCCTTGAGACCGTGTGGCTTACGTCTGTGGAGGGAGGATGGAAGGCCGTGGTTGTCTACCTGCCTGAGAAGATGAACGCCGCCGCTGCCAACAGGCTTCTCAAAGCGGTGGAGGAACCTCCCGAGAGGACACTCTTCATAATGATCACCCACGCTCCGGAGAAAGTCATGCAGACCATCTCCTCAAGATGTCAGGCGATACGTGTCCTGCCATATTCAAAACAGGAGATCGCGGAGATTCTTTCCTCCCGCTTCGGGAAAACGCCGGATGAGGCCGCCCAGGCTTCGTCGGTGGCCGGCGGGAGTGTCGGGGCGGCGCTTCGCTACCTTTCGGGGAAGGAGGACTATCTGCGCCAGATGGAGATATTCAAAGGTCTTGTGGACGCTCTTGCCGCGCAGGATCTTTCCGCCGCTTTGGGTTGGGGGGAGGCGGTGGCCGCGCTGCCGTCGCGTGAAAACCAGAAAGCTTTTTGTAAATTTGCAGGTGAGTCCCTTCGCAAGGTCTTCCTGATCCAGCAGAATCTGCCACAGATCGCGGGAGTCTCGCGGGAGGAGGCGGAGTTCTTCACCACGCTGGCGGCCCGTTGCCGGAAGAGTTTTCCGAGGATGGCGGTCGCCTGTCTGGACAGGGCGCAGACGCTGATTGACAGGAATGTGAATCAGAAGATCCTGTTCGCTGATCTTGTGGGAAGGATGTATTTGAGTTTCTGACAAACGTATGGAATGAGTTATGGAAAAAGTTGATAATGAGGCAATAAAGTTCGACTGTAACCGAGGGTGCACAGTCTCGCATGATCAGGAGACCGGTGAATATGACTGCAACTACCGTCAGGGTTGCTGCAAGCTGAAGGACTATGACTGGCTTCACGGAATACGCCAGGAGCAGTTCAAGGATCTCTTCGAGGTGCGTTTCAAGAACACCAGAAAAGGGATCTACATCAATGCGTCCGGCCAGGGGATCAAGGCCGGGGATCTGGTCATCGTCGAGGCGACCAACGGTCACGATCTTGGCATCGTCACTCTGGAAGGCCCGGTGGTGGGTCGCCAGATGAAGTGTAAGGGTGTTGATCCGGAAGCTGTTCCGCTTAAGAAAATCTATCGCAGGGCCAAGCCTTTCGACATCGCCAAGTGGCAGGAGGCCATCGCCCGTGAGCAGGAGACGATGATCCAGGCACGAAGGATAGCCGCGGAACTCGGTCTGGACATGAAGATCGGGGACGTGGAGTTTCAGGGAGACGGCACCAAGGCCATCTTCTACTACATCGCCGATGGCCGTGTGGATTTCCGTCAGCTGATCAAGGTCTATGCGGAGGAGTTCCGCATCAGGATCGAGATGAAGCAGATCGGCGCGCGTCAGGAGGCCGGCCTGATTGGTGGCCTCGGGGTCTGTGGCCGCGAGCTTTGCTGTGCCAATTTCATCACCAATTTCCAGTCCATCTCCACTTCCGCCGCACGTACGCAGGATCTGTCACTGAACCCTCAGAAACTGGCAGGCCAGTGCGGAAAGCTCAAATGCTGTCTCAACTTCGAGGTGGCGAACTATCTGGATGCCCAGTCACGTATTCCTAAAGTCACAGAACCTCTTGAGTTTGAGGATGGTCCGGCCTATCTTGTGAAGACTGACATCCTTCAGGAGATAATGTATTTCTCCTACGAGAAAGGCTCCCTTGCCAACCTTTACGCTGTTGCCGCTTCCGATGTCGCGCAGATCATCATGATGAACCGTAACGGCCAGAAGCCCGAGTCTCTGAGGAGTGAACCGGAACCGGTTGGTCCTCAGTTCGTTTCGGCTGTGGGTGATGACAGCATCACAAGGTTTGACAAGCCGAAGAAGAGCAGGAACAAGAACCGTGGCAAGAACAAGGCCGGCAAGCCGGCAGCCGAGACTTCCGGCCAGTCTTCTGCTGAGGGACAAGCCGCTCCTGGGGTCAAGCCGAGGCCGGAAGGTGGCAACAACCGCCGTCAGGGCGGCCCGAGAAGAAACGGCAACAACCGTCCGCAGCGCCCGCGCGGAGACGGAAACCCTGAGCAGAAGCCGAAGACAGATGCGTAGCCTTTTCCTGCTCATCATCCTTATGTTGTCGGTGTTTTCCTGCGCGCGGCCTTCCTCCTATGAGCCATTTGTGGTCAGGGAAAAGGCTGAGTACGGCGACACCTACAATTTCGAGCTGGATTTGTCAGACTCCACGTCGCGTCATGGACTGAGTTTCTACACGAGGCTGGAACGCCACGCGTTCGGGGTTTTTCCGTCTGACAGCATCTCATTGGATCTGCGATGGATAGCGCCTTCTGATTCTGTGATCATTTCAGACACCACATTCATATCCGTCGCCAGTCCCGTGGACTCGTCGTACTATTCGAGGGATTTTGTGTCGTCCTACAAGGACGATCTGCGTTTGCCCGAGCATGGCCGCTGGCGCCTGAAAGCCAGGGTGTTGAATGACTCGGAGGCTATCAGGGGACTGGGTGTCATATTCACAAGAAGATAATGGGACACGACAAGCTTAGAAAATTCGCGGAGAACGAGACTTTCTCCTGCCTTCTCCAGCCGGATGCATCTTCGGTTCTGGACAAGACCGAGGCCGACAACTCCTTGAGACTCAAGGATCATCCTATCAAAGGCCATTGGAACGAGAGGATGTTCGCCGCCGCCCGACCGATTGTGCTGGAACTTGGTTGCGGCAAGGGTGAGTACACGATCGACCTTTCGCGCAGGGAGCCGTCCCTGAATTACGTCGGTGTGGACATCAAAGGCGCGCGTCTTTGGAAAGGAGCGAAGTTCGCCACGGAGAACCATCTCCCGAATGTCGCCTTCCTCCGCACCCGCATCGAATTTATCGAATCTTTCTTCGCTCCCGGGGAGGTCTCAGAGATCTGGCTGACATTCTCCGACCCTCAGCTAAAGAGCGAGAACTGCCGCCTGACCAGCCCGCTTTTTCTTGAGCGCTACCGTAAATTCCTGAAAAAGGGCGGCATAGTCCACCTGAAGACCGACAGCCGTTTCCTTTATGAATATTCCAAAGCGGTTGCCGAGTGTAACAACCTGAGAATCCTTGCCGCCACCGCCGACCTTTACGGCACCGGCCGCCAGGATCTTTCCGGCTGTGCCTTGGAGTCAGTGGCGGGCCAGTCCGCGGTCGACGCCCTGTTCGAAGTCCGTACCTTCTACGAGAGCATGTTCATGGCGCAAGGCTACAAGATCACCTACCTGAGTTTCTCCATCGACCACGAAGGCCCGTACCTCCACCCCGATTTCGACTCCGACCACTGGCGCTCCCAGGAAGGCCCGCGCCACTTCACCCACCAGCCGGAGAAGCGACGCTGACCGGACACCGGACTTGTCAACGTGACCGCACCGCGCGCTTAAAGCGTCTCCACAGTCACATTTATGCCTTTAAATGTTCCCACAGAGGTCATATTCATACTTTCACCAGAACAAGTACGAAGCCTTTGGGGGTATGTAGAGATGGACACTACGCTTAGCCTCTGCCGGAGTCGGAGATCAGGGCACGGAGGTGACGGGTTAGGTCTGAATGGGCCAGGAGGTCTTCCAGCGACAGGTGCATTCTCCAGCGCCAGTAGTGGCGCGGGTTCGCGGGGATGTTGATCCGCTCTTCCTCGGGGTTGCCTTGGAAGCGGACGGCTCCATCGATGGAAATCCAGTCCTGGAGAGGAAGGACGCACAACATCGAAGGCGAGTCAAGGTGCTGGCGGATAATTCTTTCACACACCCACGGGTCGCAGAAATATGGAGCCTGACCCTCGCAGTGGAGAGTCTCGTGGAAGAAACGCTCGGACATCTGTCTGTCCTCCTCCCACCAGCCTCGCAGGGTGGATGTGTCGTGGGTGCCTGTGGCGCAGACGGACAGGTACGGGTAGGTCGCAGGATCATCAAATGTCTTTTCCGGAGACTTCGGCATCCTCTGGATCTCAAGCGAAAGGATCCTCAGTTCCCTCATCACCTCAGGCACGCAGGCCGGAATCATGCCCAGATCCTCACCGCACGCCAGCATTCTGGTGGAGTCCAGAAGCGCCGGCAGTTTCCTCATCGCACAATCCTTCCAGAAACCGTTGTGACGATGGTAGAAGAAGTCATTGTACAGATTGTTGTAGGCGTCCTTCATGTAGCCATTCAGGGTTCGGTAGTCCTCGGTGTTCTGCGCCGCGATGCGCGGATGATACCATCCCTCACGGTGAGGATCCGGCACAAACAGCTGTGAGTCAGGATTGAATCCGCGGCCTCGAAGCTCGTCGGCAGAGTAAGGCAGCGCAGGATTGAAGTGTCCGAGAAGCCCCGACTTGACACCGACCGGAATCTCCCAGATGCGGAAGAATCCAAGAATATGGTCGATGCGGAAAGCGTCGAAATATTCACTCATTTTCCCGAGGCGCGACTTCCACCAGGCGTAGCCGTCCTTCGCCATCTCATCCCAGTTGTAGGTCGGGAGGCCCCAGTTCTGGCCGTCGGCTGAGAATGCGTCAGGTGGCGCACCGGCCTGGGAATCAAGGTTGAACAGGCGTGGGTATTGCCATGCGTCCACGCTCGTGCGGCTTATGCCGATCGGCAGGTCGCCCTTGATCGCGATGCCCTTCGAGTGGGCATATTCAACAGCATCCTTCAGTTGCGCGTCGAGGCAGAACTGGAGGTAGCAGTAGAAGTCCGTCTCGGCTTTGTGCCTGCTACAGAATGACTTGACCTTGGTCTCTGAATATTCGGAGAGAGTTTTCCACTTTTCGAACTCCGGCGTGCCGTTCTGATCCCTCAGTACTCGGAAGGCCGCGTAAGGGATGAGCCAGCCCTTGTTGGCGGAATAGAATCTCTGATATTCCTTGCTGGAGATAACTTCCTGTCCGCCAGCGGAGAAGGCCTCTCTCAACAGGCGGAGCTTCTCGCCGTTCACCCTCTCATAGTCAACCGCCGGCAGAGCGTTGAGCTCTTTCTGGAGCGCTTTGTATTTCCTGTCCGCCTTGACTCCGGCATCCGGCAGATGGATGAACTGCGGGTGCAGGGCGAAGGTGGAGTTGGCGTTGTAGGGGTAGGAATCCGTCCACGTGCCGGTCATCGTGGTGTCGTTGATCGGCAGGATCTGGATGATGCTCTGGCCGGTAGCCGCGGCCCAGTCAACCAGCTTTTTCAGATCCTTGAACTCGCCGACTCCGAAGCTGCTTTCGCTGCGGAGGGAGAAGACAGGGATCGCGGTGCCGGCCCCGCGCCAGGCTCCGCCCGCTGAACCCGTTGAGGCGCAAAGCCTTGTCTCGAACTTAGGGACGACATTTCTGATCTCAAGGAAGTTGCCTTCCGTCGGTGCTTCCGCAAGCCGGCGGTTCGGTCCCGACTCCCAGATTTCCTCACCATTCTGGTTGAGTATGACGAATTTGTACTCGAAAGGCTCCTTGACTTTGAGCGTCACGTCCCAGAGCGGGGCGGTGGACATCTTCAGCGGAATGAATTTCTTCCAGTTGTCAAACAATGTCCCGCTTCCTGTCATGGCCAGTGTCTCATTCTTGCGGATTATGGCGCAAGGCACTGTGAAGGAGACGTTGCCTGAGCGTTTGTCCGATGATGCTTTCCTCTTGAAAATCACGTCGGTAAAGGCCTTGGACCAAAAAGGAGAGTCCTCCGGGCGATCCTGCCAGCGATCCTGGATCTCTATAACTTCCGGCGTACAGATCATTCCGCTCGCCGAACTTGCTGAAGCGCCGGAATGATTCCGTTTCGCTTCGACGGTTCCGGCGACATGGGAAGTGATCCCGGCGACCGGAACGATCCGCCCTTTCCACTCGCGGCGGACGCACTGTCCGTCACGATGAAGCTCAAAGGAATAATCCAGAGTCTTCGTCGCCTGGGGCACCTCCAGATCAGCCTTCCAACGGCCTCCGGCAACATATTCCATGGCGATTGGTTCCCCGTCGGGACGAATCAGAAAGAGAGCCTCTCCGGGAGAGGTGAAATATTCAAGTGTTATTGTCAGTCTCATGGTTTCATTCTACGGTGGAAAAGGTCCGCCGTCAAAATGCTAAATTAGCAAAAATTCTGAATATGAGGGTTCTTCGTGACTGAAATATTCATTGAATATTCATTTATTGTCTTTTTTCGCCAAGATGACCGCTCAAATTTGTGTTTGGCGATTATTAAGGTTAATTTTGAAGGATAATATTCATAAACGGCAAAGAGTCGGTGCCGTGGATTTGGCAAAGATTGCCGAGAATGAGGCTATAATGTTGATTATTTGGTGACTATGGACAAGAAGGAACTTGAGATAATGTCCCCGGCGGGCAATTTCGAATGCCTGTACGCGGCGATTCAGGGCGGGGCGGACTCCGTCTATTTCGGTGTCGGCAACCTGAACATGCGCTCGCATTCGGCGAACAATTTCACTCCGGACGACCTGCCGCGCATAGTAGAGGTCTGTCGGGAATATGGTGTCAAGACCTACATGACTTTGAATATTGTCCTGTACGGTGAGGATCTGGCTCCTATGAGGGAGGCTCTTGACGCCGCCAAGGCCGCCGGAGTGAATGCCATCATCGCGTCCGACATGGCTGCGATCACCTATTGCCGGGAGATCGGGCTTGAGGTCCACATCTCCACGCAACTCAACGTCTCGAATGTCGAGGCGCTGCGCTTCTACTCGCGGTTCGCCGATGTGATCGTGCTGGCGCGCGAGCTTAACCTGCGTCAGGTCAAGGAGATCCACGAGGCCATAGTGCGTGACGGGATCAAGGGGCCCTCAGGGGAACTTGTCAGGATTGAGATGTTCGCCCACGGAGCGCTCTGCATGGCCGTCTCCGGGAAATGCTATCTGAGTCTCCAGACCTACGGTGCTTCTGCCAACCGTGGCGCCTGCTACCAGCTTTGCCGCCGTGGCTATGAGGTCACCGACCTTGAGACCGGCACGAAACTTAACATCGACAATAAGTACATCATGTCGCCTAAGGATTTGTGTACCATTGAGTTCATGGACAAGATCATCGATGCGGGCGTAAAGGTCTTCAAGATCGAGGGCAGGGCCAGGAGCGCTGAATATGTCAAGAAGACGGCAGAGTGCTACCGCCGGGCAGCCGACGCTGTCTGTGAGGGGCGCTACACTCCGGAACTTGCTGCCTCTTTGAAGGATGAACTTTCCGAAGTCTTCAACCGTGGATTCTGGGATGGCTACTATCAGGGTGCGAGACTCGGTGAGTGGAGCGATGTGTACGGCAGTCACGCCACTCGCAAGAAGGTCTATAGCGGGAAGATCACGAACTGGTTCGACAGGATCTCCGTGGCGGAGGTGCTGGTGGAGTCCGAGACGCTGCGGGCGGGTGACGACATTCTGATCATCGGTGAGACGACAGGTGTCATCGAGCAGAAGGTGAGCGAGATACGAGTCGATCTGAAGTCGGCGCAGGAGGCCGCGAAGGGAACTCTTTGCTCCATTCCGGTCACTTTTCCGGATGACATCAGGACTCCCGGCGGCAAGAAAATCCGTCGAGGCGACAAGGTCTACATCTGGAGGGAAGTCTGAGTCCGGGTCACTGTGGTCAGACAAGCCCGCCAGCCTGTCAAAATCTGAACAGGATCACGCCAGCCGTGCGAGAACGTCCTCCCAGACCTGCATCCGTCCGGTCTCGTTCAGGATCTCGTGACGCATGCCAGGATAAAGATGCAGATCCGTGTTCCTGTACCCCAGTTTTCTCATAAATCCGGCGGCCTCTCCGATGGCCTTGTCGGAGACTCTGCAAGGATCCTCCGCACCGGAGATGAAGTGGACAGGCAGATCCGGATTGCCCATCTTCCAGCCTTTCGGGCTATAGCAGTCCCGCATCAGATCAAGCAGGTTCCTGAATCCGTTGACAGTGAATGTGAACATGCAGTAAGGATCATTGTGATAGGCCTTTAGCGTCTCCTTGTCGGAGCAGACCCACGCCGACGGGAAATCCTCTGATTCGAACGGTTTGTTGAAGGAGCCGAAGGACAGTCTTTGCATCAGAGGTGAGCGGTAACGCTCGCCTTTGAGCGCCCCGATAAGGCCGGCGAGAAGCCGCCCGGCGCCTCCGGCAGGATTCCGGCTAGGACAGCCGCAGACGAACAGCGTGTCGATGCTGTCGTCGTAACGTTTTGTGAACGAGCGTACTGCCATCGACCCCATGCTGTGTCCGAATAGAGTGTACGGCAGTGTCGGGTAGGAGGCTTTGACCTCGTTTTGAACCAGCCTGATGTCCTCCACCAACGCTTTCCAGCCTCCTTTGTACATGTATCCCAGATCCTCCTCGGCAAGCACCGACTCGCCATGTCCCCGGTGATCGTGTATGGCGCAGATGTAGCCGTGCGCGGAAAGATATTCCATAAAAGGAATGTACCTTTCCTTGTGTTCGCACATCCCGTGAACGATCTGCACGATTCCCTTAGGTTCACCCGCCGGCTCGCTGATCAGCATAGCCAGCTGAAGCCCGTCCGCCGACGCCTCGATTTTCCGCTTTAGCATATTCATAAGATTTGTGTCGCTTCGTAAAGATAATGGTTTTTGACCGCTTGGCCAAATCATGGATTCCATTTCGGTTTTGTCCATAAATCAATTTAAAAAATATCAAAAGGTCGAAATTGTTTGTGAATATGGAGATAAACTATACATTTGTTCCGAAAATTACAATAAAATTCGACTAAATGAAAAGAATCATTGTATTTGCCGCGGCCATTTGCGCCGCTGCCCTTACCGCCAAGGCTGGCGGTTATGTGACGAACTCGAACCAGAATGTGGCGTACCTGAGGAATCCTGCGCAGAACGCTGTGATAGGGGTGCAGGGTGCGTACTTCAATCCTGCCGGTATAGGCTTCATGGACAACGGTTGGCATCTCGCGCTCGATGTCCAGTCGGCTTTGCAGAGGCGCTACACTACCTCTACCTATGAGCCGCTTAAGTATGGCGTTGACAATGAGGGACGTGGCTACAAGAAGTACACCGGCAAGTCCTTCGTTCCGGCTCTTCCGCATCTGAGCCTGGCCTTCAAACATGACAATCTGTTCGCCTCCTTCCATTTCGGAGTTATCTCCGGAGGCGGCAAGGCGAAATATGACCAGGGACTCGGCTCCTTCGAGGCTCCTGTGGCCATGATTCCTGCTCTGATCAACAATCTGGCCGGCGCTCAGATGGTTACCGGCTATGATGCTGACATCAACCTCACCGGCGAGCAGTACAACTTCGCCGGCCAGTTGAACCTGGGCTACAAGATCGGCTCCGGGTGGAGCGTCTCCGCGGGAGTCCGTCTCAACTACATCTCCAACTACTACGTCGGAAGCCTCAGGAACATCCAGTTGCAGTACGGCGGCAAGATGCTGCCGGCGGCAAATGTGCTCGGAGCGGCTGTGTCCTCGATCTCAGGAGGCTTGATCCCGACAGAGACCGCCGTCGGGATGGTAGGCGGCCTGGTGAGCGACAAGGAACTTGACGCGCATCAGAAGGACATCGCCTGGACTCCTGTCCTCTCGGTTGACTACAAGACCGGCAAATTCAACTTCTCGGCCCGCTACGAGTTCAACACCAAGGTGCGCCTAAGCAACGACACCAAGATGAACACTACAGGAATATCCCAGTTCGATGACAACAAGGAGATCGCCGCCGACATCCCGGCAAACATCAACATCGGCGCTGAATATTCCATCAAGCCGAACTTCCGCATCTCTTTGGGCGCCAACTACTATTTCGACAAGCAGTCCAAGCAGTACAACAACGAGACCGGTCTGAACGATAAGCAGAACTACTTGAAGCACAATTCGTTTGAGATCCTCGGCGGCTTGGAGTACGACCTTGGTCGCGTAGTGACCCTCAGCATCGGCGCCAACAGCAACACCTTCGGCTTCGGCAACGACGCCAAGTTCATCTCCGACCTGAGTTACAGCACAAGCTCGATCTCCGGCGGCCTTGGTGCCCGGATCAGGGCCTCCGATAAAATCAGCATAGATTTAGGAATATACAAGACCTTCTTCCTGCACTTCACCAAAGAGGAGGCCGACTATGGTGGAAACGGTGCGTTGATCGCTTCGAAACTGGCTCCTGTCCTCGGCCAGCTGGCCCCGTCCGTTCCCGGCCTTGCCGAGAAACTGGACATCAAGAACCTTCAGGTTCCAGGCCAGGACGACTTCTACCGCACCAGTATCGTCGGCGGCATAGGCGTGACGTTCAAGTTCTGATGAAGCTCCAAAAGCCCCCCGCTCTCCTGCGATAACTCTCACTGGTTCAGCGAGGTCGAGGAAAGCGGCGGGGCGGTTGCTATTCCTCGGTGTAGAATCGGATGATCCGTTCGATGGCGCGCTGGCAGACCGGGCAGAAGGCTGGAGCGTCGTTGGTTCTCATGCGGCAATCCTCGCAGGCTCTCCAAACGCCTTTGGTCTGGTAGCCGCCGCCTTCTACAAGCCCGGCAACACCTTGGTCATAAAGGTCTTTCCACTTGCTGCTGAAATCAGCCTTCGTGGTGATGTTCTGCTCCCAAGGCTCGATGTCCGGGTAGTAATACTCAACGAACTGGTCGTCGTAGGCATATTCATCGGCTAATCCTCCGAAGCTGTGTCCGAACTCGTGGACGACCACAGGAGCGAAAAGTTTGTGGTGCGCGGTCGTCAATGTGTAGGAATTGTAGATGCCGCCTCCGCCGTAAGTGTCAGTGTTGGCGAGGATTATGATGTGTTCGTACGGGATTTCGGCAAGGGTGTCGTGCATCTTGAACAGGTGCAGGGTCGTGAGGTAGCGGTCGGAATAGAACGTGTCGAAGTGCGAGTCCACCGCCGTCTTTTTCCACAGCCCCTCACGCGGCACGCTCACTCCGCTGTCCTGCGACGGCGAGGCCACCGCCACGATGTTGAACCTGTCCTTCATTGACTTGAACGGCTCGTGGCGCAGAAGATTCTCCACCGTGCTCTCGGCGTCCTTGAAGAATATGTCCATCTCGCCTTCGGTGTAGCCCTCAGCGAGAATGGCCACGTCGATCTTCTCCTTGGAGTCCCCGCTGTGAAGCAGCATTCTTGTCTGCGGCCCTCCACCTGCCGGTCTTATCAGAATGTCATCAGGGTCAACAGGATGCGTAAGTTTTGCCGACACATTCTCGTGAAAGTCATATAGTTGTACGGTGATCTCCGCAGGAGCCGCCGGCATCGGCACCAGAAAGACGTTCTCGAAACTTCTGCGGACTCTCGTGGCCTCTTCCGTCGCCTGCCATTCCTGGAACAAGGTGCAGAATGACATCCTGTAAAGTGTGTCGCCCGTAGCCTTGTCCGTCATCGTCAGCTGTCCGTTACCCCGAAGCGGCACCTCCTTCATGTTCGTCCTCCTACCGTGCCACCCGTCAAGGTTAAGCAGCTCGGCCACAGCGATGTCGCAATCCTTGTCCGACCCTGTGAATATGTAGTCGATCCTCAGGGTCTTGTCCTGCAGTCTTCCCTCGTCGAACGGATTGGCTTTTGCCGCATCAGACCGCGGCCCCGCATTAGTCAATCCCGGCAGCGCCGCCGCCAAAGCGATCAGTAAAAATCTTCTCATCAGTGTCTTAGTTAATATGTGGTTTATTCATTATTCCTTGAAGTAGACAGTGATGGAGAAGGTGGGACTAACGTTCATTTTCAATCCGTGGTAAATGCCGTCCTTATTCTTTTTTGACATATCCATTTCTCCATTAATGTCATAATGCGTCCCTTGGATTAGCGCTGCTGTCTCAGCCCCAAGATCCGCATGAGCAAAGATAGTAAAAATTATTCCGTCTCTGAAAGAGCAGCAGGCTACTGCAAGAAGGTTATCAGCATTCAAGCAAAAGCAAACGATGGAAGAAGCCTTTCTGAGGTCTCTTCTTTTACAAAAAGAATTCATGCTTAAGAGCCTGTTTATCTGACGGATATCAGTCTTATAGAAGCGGAGTCATGTACAGCGGAAGATAGGTGAGCCCATCTTTCTGCTCCACATCATTGGTATGCAAGACATAGGGCGTAGAAAGATACTGGCCATATTTCTTGATACATTTTTTGATGGATGTAAGCGTATAGTTTGTGCTGCTTTTCACCTCTATGGGGGAAATGTTATGTCTGGAAGTGACAACCTCCTTTTGGATAAGGAAATCTATTTGCATGCGGTTCTCCGCCTCTTTCTTGTCGTAGTTGTTATAGAAAAACAGTTTGCTTCCAGCGGTCTTAAGCATCTGAGCGACAATATTTTCCACTAACATTCCCTCGTCGATTTCCAACTTGTCAAACATGAGTTTCTGGTAGATTTCATTAGTGACGATACCACGGGCACTGAATGCGAGGGATATGAGCAAACCAGTGTCGCAGAAATAGCATTTGAGGGTGGTTCGGTCTTCATTAAGCTGGAGCCCGATGTTGGGTGCGGTGGTGTTGTAGCAGATATTTGCCAACTTGGCGTCATCCAACCAGAAGAAGGCGCTGTCATACTCACGCATACGAGCCTCATCCTTGAGAGCCGTGAGTGTAAATTGTTTTTCTTTCTTCTGGAGTTGGCCGGGAATGGCATCGTAAATAGCGCTGACGCGGGCCGTCAAGCCCCCTGCGTATTTCTTAATGTCGTTCTTATAGAGGCGTAGAATCTGACGTTTGATGGCATCCATTTTAGTAAAGTCCCGAGAGGCAGCGTATTCGGCTACGGCTTGCGGCATTCCACCAACAATGAGGTATTGGCGAAAATAGTGCAGCGCCTCTCTGTGGAAGTCACCCATGGGCTTACACTTCTCGAACTGCTTCCGAATATAGGGCATCAGGACTTCGTTGCCCATAGCCCAAAGGAATTCTTCAAAGTCCATGGGGTACATATCTATACCGTCCTCCTCGGATGGAATGACAATGTTCTCAACGTTTTTCTTGATAGATATGAGTGAGCCTGTCTCCAGATAGTCGAAGCGACCGTCTTCCACCAGCGCTTTGATGGCCTCGCGGGCTTTAGGGCATTTCTGGACTTCATCAAAGATAATGAGGGATTTTCGAGTTGCAAGCTTTTTCTTATAGTGGAGCTGGATGTTCTGGAGGAGCGTATCGATATCTTCCAGATACTCATCGAACCAGCCTCTGACTCGCTGTGGGGCCTTGCTGAAATCGATGAGGATAAATGAGTCATATTCGTTGCGGGCGAATTCCCGAGCGATGTAACTCTTGCCAACACGGCGTGCACCCTCAATCATAAGGGCTGTAGCGCCGTTTTTCTCTCGCTTCCACTGAAGTAGCTTATCGTAAATCTTTCTTTTCATAATCACGAATCCTAAGGTTTTACGGAGTGGTTTCATACACCTTTCCGTGATTTTTAGTCACGACAAATATACACCTTTCCTAGATTTTCGCAAAATTCTACGAGAATTAAGGAGTCATCTGAGGTATGTTTCACTTTGTGTTGACATGTCCTTTGCCTTATTATGGGTGGTTACTACTTATTTGTCTTCCAATGGCAAAGTTACACTTTTCCCAGTGAATAATGTTCAAGCCAATCACCAGCCGAAGATGTTGCGGGTGATCCACCAGATGATTACCAGGATGCAGATGGTGATGATGACCGGGAGGCTGTTGAGGGCGTTGTAGAACTTTGGAAATCTGGCTTTTAGTGGAATTGAGGCCAGGAGGGCGGCGATGTAGGGGAGGCTCAGCACAAGAAAGGCGTTGGCCTCAAAGGCTTTGTGAATATTGAGGTTCAGCAGGCTATGTGCTACCCGCTGGCTGCCGCAGCCGGGACATTTCAATCCTGTCAGTTGCAGGAATATGCACTTGGGGAACCAGGTGCTGTCTTCGGGGCTGAAACGTGAATATGTAAACACCAATCCCACACACGCTGCCGTGAGCAGAATGTACAGGATTGGTTTCTTGTAGGAATCTTTGTTCATCTGCCTGATGAGATGATTCCGGATGGAGAGATCTTAAAATGGGACAGGCCTGAGAGCCAAAGACAGAGAAGACTCTAAAGATCAGCGAGGCTGGCCATGAATCCGCAGGCCAGCAGGATGATGTAGAGGATTATCCAGAACAGGCCGCAGCACAGTCCGATTATGCTCCAGGTCTTGGCCTGCTTGCTCGCATCCTTTGCCCCGGCGTAGTTCCCGGCTGCATATTCCTTGGAAACGTTGCTGGACTTGATGATGCCGACGATTCCGAGAGGAAGGCAGCAGAGCACGGTCACGATGATGGACAGGGCGAGGTAGGTCGGAGGGCATGGCTCCATAGGAGGCTGCTGTGGCGCGAAAGTCTGAGGCGCCGGAGTGGGATCCTGTGCCGGTGTGGTGCCGGAATCGGTGTCCGGGATGTTCGTGCCGCACTTCGGACAGAAGGAGGCGTTGTCAGGAACGGCGTTCCCGCATTTTGGACAAAATTTCATAATGCAATGATGATGTTTGAGTGAATGTCGTCTACTTCAGATGCTGTCCGTTCCCGTCAACATAGGTGTTGCAGGCGATCATGATGATGTCGATCAGGGCCCAGATGCCGCAGCCGCCGAGGGTCAGGAGCATGATGATGCCGGTGGTGGTGTTGCCGGTGTAGAATCTGTGGACACCGAAACCGCCGAGTACTATGCAGAGGACCAGGGCGATAAGCCATCTGTCCTCCTTCTCTTTGGTGGTCTGAGGGGTGTTGAAGGTCTGCCCGGCGGAGTCAGGCTGGGACAGAAGCGGTTTCCCGCAACTTTGACAAAAGGAGGAATCCGGCTGTACCGGCGATCCGCAATGAGGACAATAGTTCATCTCTGAATATGGTAATAAATATTATAGGTTCTACAGTCAGAATAGTCTTCTGGCTTTCAAAGCCTAAAGTTAATCATTATCGTTGGAAAATCCAAGGTGTCAGTGCCTTTCGTGGACAGGCTCGCAGGTGAGGTCCACGCCCAGTTTCTTGAAGACTTTCTTGTCGATGTCGCTCAGCAGCACTGTTGAGTGGACCTGACAGCCTTTCAACAAAGGAAGCGTGTCCAGAGCCTTGCGGCAGTTCTCGTCGTCCGGGCTAAGGACGGATAGGGCGATCAGGACCTCGTCCGTGTGGAGGCGCGGATTGTTGCCGTGCAGGAAGGTGACCTTCGTCTTCTGGATCGGCTCGATGAGCCTGCCGGGGATCAGTTTGACGCTGTGGTCGATCCCGGCAAGATGCTTTGTGGCCTTTAGAAGAAGGGCGGCGCAAGGCCCCAGAAGGTCGGAGGTCTCGGCGCTCAGGATGGTGCCGTCGGAAAGCTCGATGGCGGCGGAAGGATTGCCGGCGGTGGTCTCACGCTGCTTCGCGGCGACGGTGACGCGGCGATATTCAGTAGTGATCCTTGCCTGCTTCAGAAGCAGCGCGATCTTGCCGACCTCGCTCTCATTGTCCTCTCCGTCAGCCATTTGGTCGAGGGCGGCATAGTAGCGACGGATGATCTCGTCGTTGGCGGCCTTGCAGCAGACATCGTCGTCGCTGATGCAGCACCCTACCATATTCACACCCATGTCGGTCGGGGACTTGTACGGGTTCTCGCCGTAGATGCCCTCGAACAGGGCGTTCAGCACCGGGAATATCTCGATGTCCCTGTTGTAGTTGATCGCCGTCTTGCCGTAGGCCTCCAGATGGAACGGGTCGATCATATTCACATCGTTCAGATCCGCTGTGGCGGCCTCGTAGGCGATGTTGACCGGGTGCTTCAGAGGAAGGTTCCAGACCGGGAACGTCTCGAACTTGGCGTAGCCGGCGGCCACTCCCTTCTTGTGCTCGTGGTAGAGTTGGCTAAGGCACACAGCCATCTTTCCGCTGCCCGGCCCCGGAGCCGTCACGATGACGAGCGGACGTGTGGTCTGCACGTAGTCGTTCTTCCCGTACCCCTCTTCGGAATCGATCAGGGCCACATTGTTCGGGTAGCCCTCGATCGTGTAGTGGTAGTAGGCCCTGATACCCATCTTCTTGAGCTTCGCCTTGTACGCCTTGGCGCTGGCCTGGCCGTTGAAGTGGGTGATCACGACGCTGCTGACGAGAAAGCCCCTGCTGATGAACTCTGTGCGCAGGCGCAGGACATCCATGTCGTAGGTGATGCCGTAGTCGGCGCGCATCTTGTTCTTCTCGATGTCGTTGGCACTGATGACGATGACGATCTCGGCGCAGTCGCTGAGCTGCTGGAGCATCCTCAGCTTGCTGTCCGGCTGGAATCCGGGCAGAACCCTGCTGGCGTGATAGTCGTCGAAAAGCTTGCCGCCAAGTTCCAGATAGAGTTTGTCTCCGAACTTGGCAATGCGTTCCTTGATGTGTTCTGATTGTATCCGCAGATACTTCTCGTTGTCGAATCCGTACTTCATAACGGATAACAAAGATAGCGATTCTATCGCTTAATCCGGCAACAATTGTAAAAAAAATCCGATGAATATGTCCCCTAAACCTACTGCGAATGCAAATAGACTTTTTAGATGTACCTATTCCCGTCAGTCATGCATCACTCAAACTCATTCTTCAATAAAGACATTTCTCCTCGAAATTACTGACGAATCAAAAATGCTTCATAATTGTTGCGATTGAACAGTATTTTTTCTATTTTTGCCGCTAGTTAAACGTTTGACTTGTTATTTTGCGTATATAGTTAAACGTTTAACTATGCTATAAAAACAAATCAATAACACAATGAAAAATAAACAACTCACACTGGTGGCGGCCATCGCAGTGTCTTTGACAATTGTTTTGTCAATGTGTCAAACTAAATCCGAAGTTTCGGAAAAACCACCCCTTGACAGTCCTGTAGATTATGTTAGCACATTGGTTGGAACCTTGTCAAAGTACTCATTGTCCGCAGGAAACACCTATCCTGCGATCGCTATGCCTTGGGGATCTCATTTCTGGACTCCTCAGACAGGAGCTGACGGGGATGGTTGGATCTATTCCTATACCGATGACAAGATAAGGGGAATCAAGATGACCCATCAGCCAAGTCCGTGGATTAATGACTATGGCCAATTCAGTATTATGCCTGTGACCACGGGATTGGTGTTCGATCAGGAGGAGAGGGCGAGTTATTTCTCACACAAGAGTGAATGCGCCAAACCTTATTATTACAGTGTCTATCTTGCGGACCATGACACTTTTGTGGAACTGACTCCGACAGAGCATTCCGCCAAGTTTAGAATCACTTACCCGGAGAAGGAGCTTTCCTATCTGGTTGTTGATGCATTCGCAGGAGGCTCTACTGTCAGCGTTTCCGGTAACAGAATTACAGGTTGCTCTGTACAGAACGGCGGTGGTGTCGAAGATGGATTCAAACTCTGGTTCGTCATCGAATCCGACACCCCGTTTGAGTTTGAGCAGATTGTCAATGGAGATCATGCCCATGCGATAGTTGGTTTCCGGACTACTCGCGGGCAGAAGGTAGGACTCAATGTGTCTGCCTCCTTCGTCAGCGAGGAACAGGCGATGGTCAATCTCTCGGAGGTGAACGGGAAAGAGTTCGACTCGTTGATGGACGAAGGCAAGGCTCGTTGGAATGAGGTTCTTGGCAGGATTTCCGTTGAGGATAAAGACATCGACAATTTAAGGACATTCTACTCTTGCCTGTACCGATGCCTCCTTTTCCCTAGAGATCTTTCAGAGGTCACATCGGATGGCTGCAGAATACATCGTAGCCCGTATGACGGACAGGTTCATGATGGCTATCTCTACACTGACACCGGCTTTTGGGACACGTTCCGCAGCCTTTTCGCCTTGGTCAATCTGGTCTATCCGGAGGAGGCTTCCAAGATGCAGCAGGGACTTGTCAACTCATATCTTGAGAGTGGTTTTCTGCCGGAATGGGCCAGTCCTGGCCACCGCTCGTGCATGGTCGGAAACAACAGCTCGTCCGTGGTCGCCGAAGCTTGGATCAAAGGTATACGCGGTCAGGACATAGATGTCCTATGGGAGGCAGTTTGCAAAGGTGCTCACAGTGTCCATCCGAAAGTTCCATCCTCGGGTAGGCTTGGCTGGGAATATTACGATAGCCTTGGCTATGTGCCTTGCGATGTCGGGATCAATGAAAGTGCTGCGAGGACTCTTGAATATGCTTATGACGACTGGTGCATCTGGAAACTTGGGAAGGCTCTTGGGAAAACCGAAGCTGAGATAGCTCCATATGCTTTGGCTTCAACTAATTACCGTAATCTTTATCGTGAGGATTGCGGCTTGATGTGTGGAAAGAATCAGGATGGTTCGTTTCCAAAGCAGTTTAATGAGCTAAAATGGGGCGGAGACTTCACGGAGGGCAATGCTCTTCAATATTCATGGTCTGTGTTCCATGATCCGGCCGGTCTGGCCGATATTATGGGTGGTAAGCAAGCGCTGGCCTCAGGTCTTGACAGGATGCTTGAGATGCCGCCTCTTTTTGACGAAAGCTACTACGGATTCGTGGTGCACGAGATTCGCGAGATGCAGGTGATGAATATGGGCAACTATGCTCATGGCAACCAACCTGTACAGCATGCTCTTTATCTCTATGATTGGTGTGGTCAGCCTTGGAAGACGCAGAAATATGTGCGTGAGGTGATGGATCGCTTCTACTCGGCTACGCCTGACGGTTACTGTGGTGACGAGGATAACGGACAGACTTCAGCATGGTATGTGTTCTCCTCTCTCGGATTCTATCCCGTGTGTCCGGCTTCCGGGGAATATGCGATTGGATCTCCACTATTTGACAAGGTGACGGTTAATCTTCCTTCGGGGAAGACGATAACAATAACCGCCAAAGGCAACAGTAGGGAAAATGTCTATGTCGAGAAACTCAAAGTCAATGGACGTGAGAGTTCGCGTAACTACCTTACTCACGACTTGTTGGTCTCCGGAGCGGACATTTCCTTCAGGATGTCTGCCAGTCCTGCGAGGGACAGAGGTACTACTGAAGAGGATTCACCTTATTCTTTCAGCAATGATGCCAGCAGATAATAATAGAAGAGGCATCATCTCAGTGGGAAACTGGGTTGTTGACACCATTAAATTCATAGATCGGTATCCGACAAAGGGTAATCTTACAACGATAGCCCGTGTCAATGAAGGTCTCGGGGGTTGTGCCCACAATGTTCTTGTCGATCTTGCAAAACTTCGTAGCGGTATTCCTCTCTATGCCGGAGGATGCATCGGCAATGATGACAACGGAAGAATGTGTCTGGATGCCTGTGTGTGTCATGGGATCGATGCCAGCAATATGCACATCCTTGACGGTGAATCTACTTCGTACACGGATGTGATGACCGAGACCTATGGCGGAGCCGCAAGAACCTTCTTTCACCATCGGGGGGCAAATGCCCGCCTTGGTGTCGATGAGGTGCTTTCATGTGATACTCCTGCAAAAATATTCCATCTAGGCTATCTGCTTCTTCTGGACAGTCTTGACGCCCCCGATCAAGAGTATGGGGTAGCTGCGGCAAGAGCCCTTCGCGGCCTGCGCGAAAAAGGCTACAAGACATCGGTTGACGTTGTTTCTGAAGAGGGGGACCGCTACAGGCAGGTTATTCTTCCATGTCTTAAGTACACCGACTATCTTATTATCAATGAAGTCGAGCTGGGTTATTGTGTCGGTCGAGGAATGCGTGATGAAGATGGTCTCATTGATGTGGCGGCAGTGTCTACAGCGGCCCGTGAACTTTTAGACGCCGGTGTGGGAAATCTTGTGATTATCCACTATCCGGAAGGAAGTGTTGTGGCCGAAAGAGATGGCCGGACTGTCTCAATGCCGTCATATAGCCCCTCTAAGGAAGATATTGTGTCAACGGTGGGTGCCGGAGACGCTTTCTGTGCGGGGGCGCTCTATGCTATTCACGAGAATTATCCACTTGAGGAACTTCTAAAATTCGCGTCAGCCAGCGCGCGGTTCAACCTCTTCAGCTCTACCAGTACGGACGGGGCTCCGGATGTTGAGACCATTAGGCAATATTATCAAAAAAACGGGTAAATATGAAAAGATCTGAAATCAACAACATAATCTGTGAGAACAAAAGATTATGTAATGAAGCACGTTTTTATCTTCCTATTTGGGCGGACTGGACTCCGGAGGATTGGGCGGCAAAGGGTAAGGAGTGTGCGGAAATTAAAGATAACTGCCTGGGCTGGGACATCACGGATTTCGGCAGCGGGGATTTCGCTAAAGTAGGCCTTTCTCTTTTTACTATGAGGAACGGCAATCCGGCTCTTGATCATAAACCATATTGCGAGAAGATCATGATGATCCGTGATGGCCAGATAACTCCCGCCCATTTCCATTGGAACAAGATGGAAGACATCATCTTCCGTGAAGGCGATGGAGAATTCTGTATGAAACTTTGGAACGCTGACTTGGAGACGGAGGCTCTGATTCCCGATACTCATGTATTCCTTAAGGTTGACGGCATCGTGACGGAGTTTGAACCCGGTAAAACTTATAAGATTAAGAAGGGGCAAAGTGTCTGCTACACGCCTTACATCTATCACACTTTTTGGGCGGAAGGAGGCACATGCCTTGTCGGCGAAGTGTCCATGGTTAACGATGACACGGCGGACAACCGATTCTTGGAACCTGTCGGAAGGTTCCCGGCGATTGAGGAGGATGTCCCTGCGAAGGTGCTTTTGTGTAATGAATATCCTTTATTCGAGTAATGAAAAAAGCAGTCATGTACGGTGCCGGTAACATTGGCAGAGGCTTTATCGGCGCCCTTTTCAGCCAGTCCGTCTATTCGGTTTCATTTATCGATATCGCAAAACCGGTTGTGAATGGTTTGAATGAGGCGCATTCCTATCCACTGCGCCTGGTCAGCGGTGATCAAAAGGAGGATTATACCATAAAGAATGTCTCAGCCGTTGATGGAATGGATGTCCCCGCCGTTGCCGAGGCGATAGCGACATGTGACATCATGGCGACGGCTGTCGGAGTCCGCATACTTGAATTGATAGTCCCGAATATTGTCGCTGGTATCCGCAGGAGGTGGGAGATCGGAGGTCCGGCACTGAATATCATCATCTGTGAGAATCTCAACAATTCCAACCGCATAATGGAGGGCATGATCAAATCTCTTCTTAATCCTGAGGAGGTGGCTCGCTTTGATGAGACGGTCGGTCTTGTGGAGGCTTCCGTCGGAAGAATGGTGCCTATTCAGACAGAGGAGATGCGTGATGGTGATCCTCTGCGAGTCTGTACGGAACACTATGCCTTCCTACCGGTCGATAAGGCTGCGTTCAAGGGTGAGATTCCGGAAATAAAAGGAATGGTTCCGTTCGAACCGTTTGATTTTTTTGTGAAACGAAAACTGTTTATCCACAACATGGGGCATGCCACAACTGCCTACCTTGGCAAGATCCTTGGCGTGGGCTACATTTCACAGTCAATAGACAATCCCTATGTGCGGATTATTGTCCAGAATGCGATGTTAGAAAGCGCCCGCACTCTGTCGAAACATTATGGGGTTGATTTGGAATGGCTTACGGAGCATGTCTCGGATCTGCTGTTCAGATTTGCCAATGCGGCGCTGAAAGACACTTGTGTGCGTGTCGGTGCGGATCCCGCCCGTAAACTAGCAGCCGAAGATCGTCTTGTCGGAGCCATGAGGCTCGCCTTGACGGAATCTGTAGATGTGACTTTCATGGCTGTCGGAGCGGCTGCTGCCATGTGGTCCTATCTTGGGGAGAATGGAATGACTCAGGCGATGGATTCGTGTCGCAGAAACTTGTGCGCATTATCCGGCCTTCCGGAAGGCTCGGAAATAGTCGTATTGGTACTTGAATTTTACAGAATCATACTTGACACCCGTTCTGTGGCAGAGCTCTGTCATGCGGCGGAAAGGAAGAAGGCCGTTTCGCGTATGTGCGTGATCTGACTTGTGGGCGTTTACTTCACGAGGTACGACAAATATTCGTGTTTTGAATATGTTGTCGTGCCTTGTATTTTACTCATCAACAGAGAAAAGGCTTTCTTGGCCATGTCTTCTATAGGCTGTTCTACATACCAGAGGCTGTCTGACATCAGCGCCTTGTATGACTTGGCTTCGTCAAAACAAAGAAGGGTGACGCTCGAACCATCGTGCTGGTGCTCTGACAACGCATCCATGGCAAGCGTGAATACTCTTCGAGAGGAAAAGAAGATCGCGTCCGGTTTCTGGCCAAGAAGGTCGTTCATCACTTCCCCGACTTTGTGTATTTCTTCAAATTCAACATTCCTGATCAGCAAAGGATTGTACAGATTATGATTCTTTAATGCGTCTTCATATCCTCTGACACGTTCAGTGATGGCGTTTACATCCAGTTTCAATGTCAGCATAGCTATTCTCTTCTTCCCGCAGGTGATGAGTTCTTTGATTGCATTGGCGCTGCTCGCATAGTTGTCTGTGCCGACATAATCGGCTTTGAGCGTGTCGATCAAACGGTCAATCTGCACCACAGGAGTCCCGGATTTGATCACGTCTTCCAACATCTCTTTGCAGTTTTGGGTTGGAACAACGATGACTCCGTCCACTTTTTTGCTAATAAGCACATGGATTATGGATTCGAGCTCGGAATCAGATTCGTTGGTGTTGGCCGTAATGACCAGGTACCCGTACTTCTTGGCTTCCTCTTGTATGTAAAAGGACATCTTGCCGAAGAAATCGTTAGATATGTCCGTGACGATCACACTAATCAGATTGGTTCTGCCTGTTCGTAGGCTACGTGCCAGATCATTGCTGTGATAACCCATTTCCTTTGCGGTCTGAAGAACTCTGTTCTTTACAGACTCGCTGACACGCGACCCTGATTTTCCGCCAAGCACCAGCGAAACAGTCGCGTTCGAGACCCCGACGGCCTCGGCTATGTCTTTCATCAATACCATGTCAATGTTTTTGTTTCAGTAGGTTAGCTGTGAAAGGATTACAGATTCTTGGTTTCTTTACCGTAATTGATGCTTGAGGGCGGGAGGTTCTTCCGACCCCACTCCCGGTTGGCTGTCGTCCCCATTTCGAGTTCCAGCAATCCACCGGACAACAGTTCTTCATGAGTGAACCAAGATCTGTCAAGAGGCTTCCCGTTCAATTTCGCACTTTGGATGTATTTGTTGTTTCTTGATGCTCCTGGCGCCTTGATGACGAACCGTTTGCCGTCAGGCAAAGAAATAGAGGTCTTCTCGAAGAACGGACAGCCGATGGCATAGACCGGAATGCCGGGACAAACTTGGAAGAAACCCATCATGGAGAACACTATAAAAGCACTCATCCCGCCGCCGTCCTCATCGCCGGGAATGCCATAGACACTGTCGCTGAACATCATGTCTATGAGTCTGCGAACATGTTTCTGTGTCTTCCATGGCTGCCCGATATAGTTGTAGATGTATGGAATATGAAAGCTGGGTTCATTGCCCATCGCGAATTGGCCGACCATGCCGGTGGCATCAGGCAATATGTGGTAGAACTCATACTTTGGAAGGTCTATCATAATGTGGAAAAGATCGTCAAGTTTCTTTTCCGCTTCCGCTCGCCCGCCCATAAGTTCGAAGAGGCCTTCAAGGTCGTGCTTGACATCCCATTGGAATGTGTAGGCGTTGTTCTCTGTGTAGTAGGCTCTGTCCATGTATCGTGGGTCCACATTCTCTATCCACTGTCCCTTGTCGTCTCTTGGCCAGAACATCCCTTTGTCTTTCCGGTAAACATTCCGATAGTAAGCAGCCCTATCAAGGAACAGCGCCTCGTCATCATTCCTTCCTAATTCCCGGGCTAATTGAGCTGTGGCCCAGTCGGCGTAGGAGAAGGCCGTTGACAGAGAGACGGCCTGCCTTCTTTCCCAAGGCATATTGACTTCATCCACGGTCTCTCTCTCTTCCGGGTGCAGCGCCGGATACCATCCTTTCTCGTTATAAAAATCATCCAGGACAGTCTTTGCCCCGTTCCTCCAAGGCAGGAGGGTGGATTCGAGAGAATTGTCTTTAAGCCCTTCGTAGATACCTTCCAGATCGAACTTGAGTCCTTTGGACCGGGCGTCTGCCATCCAGACCGCCACATAGTTGCCTGTCATTGCCGGCCAATCGCCCCAGATCACAGCGAAGGAAGGCACGGTTCCACATTGCCTGTACATCTCAACGTAGGACTGGAGCTTCAGCTCTTCCTGTCTTGGATTGAGAATCATATGTAGAGGTTCAAGCGCCAGGTGTGTGTCCCAGATCCAGTTGTCTGTAAAGAAATAACTACCCGGGTGGAGCGAGTGATCGAAGGCGCTATAGTATGTGCCGTATTCACTGATGTCCACCGGGCGCTCGTAGCATCGGTATAAAGCTGTGTGGAACACCCGCAAATCCCTCTGCGAGCCTCCCTTCACCTCAATCTTGCCCAAGGCGGCTTTCCAGCTGTCACGCGCTTTCTCCTGTACACGCTCTATGTTCCATCCATTGATTTCCTTGCGCAGGTTCGTGACAGCCTGCTCCTTGCTTATGTATGATATGGCATAGCGAAGTTTGACCTTGTTGGTTTGGGGACGAAGTAGAATGCCGTTCTTTCCATTTATGTGTCCGCTACCGGGTTCTTCCAGTCCGTTATCGACCACAGTAAAGGGGACATCGCCTTCAATGTAGCAATATGCTTTCATGTCGTGGAACGTTTCCTCGCCGAAAAGTGATGACGGTGTGTTTATGGTGAACGTCCCGTCGCCGTTTAATGCGTTTAGTCTCAGTATTCTATCAGGACAGTCTCCATCAAACTCCACCTCGATCATGCCGCTTCTCTCAGATGGGCAGAAGCGGATCCGGCAGCCTTCAAGCCCGGCTTGGTAGGAGTAGGGTGTGTTTGTTTCATTGTCGCAAATCTGATGGCACTTCCACACTGAACCATCCTCGGGAATCCCCGTGAGCGGCAGGAATCCGAACACGGATTCCAGTCTGTGCGATGTCATGGTCAGAGGGAAGTCGCGAATACACTCATCCAACAAGTCTGTTCTCATTGGAGTCCATCTGATCATCTTGTTGGGGATATGTACTGTAGGACGGGTTGGCTGAAGTAATGTGCTGGCCCCGCCGATTTCCGGGTCAACATATTGCAATTCAGATGCATGCTTGCAGGAAACGGTGATGGCGAGAACGCATCCCATCATGGCGATGGAGCGCCTACCACATACGAAACCTCTGCGTAGTAGTGTGGTTATCCGATTAATCTTCATGACTTCAAAGTTACTCTTTTCTTGTTTTCTAAACAAGTGTTATCTCATGAGATATTTCCGGCTGATGCCCATTTGGTGAAGCATCATGAAATACTCGAATAAACGGGTCTCCTTTCCCGCTCTGTTTGTCAGTTAGTTTGCGAATTGGACGGAAAGCATTATTTTTACGGCATAAATACATGAATATGAGAAGTGCTATCTATGGCGCGGGTTCGCTTGGAACCATTTTGGGCGCGTTCATCACCAAAAAAGGAGGGCAGGTGGACCTCATCAACCACAACAAGGCGCACGTGGCGGCGCTTCGCGGGAAAGGGGCGAAGGTCGTCGGAACCGTGGAGTTCACGCAGCCTGTCACCGCTCTGACAGAGGAGGAAATGACCGGGGAATATGATGCCATATTCCTTATGACCAAGCAGTTGGATAATGCTGCGGTTGTGACTATGCTCAAGGGGTTCCTTGCTCCGGACGGCGTGATCGTGACGCTTCAGAACGGTTTGCCGGAGCTGCTGATCTCGGAGATCGTGGGGGAGGGGCGCGTTCTTGGGTGCACGGTCGCCTGGGGAGCCACCATGCTTGGCCCCGGAGTCTGCGAGCTGACCAGTTCGCCGGACAGTCTGACGTTCTCTCTCGGGGCGGTCTCCAAGGAGGTCAACGGCCATTTCGCCGAGGTCAAGGCGCTTCTGGAGATGATGGGACCGGTTGAGGTGGAGGAGAACTTCATCGGGACTCGTTGGAGCAAACTGCTGATCAACTCGGCGTTCTCCGGTATGAGCGCCGTCCTCGGCTGCACGTTCGGTGAGGCCGCGTCCGACAGGTCTTCCAGAAAGATAGTCCAGGCTCTGATCAAGGAGTGCATCGATGTCTGCCGGAAAGGCGGTGTCACCATCGAGCCGATCCAGGGCAAGGACGTGGTCAGGTTGCTGGACTACAACGGGCCGGTGAAAAAGGCTCTGTCCTTCATGATCATCCCGATAGCGATCCGCAAGCACGCCCGCCTGAAAGCCAGCATGCTCCAGGATCTTGAGCGCGGCAAGAAGACCGAGGTGGATGCCATAAACGGTTCCGTCAGCGCCTACGGCCGCAAGGTCGGCTGCCCGACCCCGATGAACGACAAGGTCGTCGAAATCATTCACAGCATCGAGTCCGGCTCCCTGGCTCCGTCCTTCGACAACCTCCGGCTCTTTGCCGAAGTGTGATGTCGCAAGCCTTTTGCCGTTGCGCCGATGATGCTTAGTCTTAACTATTTACAATAAAAAACGTCCGCAATTGGCGGACGTTTTCATTGTAAGCTCCTCAAGTAGGACTTGAACCTACGACCCCCTGATTAACAGTCAGGTGCTCTAACCAACTGAGCTATTGAGGAATTTTGTCAACCTTCATCGAGGTTGTCCCTTTCGGGAGTGCAAAGGTACAACAAAAACTGGTTAATGCAAATTTTTTTGTAGTTTTTTTTGTGTACCTTTGTATGAATTTTCGGAGAAGGAAATGGACATAGACTTGTTTTCAGAGATGGTCAAGGGACTTATCCTTGATAATGATGAAGTTGCGTTGCCTGGCTTGGGGACTTTCGTCTCCGAGCTGATGCCTTCGTCTTTCTCTGACAAGGGCTACACCATCAATCCACCCTACAGGAAACTGTCTTTCAGGCAGCGGGAATCCGGTAATGACAGGCTTCTCGCCAGGTTTTACGCCAAGGTCAACGGAACGGACATCGAGACATCCGCAAGGATCCTTTCGGAGTTCATCGCTGGTTTGAAGACCACTCTTCAGACCAGAAAACTTGTCGTGTTCCCTGGCTTGGGAAGGCTGAGGGCCACCAAGGAGAACACGTTCTTCTTCATAGCTGACGAGGATCTGGACATCTATCCTTATGCGGTGGGGCTTGAGCCGGTGTCGCTCAAGACTCATGAGGAGACTCCTGACGAGGTCGCCCAGAGCGTGGCGGCGTTGCGGGATCTGGTGGCGCAGCCGGAGCCGGAGGTAAGGCCGGAAGATAATGAACCGTCGCCTCGGCAGCCTGAGTCGGAGCCGGCTCCGGAAACGATAGCGGAAGCAGCTCCGGAAATGATCTCAGAGCCGGCTCCGGAAGCAGTCGCCAAACCGGCCCCTGAGCCTGTAGAAGAGCCGAGGAGGCGCGGGCGCGGCTGGAGGACGGCGATCCTCGTGGCGGCAGGCCTGGCGGGACTCGTGGCTCTGGCATTAGGAATATTCATACTACTCTCTCACGTGGCTCCGGATTTCATAGACTCCATTCTCTACACTCCGGAGGAGTTGAGGATAATTAATTATTGATGACTATGGGAAAGGTTAAGGTCTCGGACAACAGGTTCAGCACAGACATAACGATTCCATGCTACGACACGGACGCTTCGTTCCATCTGAAACCGGCGGCCTTCATGGATCACGCCCAGGAAATGGCGTATCTGGCGGCGCAGGCTCTTCATTTCGGCTACGATGACCTTCAGAAACATCACACGGCCTGGGTGCTCTCGCGCCTGCGGATGGATTTCCATAATCCTCCGAAATGGACGGACGAGACCACCCTCTACACCTGGCATAAGGGGCTTGACGGCCTCTTCTTCTTGCGTGATTTCGAACTTAGGGCGAAGGACGACACGGATTTCGGGGACAAGTCAAAGGTCCTTGTGTCCTGCACGTCATCCTGGATCGTGATGGATGTCCAGACCAGAAGGCTTGTAAGAAGCGACGAGGTCCTGGACATAGTCCCGGCGGCGACCCAATGTCCGGACAACGCCATCCCGACACCTTGCGGCAAGGTGGTGATGCCAAAGGGTGTCACTGCGGAGGAGGTCGGAGTCCACAAGGCCTCCTATTCGGACATCGATGTTCTCGGACACACCAACAACGCCCGCTATGTGGTCTGGGCTATGGACAGTATCGACTACGGCGAGGTGGCCGGGAACAGGGTCAGGAGCATCAGCGTCAACTTCATCAAGGAGACCAAGCCGGAGGAGGAGGTGAGACTATTCAGAAGCGTCGTTGTCCGTGAGGACGGACACAAGACCTACTTCATAGAAGGTAAGATTGAAGATAAACCGTGCTTTTGCGCGCAGATAGATTTCTAAAAGTATGCGAGATTTGTTTTTAGGGGCGGGAATAGCCCATTCGATTCTGGTTTTCGCGGTTGTGATCGCGATAGGATTGTATCTTGGCAAATTCAAGCTCAAGGGCATCTCCATCGGATCCACGTGGATTTTGTTCGTGGCTATTCTTTTGAGCCATTTCGGTCTCCGTGTGGACACCACGGTGCTTAGTTTCATGAAGGACTTCGGATTGATCCTGTTCGTGTTCTCGATCGGACTTCAGGTCGGCCCTGGATTCTTCCATTCGTTCAAGAAGGGAGGTCTTCAGCTTAACCTGCTTGCCGTCACCCTTGTCCTCTTGGCTGTGGCCGTCACGGTGGCTATCCATTTCATCTCCGGAGAGGATCTCAAGACGATGGTAGGTGTGATGTCCGGTGCTGTTACTAACACCCCGGGACTCGGAGCCGCCCAGCAGACCATGGCTGACTCGATGCGCGCCGAGAACTATCTTGCGTCCGACATCGCATCGGCCACTTCAGGGCTCGCCTCCGCCTACGCGGTCGCCTATCCTTTGGGAGTGCTGCTGGTGATCGCGTTGATCATGTTCTTCAAGGCCATATTCAAAGTCGATCTCAACAAGGAGAAGGAAGCTCTTGACAGCGAGGACAATAACGAGGATGTGGCAAGACGCATGCACTGCGAGGTAGAGAATCCTGCCGTCTTCGGACTGTCCATCAAGGACGCCACAAGGGACCTCGGCAACTCGATTGTGATTTCCCGGATCCTCAGGGACGGCCTGATCTCTATTCCGGGACCGGATACCGTGCTTAAGAAAGGTGACAAGCTCCTGATCGTCACTTCCCAGAAGAATGTCGATTCCGTCAGGATCACATTCGGCGAGGAGGTTCCGATGCACCTTGAGGACTGGGAGCAGATGGACACCAAGATGGTCAACAGAAAGATCACCGTCACCAAGACCGACCTGACCGGTGTGACGCTCAGAAGTCTCAACATCAGAGCTAATTACGGAGTCAGCGTGACGCGTGTGATCAGATCCGGCGTAGGTCTTGTCGCAAGGCCTAACCTCTTCCTCCAGATGGGTGACGTCCTCCGCGTGGTGGGACCGGAGGAAGGCATCGCCGAGGTGGCCGGTCTTGTCGGCAACCAGACCTCGTCGCTCAACCGTCCGAACCTTATACCTATCTTCTTCGGAATAGCCGTCGGAGTGATCTTCGGATCGATTCCGATCGCGATCCCGGGCATCCCTCAGCCGATCAAGCTCGGACTTGCCGGCGGACCGCTCATCATCGCCATCCTGCTCGGCTATTTCGGGCCGAAATGGAAGATCACGACCTACACTACGCAGAGCGCGAACCTTATGATCAGGGAGATCGGAATCTCGTTCTTCATGGCCGCCGTCGGTCTCGGAGCCGGACAGAACTTCGTCAGCTCGATCGTGAACGGAGGTTATTGGTGGATCCTCTACGGAGCCTTGATCACGTTCATCCCTGTCTGCACGATCGGCCTTGTCGCGAGATATGTCTGCAAGCTGAACTTCTACCAGATCTGTGGTCTGATCTCCGGCGGCACGACGGATCCGGCTGTCTTGGCCTTCACCCAGGGGGCGTACGGAACCGACTATCCTTCAGTGAACTATGCGACAGTCTATCCGTTGACGATGTTCATGAGGGTGCTCGTCGCCCAGTTGCTTATCCTTGTAGCGATAGCCTGACGCCATGTTTGAGCTGATCTACCCGGCCGCCCCGGCGGTCATACTGCCCTTGCCCTCCATTGACAATCCGGGCGACAGTCCCCGCAAGGCTGGGGAGATGGTTCCTGTCGTCGAGGAGAACGGGCTTGTGGTCGGACAGTCCCTCCGGAAGAACGTCCATGACGGCTCAAAACTGATGCATCCTGTCGTCCATCTTCACATCGTCAACCGAGAGGGATGCCTGTACATCCAGAAGCGGTCGATGAGGAAAGACCTTCTTCCCGGCTGCTGGGACACGGCGGTGGGCGGTCACGTGGACTACGGGGAAAGCCTTGAGGAAGCACTCTACCGTGAGGCCTCGGAGGAGCTGGGTTTCAAGGAGTTCAATCCTATCTATCTGAAATCCTACGTCTGGGAGTCCTTGAGGGAGAAGGAACTTGTCAATGTCTTCGCGGCAGTCGGGAACTTCACGCTTCATCCGGATCATGACGAGGTGGAGGAGGGACGTTACTGGAATATGTCCGAGATCGAGTCGGGTCTGGGGCGCGGACTGTTCACTCCGAATTTCGAGCAGGAGTTCAGATCAATCAAAAACACGTTATTGGCATTACTCTGATGGACAATCAAATCGACAAATTCGTCAAGGATCAGCTTTCTGTCTGGCCGTTGGCCGCCGAAAACTACCGCAGCCTGAAAAAGGCCGGATCCAAGGTTCTGAGCATCGGGGGCTTACCGGTGACCGTACAACTCAATCCGTGCCGCCGTATCTCCTCCGAAGCCTCATTGGACAAGGAGTCCATCAACCGGAGGCCTTGCTTCCTGTGTCCGGAGAACCGTCCCAACGAGCAGACCAACATGGAGTTCGAGGGGCGCAAGGGCCGCAGGTACCGCGTGACGCTGAATCCCTACCCGATCTTCCCGTCACACCTTGTAATCTCAAGTTTTGAACACACTCCGCAGTCAATCTGGCACCGCTATCAGGATCTGCTGGACTTTGTCAGGGAGAACAATGAATATCTCGGCTTCTACAACGGCCCGGAGAGCGGAGCGTCGGCACCCGACCACATGCACTTCCAGGCCTGCCCGCAGGGGCTGACACCTCTTCAGAACAGGGTGGACGAACTTCTCGCCGCCGGCGATGACAAGACCCTTGACTATCTAACCAATGTCAAGGAAGCCAGACTCTTCCACCTTAATGAATATGCCCGCGGCGTCTTCGTGCTTTGCGGCGCCACGGCCAAGTCCACGGCCAAGCTCTTCTACAGGCTGCTGGACTGCGCTCCTGTTCCTGACGGCTCGTCTGAACCGAAGATGAACATCATCGCCTGGTGTCATGAGGGCGAGTACCGTACCGCTGTCATATTCAGAGAAAGGCATCGTCCGCACAACTATTCGTCCTCAGGCGCGGATCATCTGGCCATGAGTCCTGGGTGCGCCGATCTGGCGGGAGTCTATGTGACCACGCGGGAAGAGGATTTCGACAAACTGGACGCCGGGCTGCTTTCGCAGGTTGTCCGGGAGGTCGCCGCGAGCGAGGAGACGGAGAAAGAGATCATCTGGAGGCTGACGAGATCGCAGCGGCGGCTTGAGGTCGGAATCATGTCCGGCAGCGAGATCGAGTTCGAGATCATCTCGGACGGCGCCGGCAGGCAGAAGGTGAAATATTCCCAGGGAAGGATTTCCTACAACGGCGCGCTGTACGACGAGCTGGTGTTTGAGGCTCAGACTGAGGCTACTATGTTCGCCGAGCCGTCCTTCATCCTCTATGGCGTGACGATCGGTGTGGATTTCCATTGGGAAAGAAAGGTGACACAGAAGTTTGCCGGCACGTTGAAGTTCATCGTTGACGGCGGCAAGGTCACAGCCGTGAACATTGTCGGCGTGGAGGACTATCTGCTGAGTGTGATCTCGTCCGAGATGAAGGCTTCCGCGGGTCTGGAGTTCCTCAAGGCCCACGCCGTCATTTCCCGTTCCTGGGTGATGGCTCAGGTGGAGCATCGTCTGAGTCATGTTTCCCGGACTCCCGGGCCATCCTGCCCGGTCTCCGGGCCTGTCGAAGGGGCAGGGGAGTACATAAAGTGGTTCGATCATGACGACCACACCCTCTTCGATGTTTGTGCCGATGACCATTGTCAACGCTATCAAGGACTTACGATGGCTGTGGGCGACACTGTCCGCAAAGCCGTAGACCAGACCTGGGGGCTTGTGCTCACCTCGGAAGGCAAGATCTGCGACGCACGCTTCTCGAAGTGCTGCGGAGGACGGATGGAACTTTTCAGCACCTGCTGGGAGGACAAGGACTATCCTTATCTCCAGCCGCTTCCTGACACCGCCGACTGCGTGGAGGGGGGCGACGTGTTCTGCGACACCAAGGATGAGAAGATCCTGTCCCAGGTGCTTAACGACTACGACCTGGAGACGAGGGATTTCTACAGATGGACCACTGAATATTCAAGGACGGATGTCTCGGAACTTGTCCGCAGACGCTCCGGAATAGATTTCGGCACCATCCGTGACCTCGTCCCGATCGAGAGAGGCCCGTCCGGAAGACTGAAGAGGCTTAAGGTTGTCGGCGACAAGAAGACAATGATCATCGGTAAGGAATTGATCATCCGCAGATGGCTTTCAGATTCGCATCTGAAGAGTTCCGCCTTTGAGGTTCACTGGGACGGCGACCACCTTACGCTGGACGGATCCGGTTGGGGTCACGGTGTCGGCCTGTGCCAGATCGGCGCCGCTGTGATGGCAGCCAAAGGCTACACTTTCGATCGGATCCTGCTGCACTACTACCCGGGCAGCACATTGGAACGAAGATAATTTAATAAACACATAATGAGTAATTTCACCAAACGCAACCCTTGGATGTGGATCCCGACCCTCTACTTCGTCGAGGGCATTCCATATTTCCTTGTCAACAATGTCTCCGTCCTGATGTTCGCCAAGATGGGCGTTCCGAACGGGCAGATGGCCCTGTTCACGTCGCTGCTCTACCTGCCGTGGACCCTCAAGTTCCTCTGGAGCCCGTTCGTGGACATCATCAAGACAAAAAGGTGGTGGATCATCACGATGCAGATCATCATGTCCGTGGCATTTGTGATCCAGGCTCTTACGATGCCGCATCCGTCGGCGGAGACGATTGCCGCCGGCACCACGCCGATGAGCCTGTTCACATTCACGCTCATTCTTTTCATATTCGCTGCCTTCGCGTCGGCGACCCACGACATCGCAGCTGACGGGTTCTACATGCTTGCCCAGAGCCAGAGCAGCCAGGCGGCGTTCGTAGGAGTCCGCAGCACATTCTACAGGCTGGCCAACGTGTTCGGCAACGGCGTGATCGTCGCCGTCGCCGGCCTTCTGGAGACCAAGACCGGAAACGTGCCGCTGTCCTGGCAGCTTACCGTCGGCGGATCGGGCGTACTCCTTACGGCCCTGACGCTCTACCACACCTTCGCCATTCCGAAGCCGGAGTCCGATGTGCCTAACATCCAGGAGGCTTCGGGCAACAAGGTGGCCGAGATATTCGAAGGCTTCGGCCGCACCGTGACGACATATTTCAAGAAACCGGGCGTGTGGCTTGCGATCATATTCATGCTTTGCTACCGTTTGCCGGAGGCCTTCCTCATCAAGATGTGCACCCCGTTCCTTGTGGCTTCGAGGGAGGTCGGCGGACTTGGGATGCAGACCGCGCAGGTCGGCATAGCGTACGGTACCCTCGGCGTGATATTCCTTCTTCTCGGAGGGATCCTCGGAGGCCTTCTCGCTTCCCGCATCGGCTTGAAAAAATCCATCTGGATCATGGCCGCGTTCATGACGCTCCCTTGCCTGTCGTTTGTCTATCTAGCTGTGGTACAGCCTGTAAGTTTCGCCACAATCTGTACCTGCATCGCCATAGAACAGTTTGGCTACGGTTTCGGATTCACCGCCTACATGCTCTACATGATGTACTTCTCCGAAGGCGAGTTCAAGACCTCGCACTATGCCTTCTGCACCTGCTTCATGGCGCTGAGCATGATGATACCGGGCATGTTCGCCGGCTTCCTGCAGGAGTCCCTCGGCTACAAGGGCTTCTTCTGGATGGTGATTGTCTGCTGCATAGCGACCGTCGTTGTCACCTTCCTCGCCGACCGCAAGATTGATCCTGAATATGGCAAGAAATAATCAACGAATTGATAATCAATGAATATATGAACGCAGTCAAAAGAATATTCACCGTCCTGCTCTCCGTAGCCGCATTGTCGGCCCTTTCCGCGCAGGCCGGACAGAAACAGATTGTACGCACCGGGATCGAGGTGCTGGAAGGTCGTGGTTTTGAGGGACTTGTGGGTAAGAATGTCGGGCTGGTGACCAATCCGAGCGGCATCGACCACAATCTCCGCTCCACCATCGACATCCTTCACGCCGCTCCGGGAGTCAACCTCAAGGCGCTTTTCGCCCCTGAGCACGGGGTCCGCGGCGATGCCTATGCCGGCTCCCATGTCGCTGATTTCAAGGATGCCAAGACCGGAATCCCGGTCTATTCCATCTACGGAGCCAACCGCAAGCCGAGCAAGAAGATGCTTGAGGGACTTGACGTTGTCGTCTATGATATCCAGGACATCGGCAGCCGTTCCTACACTTTCATCAGCACGCTTGGCCTGGTGATGAGGGCCTGCGCGGAGAACGACATTGAAGTAATGGTGCTTGACAGACCTAACCCTCTGGGCGGCAACAAGGTGGAAGGCTGCCTCGTGGAGCCTGGCTTCCATTCGTTTGTCAGCGAGTTTAAGATTCCTTACATCTATGGGCTCACTGTCGGCGAGCTTGCCATCATGATCAACGAGGAGGGGCTGAACCGCGGTGAAAGGGGCGACGAGGCACCGTTGAAATGCCGGCTTTCCGTCATTCCGATGGAAGGATGGCACAGGAATATGCTCTATCAGGACACGAACCTTCCTTGGGTGCTGCCGTCCCCGAATATTCCTTACCCTCAGTCCGCCGTTAACTATCCGTCCTCCGGCATAACCGGAGAGTTCCAGGGCTATCTGAACATCGGCATCGGCTACACCCTCCCTTTCGAGGTTTTCGCAGCCGAATGGATTGACGCCGATGCCTTGAAGGCGCTTCTTGACAGCTACAACCTTCCGGGGGTGGCATTCAGGACAATCCACTTCAAGCCGTTCTCGGGAAGCCTTCAAGGAAAGCTGATCCACGGCGTTCAGTTCCACTACACTGACTATGAGGCCGCCTCCTGCACGCTGACGCAGTTCTACGTGATGCAGGCCGTGAACGAACTCTATCCGGACAAGAATCCTTTCACCCTTTCCAAGGGGCGCAACAGCATGTTCGACAAGGTTTGTGGTACAGATTATGTAAGAACCGTTTTCGGGAAGCGTCTTAAAGTTGAGGACATAGTTGACTACTGGTCAAAGGATGTCGAGGCTTTCAAGAAGCTTTCCAGAAAGTATTGGCTCTATAATTAACCACTTAACACTTATTGTCATGAAGAATTTTCTTAACTTCGCGCTTGCGTCAGCAATCACGTTGGCCATGCTTGCCGTTCCGGTAGATTCATATTCACAGGAAAGACGTTCCACTGGTTCGAGGAGTAACACGACATCGTCGCAGACACGCTCGTCCTCGTCTTCGAGAAGTTCTTCATCCTCAAGAAGCTCGTCGTCATCGTCAAGAAACTCCTCATCCGCTTCGACCAGAAGCTCGCAGGACGGCAACCGCCGCTCAAGCTCCGGCTCTGCGGTAAGGAGCTCATCATCGTCCGACCGAAATTCATCTTCGGTAAGAAGTTCATCCTCTGACAGGTCGTCCGCGACATCCGTGAGAAGTTCCACGTCAATGTCTCGCTCTTCCTCCAGATCTTCTTCCCGCTCCGATGACAGCGGCATCTATCAGGACAATAACCGCCGCTCCGGCACAGGCTCGTCCCGGAACTCGTCGGCCACTTCGTCCAGAAGTTCGCAGGACAACAACCGCCGCTCCAGTTCGGCGGTAAGGAGTTCGTCCTCATCTGACCGAAATTCCTCTTCGGTCAGGGAAGCGTCCTCATCCACAAGAAGTTCCGGCGACAGGGTGGCAAGGCCGGTAGGCGGCTCCTCGGCGACAAGAAGCAGTTCCGCCAGAGGCTCGGCGACAGATGTCCGCAGAGAGCAGTCGCAGAGAGTCGGCAACGCCACAAGGGGAGGTCTTTCGTCCTATGACAGGAATGCCTTCTCAGGCAAGGATGTGATGAAGGAGAACCGCAGTGATTTCATAAGGATCGGTGAGGACAGGAACGTCCACAGGATCCCGCCTCGTGACCGTGACTTCATGCCGTACGACCGTCCGTGTCATTTCTGGGGACACAATCCTCATTACTATGGCTACAGGGTTCACAAACTCCCTCCGCGTCACAGGAGGATAACTTACTGGGGTGTCGAGTACTGCATCTATGACGGGATCTACTACAGGCCTTACGGCAACTTTTACGTTGTCTGCCGTCCGCCGTTCGGTGTCTGCATCGACCGTGCTGTCTCCGACCTGATGTTCGCCTCGGTCCGCTTCGCCTACTACAACAACACGTACAGGATGTACCGCGCCATCGATTCCAACAACAGGATCATCGAGGAACAGAACAGGATAATCGCCAGGAACAACGCCACCATCGCAGCCCAGAACAATTCGTTCGCCCTCAATTCTGCAAGGGCCAACAGCGCTTATTCACTGGCTGACAGGCTCGGCCTTGTCCAGAGCTATGCCTATGCCAACCAGCCGTACTACTACCAGGACGGAGTCTTCTACATCGTCAACTCCAACGGCCAGTACGAGGTCATTGTCCCTCCTTCCGGCGCTCTGGTTGAGGATCTTCCGGACGACTACGACACCATCACCCTTGACGGGATGGATTTCTACAAGGTCGATGACACCGTCTATCGCCTTACCCTCGTCGAAGGAAAGCCTTATCTGGAGGTGCTCGGCCAGATGTACGGCAGGCTCGCCAACCAGTACAACTATTACTCCAACAGGGCTGTCTCCTACAACAGCCTCTACTAACAAGTCACACATAAATGGACAGACTCAAGCATCTATTTGAAAGTTATACAGGTCAGAAAGTGAATGACACGGAGGAACTTAACTCCTCCGGCAGCAACAGGAGATATTTCCGCCTCAAGGGCGGGAATGTCTCCATTATAGGTGTCATCGGGACAAGCCGCGAAGAGAACAACGCGTTCGTCAGCCTCAGCGCCCATTTCCTCGGCAAAGGGATAAAGGTGCCTAAAGTCCTTGCCGTCAGCGAGGACGGTATGCGCTACATCCAGGAGGATCTTGGCGACGACCAGCTCTACAAGGTTGTCTCACAGGGGCGAGAGAGCGGTGAATATAGCTCCTACGAGTGCCGGCTTCTGTGCCGGGCGATGGAGATGCTTCCGAAACTTCAGTTCAAGGGAGCGGAGGGGCTGGACTGGTCGGTATGCTATCCAGAGCCGGCCTTTAACGAGAGGATGATCCTCTTTGACCTTAACTATTTCAAGTACTGCTTCCTGAAGGCGACCGGTCTGGAGTTCAACGAGGTCAGGCTACAGGACGATTTTGAGAGACTCAAGAAGGATCTTATGCAGGACATGGGCGACACGTTCATGTACAGGGACTTCCAAGCCAGAAATGTCATGATGAAGGATGGTGAGCCGTACTTTATTGATTTCCAGGGCGGACGCAGGGGACCGATCTACTACGATGTCGCGTCGTTCATCTGGCAGGCCCGTTCGCGTTATCCGGAGAACCTCCGCAAGGAGATGATCCAGACATATTTACGGGCATTGAAGGGCTACATGGATGTCAACGAGGAGCATTTCTATGAGAGACTCCGCCTCTTTGTCCTATTCAGGACACTTCAGGTACTGGGCGCCTATGGTTTCAGAGGCTATTTCGAGAAGAAGCCTCACTTCCTCGCCAGCGTTCCTTATGCGTTGGGTAACCTTCGCCGTCTTCTTCAGAAGCCGTTCAAGGACTATCCTTACCTTAACGAGATACTCACGAAACTGACCACGATGTCGCAGTTCAACAACATTGCCGAGGACAAGCGCCTGGAGGTGAGGGTGTTCAGTTTCGCCTACAAGAAGGGCATCCCGGTTGACACGACCGGCAACGGCGGTGGTTATGTGTTTGACTGCCGCGCGATCAACAATCCTGGCAAATACGAGCATTACCGCCAGTTCACCGGACTTGACAAGGAAGTCATCAAATTCCTTGAGGACGACGGTGGTGTCACGAAGTTCCTGAACAATGTCTACGACATGGTGGATAATCATGTGAAGTGTTTCATTGAGAGGAAGTTCACTCATTTGCAGGTTTGCTTCGGATGTACCGGCGGACAGCATCGTTCGGTCTACTGCGCCGAGCATCTGGCCCAGCATCTGGCCGACAAGTTCGACATAAAGATCACTATTTCCCATAGAGAGCTTGACATTGAGAAGATTCTGTAGATGCAGGCGATGATTTTCGCGGCTGGTCTCGGCACGAGGCTCAAGCCGATAACCGACACGATCCCGAAGGCTTTGGTTCCGATTGACGGAAAGCCTTTGCTTTACCGTGTGGTGTCGAAGCTCAAGGCCGCAGGGATCTCCGATTTCGTCATCAACGTGCATCATTTCGCCGACTCGATCATCGGCTACACCCACGAGCAGGATGACTTCGGAGCCAACGTCCATTTCTCCGACGAAAGAGACCTTTTAAGGGAGACCGGCGGCGGGATAAAGTTCGCCAGGCCTTTGCTTGAGGGCGGCCCGTTCCTGGTCCACAATGTTGACATACTTTCGGATCTGGATGTGGGCTGGTTCATAGCCCAGGCCCGTCCGGACGCTCTTTCCAACATCCTTGTCAGCGACCGTAAGACGCAGAGGTATTTTCTCTTCGATGATGCGATGAGGCTGGTTGGCTGGACAAATCTGGCGACGGGCGAGGTGAGGAGTCCCTACGGGAAAATCGACCCGGGGAGATTCCGGAAATATGCCTTCGCAGGCATCCACTGCGTCTCCGGCGGAATATTCAAGGTCTTTGATGAGGATGGCTGGGGGGATCGCTTCTCGATAACTGACTTTTATATTCAGGAATGCGCCAGGCATCCGATCTACGGGATCGTGCCTTCGGAACTGCGTCTGATCGATGTCGGTAAGGTCGAGACATTGGCGGAGGCTGACGAATTTGTAAGAAACACACTTAAAACATACTGATATGGCAAATCGTAAATTCTGGTCTGATTTCAAGGACTTCGCGATGAAAGGCAATGTGGTCGATATGGCTGTCGGTGTAGTTGTCGGCGGTGCTTTCGGCAAGATTGTCACCTCCATTGTCAATGACATCATCATGCCGTGCGTCGGTGTGCTGATCGGTGGTTTCGACTTCACTTCTCTCAAGATTGTGCTTCACAAGGCTGTGATGGAAGGAGCTGAGGTCGTCAAGCCAGCAGTGACGCTGAACTATGGCAATTTCATTCAGGAGACAGTGAACTTCCTGATCATCGCATTCTGCATATTCCTTGTCATCAAGGGGTTGGCTAAGGTGCACAAGAAAAAGGAAGAGGCTCCGGCTGCCCCTGCCGCTCCGGCTCCTAAGCCTGATGACGTGGTTCTTCTTGAAGAGATCCGTGATCTCCTGAAGAATCAGAAGTAGCAGTTTTCGCGTACTTCTTAGGCGAGCATCCTACCGCATCCTTGAAGTACTTCCCGAAGAAGGACTGGTTCGCGAAATGCAGGGTCTCGCTGACTTCCTGGACGGTGTAGCTGCCGCTCTTGAGCATTGCCTTGGCATCCTTGATGACGAAATCGCGTATCCAGTCTTTCGCGTGTTTTCCGGACTCGTGGTAGATCATCTGGGCGAAGTACTTCGGTGAGAGGCACATTTTCCTGGCATAGTACTGGACATTTCTCTCGAAAGTGTAGTGCTGGCTGAGCTCGGTAAGGAACCGGCGGAACAACTCATTGCTTCTCCACCTTGAGACGGGCAGAGTGTTGTTTTCCTGAGTGTTGTTCGCAAGTCTGGAGGACAGGAAGCTTCCGAGCATCACGTAGGCCCCCTGCAAGGCTTCGGCCTTGAACATGTCGTTTTCCAGCACGAGGATGTTCTTGACTGTAGAGAAGAAAGCCATCATCCGCCTGCATTCCATCGGCGTGAGATGTAGAATCCTAGGATTGAAGAGTGATTTTCTGAGAAATCTGGTGCAACTGTAGGAGAAATCCATCAGGCTGCTGTCAGGAAGGATAGCGACCGAGAGGGCTTTGAAGTCATCGGATGCGGACATACTTTCCACAATGTTGCCAAGGCTGATCATTATCACGTCGTTCTCCCTGACAGTGTAGTCGTCCCCGGAGATTCTCGCATGACCTTCTCCATTCACGCACATGAATATTACCGTGAACCTCACTTTGGCCGGCAAGTCCGGAAAAGACTTGAGGACCTCGCTCCAAGGATAGTCGGTGCTGTCATTGAGAAACAGTTGATCGTCATAGATTGTCAGTCCAGGCACCCCTTTTAGTAATTGTAGGTCGAAGTTGTTTATTTTCTTGAATTTATCCATTATGAACCATATTTTGTCCCAAAATACTGAACTTTTGGCAAAAAAGCAAAAATTGCCAATTATTTGACTTTCTTGCCATCCTGTAGTACCCTCTCCTTTTGCTCAAGTCAGATTTTTTTTCGCAATTTTACGCAAGAAATCCTGCGTGGAGGATTTAGTTGACTGGAATAATGAAAAAATGAGATGAAACAAATGAAAAATTTCAAAACTGCTTTGGCCGCCGTGGCTGTTGTGTCCGCGTTGGCCGTGTCGTTGTCGTCATGCTCCATGTCTGATGACTCTTACGATTATCCCAATCCGAACGCATTGGTCACCATAAAGACTGCCGAGTCTGGAGAGACTTATTTTCAGGTGAATGAGAAGACAACTCTGTCGCCTGTCAACTGGACCAATCCATACAAGCGTGAGGTCAGGGCCTTGCTCCGGTATTCCGAGGAGCGTGGTGACGGCGGGTTGTTCTCCAAGAAGGTCAAGGTCGCGTGGATTGACTCCGTGCGTACCAAGGCGGCGGTTCCTTACTCTGATAAGTTCAAGAAGGAGGGAGGCTCCACATTGGCTTTGTACAACGATTGGATCACCTGCTGCGAGGATGGTTACCTTACCATTCATTTCGCCGCCTGGTTCGGAGCCGACCGCAAGGTTAAGCACATCATCGATCTGGGGATAGACCCTGTCACACATGACCTTTATCTAAGGCATGACAGCAATGGAGACAGCGGTTACATGACCATTGGAGAGGGCATCATCGCGTTCAGGATCGACGAGCTTCTGAAGGATGTCAAGGACGGCGAGGTTCTTACCCTACGCTGGAAGGACTATCAGGGTGACAGAAGCGCCAAAGTGAAGTACTACTCCAGATTTCCTTTGTCGAAGTCTGAGAAATAAATGAATATGAGAGGGTGGCAGGACGGCCTCTCTCACCCTCCTTATTCATGCGCCACATTAGTCTTTTTGAATGGGAACACTGTCTGGAGACATAGAACGGAATCTTGTCGATCTGGCAAGGAAAGGCGACCGGGCTGCGATGCGGCAGATCTATGACTGCTACTCCAGATATCTTTCGGCCACCTGTTCCCGTTATCTGCCTGACAGCGATGACCTGCGTGATGTCCTTCAGGACAGTTTCGTCAAGATCTTCTCGTCTTTGGGCAAATTTGACTACCGTGGCGAGGGCTCGCTCAAGGCCTGGATGCGGCAGATATCTGTCAACGAGGCGTTGAAACTGATACGGAAGCGCAAGCGCTCCGACACGGTGGAGTACAAGTGGGATCTTCCGGACAAGGAGCAGGAGGAGGAACCGGATGTGGGAAATGTCCCTTCCGCCGTGATACAGAAGATGATACAGGCTCTGCCGGAAGGTTACAGGACGGTCTTGAACCTTTATGCCTTTGAGGAGAAGAGCCATAAGGAGATAGCGCAATTGCTGGGAATCACGGAGAGTACCTCGGCCTCGCAGCTTCACAGAGCTAGGGCGATTCTTGCAAGACAGATTAAGGACTACAAAAAAAGAACGGAGAAATCATGATGGAAGATAAGGATTGGCTGAAAGGCCTTCAAAACAAGATGAAGGACTACGAGGAGCCCGCGCCGGAAGGATTGTGGGAGGACATCGAGTCTTCGGTCTTCCTGCAGAGGAAACGCCGCGTGGTGGCATTGCCGATCCTGTGGCGCACGGCAGCCGTGGCCGCTGTTGTGGCTCTCGGTGTCTTCGCCGGACTCCGTCTTACAGATCCCGGTAATGGCGAACCGGACAAGGCACAGGAGATCCTGGCTTCCGGCACACCTTCTTCAGTCATTTCGGAAGGAGGCCAGGATGATCCTGTGGAAATCGTCGGGCCTGTGTCCCGGGAAAATGGTCACAAGCCTCTTCTTGCCGAGGCAGTCCCGTCACGCGGCCGATCGGCACAAAGAACTTCCATGAGACTTGCCGTGGGTCAGAGTCCGGAGCAAAAACTGACTGCCGAACAAGAGCCGGAGGCGGTTACTCGGCAGCAGGAAGTGAATGAATATATTCCTGAATCATTTGCCCCTGAATCGGTTGTGTCCGAGTCAGCCGCTCCTGCGAAGGCCACTCCTGAGGAAGTTGCCTCTGAGGCCATTACGGAACCCGTAAAACCGGTGGAGAAGACCGTGACCGTGACGACCGGCCATGACGACGAGGATTGGTCCGGGTATATTTCCGCGTCAAATGAACCGCGTGCTTTCAGGCGCAAGGCCGCCACTTTGGATCTGTCATTCTCTGAGGGGGCTATGGGAAGCGTGGATGAGAGTTCCTTCGACCTCCAGATGTACTACCGTGGCTCGGCTCCGGCATCGGCGCCAGGGCTTATCGGTAATCCTGGTGATGGTCAGGATGGCGTAGACAGGCTCCAGACCCGTGGACTTGCTCCGATGGGGATAAAGAGTCCCTCAATGGTCACTTCCAAGTCCGACCATCGCCGCCCGGTCCGTATGGCACTCACAGCCAACGTGCCGATCTCCGGAAAGCTCGGCCTTGAGAGCGGCCTGATGCTCACTACCCTTCGCAGCACTTTCTCGGCTGAGGCGGGGCAGACTTTGACGGAAACCGAGCAGACTTTGCGCTACATCGGCGTGCCGTTGAACCTGACAGCCTCGTTGTTCGACTCAAGATGGTTCTCCCTCTACCTTGGAGGCGGTGGCATGGTTGAGAAATGTGTGTCCGGCAAGTCTGTCACAACCGAGACTCTGGCTGGTGTAAGGCAGGGCGATGGTGTTCGCAAAAGCTTTACCGTCAAGCCTTTGATGTGGTCGCTGAACGCTTCCGCCGGTCTCCAGGCGAATCTCACCAAACGTTTAGGCGTGTATGTTGAACCGGGTCTGAGCTATCACTTCGACGACAAATCCGATTACCAGACCGTCTACAGAGACCGCCCTCTTGACTTCAGCCTAACCTTCGGAGCCAGATTCTCCCTAAGATAGCCTACCAGCCCAGCCCCGTTCCGTCCATCGAACCGGCCATTCTGTGGAGAAGTTCCCAGACAAAGCCGTTCTGTCCACCGAACCGGCCATTCCGTGGAGAAGTCCCCAGACAAAGCCGTTCCGTCCACCGAACCGGCCATTCTGTGGAGAAGTCCCCAGACAAAGCCGTTCCGTCCACCGAACCGCCATTCAGTGGAGAAGTCCCCAGACAAAGCCGTTCTGTCCACCGAACCGGCCATTCCGTGGAGAAGTTCCCTGACAAGGCCGTTCTGTCCACTGAACCGGCCATTCCGTGGAGAAGTTCCCTGACAAGGCCGTTCCGTCCACCGAACCGGCCATTCTGTGGAGAAGTTCCCAGGCAAAGCCGTTCTGTCCACCGAACCGGCCATTCCGTGGAGGAACGTCCAACAAGACTTCTCTGTGGCTCTACTTTTCCTGGACCGTCTCGTCCCTGGGAAAGAGCTTGTTTTTAATTTCCAGATAAACAAATCAAAACTGCTTCTATTTTTCTTATTGATGTTGATAATTGCAAACAGAGAGTTTGTTAAATAAATTTGGTTTATGTTATAAACTTGTTTATATTTGCAAAGAGCTTATGGCGTATGCGCAGCGTCAGATGGCTCCAACGGATTATAAATCAATAAGAAAATCAAAATTATGGAACAGAGTTCACAAATGAGTGCGGAACAAAGCCTCAAACTCATTAATGAGACCTTACGCGACAGTCGTCTGGTCATTACGAAAAGATCGGGAAGTCATTTCATTCTCTGGGGCGCTATTCTCACGCTGATCGCCCTTGCCGTGTACTTCCTTTGGAGGTCAAGCGGCAATCCGGCCTGGAATTTACTGTGGTTCGCCATGCCGGCTATAGGGTATCCGCTCGCTGTGGTACTGGACAAGGACGCAGAATGTGTCCCGTCCAATCTGATCAGCAATCTCCTTGGGTGGACATGGGGAGCGTTCGGAGCGTTTGCCGTGACAGTCAGTCTCTGTGCGTTGCTGTTTGCCCCGATGAACCTGACCTTGGTCATTATCCTCCTTTTCGGCTTTGCGGAGAGCATCTCAGGGATGATCCTCAAAAACCTGCCGATTGTCATCGCCGGATTTCTCACCGGTGTCCTTGGTGTCATAGCGGCAGTGAAACTTTCCGGAGATTGCAGCCAAATGTTGCTTTTTGTCTTAGCTGGAGTGATCCTGGCGCTTACGGGAGTGTGTGTGAAATGCTTAAGGAAATAGTCGATGTTCAAAAAACTCAACCCGCTTCTGCACTCGGAGCTGAGGCTTGCCGTGATGTCGATTCTCGTGGGGGTGGACGAAGCGGATTTCGTCTACATCCGTAAACAGACGGGAGCGACGGCCGGCAACCTTAGTGTCCAGCTTGACAAACTGAGCGAGGCGGGCTACATAGCGGTGGAAAAGGGATTCAAAGGCAAGAAGCCATGCACGACATGCCGTGTCACAGAAGCTGGAATCTCCGCATTCTCCGAATATGTCGCCGCCTTGATGGACTACATCACGTAGTCTCCTCAACTTTCGTGCGTCTTCGCGCGTACCTTCTGCCATAGAAGTATTGACTTCTTTCCGCAAACAGCCAGATGGCTTTCATCCTGAAGCCCGTGGAGAAGGACTGTGTGTGCCTCGTGAGCGGAAAGCGGCATATTGCTCACGAAAGGACTGAGATGAGTGTTCTCGTGAGCGGAAAGCGGCATTTTGCTCACGAGGTGTCGAAGATGAGTGTTTTCGTGAGCGGAAAGCGGCATATTGCTCACGAGAGCGTTGATTAGGGGACTCTCGTGAGCAATCTAGGCCTATCTGCGCACGAGAGCCTTCTGTTGGTGCCCCAGACCTCCAGATGTGAAAAAACACTCGCACCTGGAACTTTAGCGGCTTGATAACCAGAGAATTGCTCTTTTATGTGCGAATATGCTCGCGCATCTGGAAGTTGGTGTGATACGGAGGAAGATAGTCAACAGGTATATGACATCCTATAATTTACTCGGTAATTTTGCAAAAATTACCGATACTTTCTTTGTTTACAATGGCCAATGGAGCCCCGCTTACTCCTGATTGCGATGTCCATACATAAGCATTGAGACTCAACCCTTGAATTTACCGATCATTTCTTTTGCGAAAAATCCGGCAAAAATGTAAGTTTGCAGGACCAAATCTATGAACGAGATGAAACAATTGTATATAGCCTTGTTTTTATTGATGTCCGCATTGGTGATGTCCTGCGGAGATCGGGAGACGGAACGTCTGCTTGATGATGTGGACTCGTACATCCGTGAGTTCCCTGACAGTGCGCTGAAAGTCCTGCGCGATGTGGATCCCCGGAACCTGAACACCAACCGGCTTCGTGCGCAATATTCCCTGCTGCACGCTATGGCGTTGGATAAGAATTACATTGACACCACTGATATATCGGTCGTGATGCCCGCTGTGGATTACTACAAACGACACGGTAACGCTGATGAAAAGCTTCGGGCATATTTCTATCTTGGCCGCATCTATCAGAACGACGGCAAGTTGGATAAGGCGGCGGTGGCGTATTCATTGGCGGAGGAAGCGGCGGAAGACGCAAATGATGAAGTCCAAAAAGGGCTTCTTTATATGAATTTCAGCTTCATATATAATAAGGTACACAATACGAACAAGGAACTTGAATATGCGCGGAAAGGTCTGGCCAGCTATCAGGAAGTCAATGATACAAGTCATATTAACTTGGCGTATGGTGATCTGGCACTCGCTTACCACAGTAAATTAGATTGGCGAAAGGCTGATTCTTTGTATAGTCTTGGAATCGAGAAGGCTAAATATGACTCATTGGTGGAAATTAATCTCCTTTCCAATTATGCCAAAATGAAGATGATTCAATCGGAACCAGATCCGCAAGGTGCGATTGATTTGTTGGATCGGATGTATAGGGACTATCACCAACCTTTATCCATAATGGACTATGGCGTTTATGCTTATGCATTGGAACTTATAGGAAGTAAAGATGCTTGCGATCAAATTCTTTGTCAGTTGGAAAATTTGGATAGTCGGCATAAGGAGGGTGCTTTGAATTGGTTGTATCGTATATATATGAATAGGAGTGATTATAAGAATGCTTTGGATTATGTGTTGGCGACAATAAAGCAAAATAATAATGACATTGATTCACTCTTAGCCGTTCCAGTTTCCGAAGGCCTTAAGAACCATTTTATGTCGGTTGCTTATGAGAACCGTGCAAGAAGTCAGCGAATAGCGATGATTTCGGTATCTTTTATTACCGTTATGATTCTGTTGTTCATAATATTATATCTGCGCCAAAGACTTTTGCGGATGAAAGAACGAGAGAGTGAGAACCGTATGTCGCTTTTGTTGAAGGAATCCAACGATGTCTTGGAACGTGAAAAACAGGAATTGAAATCCAAAAATTCGGAATATGAGGAAGAACGTGTCAAACTTCGCAAATCTTTCGCCACTATCTATAAAGACCGTTTTGCCACGATAGGGGAACTTTGCAAGGCGTTTTTTGATTCAAAAGGAAGAAAAGATCAGAAAGATATAATCTACTATCGTGTGGAAAGGTTGATTGCTGGTGTTTCGGATGATAGTAAGCTCCACGCAAAGTTTGAGGCTCAGATCAATCGTGAGCTGGATGGCATAATCACTCATCTGAAAAACGACATTGGTGAACTTGACAAGTTGGATGAGCGTTTCATCTGCTACATCATCGCCGGGTTTGACACGCAGACCATCTCGTCCATCCTTGACTTGTCCGTGCCAAACATCTACACCAAAAAATCCCGTCTCCGTGAGCGCATCAAGAAGATGGATTCCCCCTACAAGGATGATTATCTTCAGATGATATAGTCACTTTTTCTTACAAGCCATTTAAGAATATAGCAACAGATCGCGCATACATCGCTGCCTAAGGGCGATTTTCATCAGACCGTCTTAATGTGTAAGATTTTTGTCTTACATATTAATTTGCGGTGTAATAAAATGCATTGATTATTAACGACTTGTGCGATGGCTTCCCAAAGGCTGATGTAAGGGGATAATAGAGGCTGAAATAGCGATTTCTGGCGAAAAACAGCATATATTTACACAAACTAACACACACATTATATATGATGAAAAGAGTTTATATTTTAGCACTGCTGTTATTAAGCGTATTAGTTGTTCCTGCTCTATCAGTATCAGGGGAGGACGGTCCTGTTATTATTGTAATAAAGGATTTGGGCACTAAATCAAATCAACCACATAGGGTACCAGCAAAGATCCCTTTTGAGTGCCATTATGATTCTGGGTTGGGAAATGTTGTGGTGATGTTTGCGAATCCTATCGGCGAGGTCTATGTTGACATCGATAATCGGACTACGGGAGAACATATTGATGTATTGGTCTCTTCAGATGCGGGTGTTCAGGTGATTCCGTGTCCTGGTGCAAAAGGCTTCTGCACCATAACTTTCTCTTTGTCAAACGGAAGACAATATTATGGAGAGTTTAATCTGTAAAGTTAACTTCTTCACAATGACTATTGTATAATTATAATTTTGTATTGTTATGAAATCTTTAACTAAGTACATTTACACTTTGACTGGGCTTGCAGCAATGCTACTGTTGTCTTGTTCAAAAGAGGATCGTTATCTGTGTTCTGATAACGATCCTACACCTTTGACAACACGATCTGTTGTAAGTTTGGATTCTTTGAATTCGGGTGAGTTGGTCCTGTTGGAAGAGACTGAAGAGTTGTTGAAGTTGAAAAATCTGATGGCGAGAAAACGTTCATCCAATGTTGGCGCGATGGCCGTTGGCGTTTCTGATGTTGATGAGTTTTTTGCATCGAATATGAATGCGATTAGCGGAATGTCCGTTAATATTTCAGTACGTTCAACATCAAGTGGCTCATCGACTACAAAAAAATACCTGAAATGTTCAGGTAATGGAAAAGAAGTGACATTGGATGAATTGTCTGAATCGGACGAAAGTAAATTCTACTTGAAAATTCTTCCAGCATCCTCTGGAATACCATATCTTATCTATTCAAATAAGTCAAGAACTCCTTTATGCGTGGGACACTATTCAAATTCGCCTGATGATAAGATTTTGATGTCAGCAGCTGAAGACTCAGAGTCTCTGTACTCATCCAGCTGGGATCTTATCCCTTCATCTTACTATAAAGGTTATTTTTCTATTCAAAGTGAATCATATTTTGGTCAATCAGATCCTGATAATCCTTGGTCTGTATTTAACTATGTCCTTGAAGCAAAGTCGAACAATAAATTAGGCTATGGACAACGTGTGGCGAATAAACCACAACAGGAATTTCTGATAAAACCTATTACTAAATTTGATGTTAAAAGTATTGAGTATGATTTGGCTAATGCAACTGTGACTAGCGGTACAATGATCCAGCACTCTTCAACGGCTGTTAATACTAAGGAATATTCTGATAATGTTAAAATTGATATGACGGTTAGTGGCGATGAGACATCTGTCTATTATGAGACACCAGGAACATTATCCATTGACATAGAAAGCGGAACACGGCGGTTTCAACGGCCTGTTCCAATTGCCGGGCGGGCTGTGATTCCAGAAGGAACTCAATCGGATGCTACATATTCAAGAATTATGCAGAAACATCGTATTTCTTGGGCATACTCTACATCTATAGAAATGAAACCAAGGTGTTTGCTTGAACTGACAACCAAGTTCAGGACATTTGTCCTTAATGTGCCGTATGTGGTTACCGCTGTTCGTCATAGAGAGGGCGGTAGAATTAGCGGTGGTAGCGGTCGTAGTCGAGGTAGTGGTGGTCGTGTCGAGGTCGAAGAACCAGAAGTTAAAGTTCGCGGGAATTGGAGGGGATATGCAATAGCAAATCCTGAATATAGTCGGCCTATTAATGAGCCTCGCTTTTTTGATTTGGACACGGGTGATGAACTGAATTATTCATTGGTATATAATGAAAATCATAATTCATATGAGGTTAAGTAGTATGAAGGTACGCATCGGTTACATTGCTTCCCTGATTATCTTGGTGTCAGGCTGTGTAGATAATAATGATTTGGCGGAGGAATTTCCTTCAGGAAATAGAGATATTGTCATTGTTCAAGAAAGAGATCCTAAATTGCCAGTAAAGAGCGTAAATCAACCTGTCGTGACAGATGGTGATAAGGTTATTTCAAGGTCGTCAGATGAAAATGGTGCTATTATCGGAAATTCAGACGAATTGCTCGGATATTCATATGCTGTTGGTAATTCTATTTTAGGGGATTATGCGAACGTTCGATATCCCGTGGTCAACATTGGTAAGGTGAAAGAATTTGGAACTGATTATGTAAGTTCAAAAGCACTTAAATATTACAATCTTGAACGGTTTTCATACTCAAATTTCGATTCTTATGAGAATAAGTTATCTCGGACTGACAAGATTGCTACAGGCTTAAATCTTAATATTGGTTTGTTTAAAGTTGGACGTAAAGGAACAACTGAAAGTTTGTTTAAATCATCGATTACTTCTTCTCGTAACGTTGTTTATGGAGAACTCAGTATGACATATTACAACTCATCGTTTTCACTTCTTGCAACTAATAGAAAATTTTATGCACGTGAGTGTTTGTCGCCGGTTTTTCAAAAAAATCTTTATTCGGCAACGATTGGCGATATATTGAATACTTATGGAGATTTTATACTTACAGGGTATATGACAGGAGGAAAGGCATTTGCTCTTTATGCTGGATTAGGTGAAGAAAACGCTAGTTCTACATCTAATGAAGATAAGATGGATGAAGATATCAGCTGTTCAGTATCTTGGAAAAATAATTCCGCAAGTGCATCCTGCAATTTTGGGAATAGTAATGCTAGTTCTGAGTCGAGCGTATATAAGACATCGAATACTCAAACAAAGCTATGGATTTATGGTGGGAGACCTGTCGGACTTGCGATGAGTGGAGCTGCTGATTTGAAAAATGTTAATTTTAACCTTGATTCTTGGGTTGAGTCCTTGTCTGATCAGAATACTCATACAATCATCGATTTGGCTAAAAATGGAATATATCCTTTATCTGCTTTTATATTGGAGGAAAACTTTAGACGAAGAATGGAAAATACGTCTTTAGGTTTTCTTGCCAAAAATACAAGATTTATTACCCCCTATATTGAGATAACACGTGTGTTTGAGCGATATAGTAAGACTTCAGGAGAAGCTCTTTATGATATCGCGGCAGTTTTGACTACAAGACAGGGCGATAAGATTGTATTACGTTCCAGAGATGCTTCAACAGTGACAGACGATGAATTGTCACGAAATGAGAGTGCCTCTGTTTTTAAAGATAAAGCGGCAATGATTGCACAAGAAAAACAGGCGTATTATGACCTTGCTATACGGATCAACCCTATAACTCGTTTGAATCCCTGTATGGGAGATCCGTTAAGTTTTGATTTGGGAGTAGTTGATGAGTCTGAAATGTTAGTGCACTCAAATCCTCGTTCGGGAATTCACTACATATATGATAAAACAAATAAAATCGCATTTTCATATTTAGTGGATACTATTGACGAAGACTGGATTTTAGATGACTATGGTATAAGAGATTGGGTGGAGTCGTTGCCGACAAAATCAATTTCATTGGCGACAATCGCAAATTCATATAAAATCATTGGTTTGTGATGAGGACAATATTTAAGATAATATCATTGATGATGCTGATGATATTATTTAGCTGCCACGAGGTGGAAGAACAACATCTGAATTTTAATCAGACTATATGGAACGCTACCAAAACTTGGTTTGATGATAATGACCGTGTCGTCGGCTCCTCTACATCTGTTCTGGAGTTTTTAACGGAGAGTAAAGGTCAGGAAATATATCAAGATGATAATGGTGAGAGTCATTCTCTTGATTTTAAATACAGGATTGATGGCTCTATAATCCATTTTGTCGATGGATTGGTCGGAGGTGATTGGTTTATCTTGGAGCAAACAGATAAACAATTGGTTTTGCAATCTTATAAGCCCCATAGATATATAATGACAATGGTTAGGGTTTATTGATGGGTCTAAGGTGTTGATGGCCAGTTGTTTAGTTTGGATGGAATGAGGGGGGTGAATTTCTTCGGATATGTAACTTGCTTAGAATTAGGGAACTATATCTATCAAAAGTGAGACTTTTTTTGTATAACCAACATCTCTACCGAACTTTGCGGTTGGAAAAAAATGTATTGTTATGAACCATATGACCGTATTAAAGTTTATCTTGACAGTGTCTGTTATTGGAATCAGTCTGGTGTCCTGCTCGAATGAGCGTGATGCCCTGACTGATTTTGAAAGACTTGAGGATAAGCTGTGTGGAGAATATTCTTTGACAGACATTTATTGGACTGGGCCTATTGTTGATTTGGATCAGGATGGCATAGGCAGAAGTGATTTGAAGGAAGAGTTCAAGAATATTCCCGGCTACGTTGAATCTTGGGGAAAGGCTGATGTTTCAACGCAGGGTGATGATGATAAGCTGCTCTTCAAGATAGTGATCCCGGATTATGTTACTCTTGAAAATGAGGGTAAATATGTCTTGTCCTCTGTTCGCTATCAAGGAATTGACATAGAAGGGGAATGGCGTGGTGGAGGGGAGAATCCTAAGCTTTCGGCAGAAACCTTTGAGCTTGCGCCGGAGACCTCTATGGATGTGGCATATATTGTCCACTCTATGAAACAGGCTGACATTTATGATTTTGGTGATGGATCTTTTGTGTGCAGGTCTGAATGTTCTTTATTAGATAAGGCTAATGGGACTCTGGTCGAGGGCACTATCCTCTATTCATTCAGAAGGGATTAGAACTTTTAAGGACGGGGTGACTTAAGATATAGCCTGAGGAGCGGAAACAGGCAATATCGCTCCAGTCGAGGGTAAAATGGCATACGACGGCGGCATTATACCATTATAATGCCGCCGTCGTTGTCGGTGAAGGTTGCCGAGGATCCTGCGATCAGCAGATAGGAGTGCCTCGGAGGAGAACCTTGGCGATGAACGGGGTCTGGTGGCAGTACGGGATGTAGGCGAGGGACGGGACGGGCTTGGTGACGATAAGGTTGGCGAGTTTGCCGACGGTCACAGAGCCGAGATCCTCGGCGACACCCATCGCGTAGGCGGAGTTGAGGGTGCAGGCGTTGAAGGACTGGGCAGGGGTAAGGCGCATTCTGATGCAGCCGAGAGCCATCACGAAACGCATGTCGCCGGAAGGTGAGGATCCCGGATTGTAGTCCGAGGCCAGGGCTATGCCCAGACCTGCGCTGACATATTCCTTGGCCCTGCCGTAGGGGATGCCGAGGAAGAATGAGGAGCCGGGGAGCATCGTCGGCATCGTGCGGGAGTCTCTAAGTGCCTCGATCTCAGCGTCTGTCGTGCGCTCAAGGTGATCGACCGAAAGAGCGTTATGCTTCACGGCCACCTGCACGCCGCCAGAGCAGGCAAGCTCGTTGGCGTGGATTTTCGGAATGAGACCGTAACGCTCACCGGCGGAAAGAATTCGATCCGTTTCAGCGACCGTGAAGAATCCCTCGTCGCAGAACACATCGACATATTCAGCAAGCCCTTCGGCGGCGACGGCAGGAATCATCTCCTCGCAGACGAGGTTGACATATTCATTCTGCCGGCCTTTGAAGGCTCTGCCGACGGCGTGCGCCCCGAGGAAGGTCGCCTTGATGGTGGCGGGGGAGTCCTTTTTGACGCGGCGGATCACCCGCAGCATCTTCAGCTCGTCCTCAAGGGTCAGGCCGTAGCCGCTCTTGATCTCGATGGCGCCGGTTCCTTTGGCGATCATCTCCCGCACGCGCGCCATTGTCTGTGAATATAATTCCTCTTCGCTCGTGCGGTGGAGCAGATCGGCGGAGTTGAGGATTCCGCCTCCACGGGAGGCTATCTCCTCGTAGCTCAGGCCGTTGATCTTGTCGATGAACTCCTGCTCACGGGTTCCGGCGTAGCAGATGTGCGTGTGAGAGTCGCAGAAGGCCGGTATCACCATACCGCCCTCTGCGTCAATCACATCATCCTTCGGGCTGGCCGCCGGACAATCGGACATGTTCCCGAAACCAGAGATTCGTTCGCCCTCGATCGTGAGGTAAGCGTCCCGCAAGGAGCCGACCTCGTCCATCTCGGCGCCTTGCTTGCGCAGAACGCCTTCAGGAACGATTCCGACCAGTTCGCCGATGTGGGTGATTATGGTCATCTTATGAACTCGATAGATTTCTGGATGAGCGGGTGCATATAGACATCATCGCTGATGAACGGCACGACCTTGCGGTAGTCACTGAATATGCCTTCGATGGCCTCCGAGGACTTGTTGCCGGCGATCTGGTGCCTGAAGTCGAGCGCCTGTGCGGCGTTGAACAGCTCTATGGCAAGCACTTCCTCGCAGTTGTCGATGACGCGCACAAGTTTCGTCGCGGCGTTGGAACCCATGCTGACGTGATCCTCCTGACCCTGTGAGGATGGGATGGAGTCCACTGACGCCGGCCAGCAGAGTCCTTTGTTCTGGCTCACGATCGAGGCCGCCGTGTACTGCGGAATCATGAAGCCGCTGTTGAGTCCCGGCGTGGCGACAAGGAATTTCGGCAGACCACGCTGGCCGGAAATCAATCTGTATATTCGTCTTTCAGAGATGTTTGCGAGTTCGGACATGGCGATCGCCAGGGCATCCATCGGGATGGCGATAGGCTCTCCGTGGAAGTTGCCGGCGGAGATGATCATGTCCTCGTCAGGGAAGACGTTCGGATTGTCCGTCGCGCTGTTGATCTCGTTCTCGATCACCGACTCGACGTAGCGGATGCTGTCCTTGACCGCGCCGTGTACCTGAGGGATGCAGCGGAATGAATATGGATCCTGAACATGTTCCTTGTGGTTCCTGATCAGCTCGCTGCCATCCAGCAGGGTCATGAATCTGGCCGCGGTGTCGATCTGTCCCTTGTGCGGACGAAGCTGGTGGGTCAGAGGCAGGAACGGCTCGACGCGGCCGTCATATGCCTCAAGGGACATCGCGCCGATCCTGTCGGCCCATTCGGAAAGCCTGTGGCACTGGATGAGCGACCAGATGGCGTGGGCGCTCATGAACTGGGTTCCGTTCAGAAGAGCTAGACCCTCCTTGGACTGAAGGCTGATAGGTTCCCAGCCCATCTCGTCCCAGACCTCCTTGCTTGGTCTGACCTTACCCTTGTAGAGAACCTCTCCGAGACCGATCAGTGGTAGGCTGAGGTGGGCGAGGGGGGCGAGGTCGCCGGAAGCGCCGAGGGATCCCTGCTGGTAGACTACCGGGAGAATGTCGTTGTTGAACATGTCCAGGAGCCTCTGGACTGTAATCAGCTGCGCTCCGGAATGACCGTAGGAAAGGGACTGGGCCTTAAGCAGGAGCATCAGCCTCACGATCTGCGGGCGTACAGTCTCGCCGGTTCCGCAGGCGTGGGACATCACCAGATTGTGCTGGAGCTGCGAGAGCTGGTCGGCAGGGATGGTCACGTTGCACAGGGAACCGAATCCGGTGGTGACTCCATAGACCGGGCGACCGATGTCCTCCATCTTGCTGTCCAGGTACTTACGGCATTTCTCGATGGCCGCCACGGCCTCCGGGCCGAGTTCGACCCTCTCGTGGTTCTCAATTATCTCCTTAAGCCTTCCAAGGCTCAGATGTTCGTGTGAGATGATGTGTGTCATAGTTCCTCAATCGCTTTTCTGACAATGTTTTCGTCTGTGTGGTTCGCAACTGTCACCGTAAGTTCCGGTGTGCGTTCCATTTCCCTCAGGATGGCATGTTCCGCGCCTTCGTTGCGCGCCCAGCTGCGGCGGGCTATTCCGTTGTTCACGTCCCAGAACAGCATCTGGGTGATGTGCCTGTCCGAATCAGCCGATCCGTCGATCACCATGCCGAAGCCTCCGTTGATGACCTCGCCCCAGCCGACTCCGCCTCCGTTGTGGATGGAAACCCAGGTGGCTCCCCGGAAACCGTCACCGATGACGTTCTGGATGGCCATGTCGGCGGTGAACCGGGATCCGTCGTAGATGTTGGATGTCTCGCGGAACGGGGAGTCTGTGCCGGAAACGTCGTGATGGTCGCGGCCAAGCACGATCGGCGCGGAAATCTCACCCTTGCGGATGGCCTTGTTGAAGGCCAGGGCGATCTTGGTCCTGCCCTCGCAGTCGGCGTAGAGGATGCGGGCCTGCGAACCGACCACCAGATTGTTCCTGCCGGCTTCCTCTATCCAATGAATATTGTCGTTCAGCTGTCCCTGAATCTCTTCCGGAGCCGTTTCCAATTCCTTTTTAAGAATATTCACGGCGATCTCGTCGGACTTGGCGAGGTCTTCCGGTCTCTCGCTCATGCAGACCCAGCGGAACGGGCCGAAACCGTAGTCGAAGTAGAGCGGTCCCATGATGTCCTGGACGTAGGACGGGTAACGGAAGGTGCCGTCTGCCTTTAATATGTCCGCTCCGGCCCTTGAGGATTCCAGCAGGAAGGCGTTGCCGTAGTCAAAAAAGTACATTCCCTTGGCTGCCAGCTCGTTGATGGCGGCGACGTGCCTCCTCAACGACGCGCGTACCGCCTCACGGAACTTCTCCGGCTCCTCGGCCATCATCTTGACGGACTCCTCAAATGTCTGTCCGACAGGATAGTAGCCTCCCGCCCACGGGTTGTGGAGCGAGGTCTGGTCCGAGCCGAGATCCACAGGAATATTCTCGGCCGCGAGTCTCTCCCAGAGATCCACGACGTTGCCCACATAGGCCAGCGAGACGGTCTCCTTGTTCTCCATCGCCTTTCGGATGCGCGGGATAAGTTCGTCCAGATTCTCGTGCAGCTCATCGACCCAGCCTTGGTCGTAACGCTTGCGGGCGGCGAGCGGATTGATCTCGGCTGTGACGCTCACGACCCCGGCGATGTTTCCGGCCTTAGGCTGCGCTCCCGACATTCCGCCCAGGCCGGCTGTCACGAATAGCATTCCCTTCATATTCTCCCTCGTCCCTGCGATGCCTCTGGCTTTCAGTTGCTTGCGTGCCGCGTTCATCACCGTGATTGTCGTTCCGTGCACGATGCCTTGAGGGCCGATGTACATGTACGATCCGGCAGTCATCTGGCCGTACTGTGACACTCCCAATGCGTTGAACCTCTCCCAGTCATCCTGCTTCGAATAGTTCGGGATGACCATTCCGTTGGTCACAACGACTCTCGGCGCGTCCTTGTGGCTCGGGAAGAGTCCCATCGGATGGCCGGAGTACATCGAGAGTGTCTGCTCGTCGGTCATCTCGGCCAAGTACTTCATCGTCAGCCGGTACTGCGCCCAGTTCTGGAATATGGCTCCGTTGCCTCCGTAGATGATGAGCTCGTGCGGATGCTGCGCCACCCTCGGATCCAGATTGTTCTGGATCATCGCCATAATGGCAGCGGCCTGGCGGCTCCGGCAAGGATATTCATCGATCGGTCTGGCGTACATGTCGTAGGACGGGCGGAAACGGTACATATAGATGCGGCCGTAGTCCTTCAGCTCCTGGGCGAACTCCGGTGCCAGTTCAGCGTGGAACTTGGCCGGGAAATATCTCAGCGCGTTCTTCAGCGCCAGCACTTTCTCTTCGGCTGTGAGGATGTCCTTGCGCTTAGGGGCGTGGTTTATGGTCTTGTCGTAAGGTTTCGGCTCCGGGAGCCTGTCCTGCGGGATGCCCGCAAGTATCTCTTCCTGAAACTTATCCATTGATCTTCGAGTTTACGATGTCCAGAATCTCTTTCTCTTCCACAACTGCCTTCGCCGCGATCTCATCGGCCTCCGCAACGAGTTCGGCGGCCTTGGCCTTGTCGCTCAGGGAAGCGGCGTTGATCTTCACGTTGAGTTGCGCTCCGAGAACCGCGCTTCGTGCCGCCAAAGCTCCCACTCCGGCGTCTGAAACGGAGTTTGGGTTTCCGGTCTCGGCCATCGCCCTTGTGATCTCGAAGGCCTTGAACGAGGCTTTCATCGTGCGCAGAGGCACCTGTGTGGCGTATAGAGTGGCCTTTTCGATTGCCTCAGAACGTGCAGCTTTCTCCTCATCCGTTCCCTTAGGAAGCCCGAACGCGGCCATAATCTTGTCGAACGCCGCGGTGTCCTCATCGACGAGGCTTACCAGCTCCCGCATTACGGCGTGTCCCTTCTCGGCCCAGTCGGAGAACTCCTTCCAGCGGTCATCCCAGCCTCTCTTGTGGGCTGAAAGATTGGCGACCATCGTGCCGAGGGCCGCTCCTAGGGCTCCCATATAGGCGGAGATCGATCCGCCGCCCGGGGCAGGAGATTCGGATGCCGTCTCCTCGGCGAATCCCTTTAGCGTCATTCTGATGAGCCTCTCCTTAATGGCCATCTGCTCAGGATCTTCCATAAGATATTCAATGACCTTCTCGTGCGGGTTGAACGGCTTGAGGTCGTCAAGGCTCATCGACTTGACTGCTATCTTCATTATTTCTTCGTCCGAGATTCCGAGCGAGCGCTCCTGCTTCTCAAGGTAGAACTTTCCGGCCTCCATCAGCACACGCTTCGGTACCAGTCCGACGATCTCGGCTCCGGTGACCCTGAGTCCTCTGGCGGCGGCGGCTCTGGAGACTTCCTCGTAGGCCACGTGCAGAGGTGTCGTCTTGATGTCGGTGATGTTCATCGAGACCTGAGCGATGCCATATTCATCAATGTACCAGCCGATCGCCTTGCACCCCTTGAGGGTTCCCGGCTGCCAGCGGTCCTTGCCGTTCTCGTCCTTGAGGACCTTTCCGGTCAGGCTTCCGCCCTCGCGCATCTTGCGTCCTTTCTCACGCACATCGAACGCGATCGCCATCGCGCGGCGGGTTGAGGTCGTGTTGAGATTATAGTTGACGGCCACAAGGAAGTCTCTGGCTCCCACATTGATAGCCCCGCTCTTCGCCACTGTCTCGTTATATTCCTTAGGCCCGAAGTCCGGTGCCTTGGCAGGATCGGCGATCTTCTCCGGCAGGGCTTCATATTCCCCGGCCCTGCAGACCGCGAGGTTCTTCCTTTCCGGCTTGAACGCCGCCGCCTCGTAGCAGTAGCAAGGGATGCCGAGCTCGTCGTAGATCCTTTTCGCCAGCCCGCGCGCCAGTTCCGCGCACTCTTCCAAAGTCGTCTCCGCGACCGGTACGAGCGGCAGCACATCGCACGCCCCCGACCGAGGGTGCGCCCCGTGGTGATGCCTCATGTCGATCACCTCGCCGGAACACTTGACTCCTTGGAAAGCCGCCTCCAGCACAGCTTCGGGGCTGCCCACGAAGGTCACGACAGTCCTGTTGGTCGCCTCGCCCGGATCCACGTCGAGCACCTTGACGCCCTCCTCGTTGCCGTTGACCGTCACCTTGGCCGAAGCGATGGCCTTAACGATCTGATCAATAACATTTTTGTCTCGCCCTTCACTGAAATTGGGCACGCATTCTATAATCTTTGCCATAGTGGTTATGTGTTTTTAATATGTGGCTATAAATTTATGAATAATTTACCAATATTCATTGCAAAACCGAAGGGAATCTTCCGATTCTCTTTTAAATATGAACAGAAAATGCGTTTTTCATGGTCGCTGAGCCTGTCGAAGCGACCGATGTCCCCGCCCGGTTCATTTGAACGGCTGCCTTTGGGCTATAATTGCCGGGTTATTCCGCCTTCCGCCAGCGGATGTAGGACTCGTTCCGGTAGGAACGGCGGTGCACGTTGATGCCGAATTCCAGGACTTCTCCTTCTTCAGGAATATATTCTTTACGCCATTGGGCATTGACATTTAAACTGACACAACAGCAAATAAAAACAACAAGATTCGCACACCATTGGGATACAACAATTCGATGCCGCTACTTTTGCCGGCATCGTTTGTATTCGCGTCTGACAACACCACATCGGCGAACGCCGATCTCCGGCCGCGTCTCTCGACCGGACTTGGCTCCTGTTTCTTTCTCATCTTTTCCGTTTTTGCGCGAAGGTATAACTCTTCTGCGCTCACGTCAAGATGGGGTTGCGGTGACGGTTACCCACTGAAAACCCGCAGTTCCGCAGAAACTCATCTTTTCGGAATTCCTGCTGTCCACTGCACGGGGTCATCGCTCCGCACAGCGTCTGAACAATCGCCAATGTCACCTTCAGGTTTTGCCAACTGAAATTCATTTCACATATTTGTTTATCACGCTGACGGTGTTATGATAAGTCTCCAGTCACCGTTGCCGGCGGAGCGCTGGATGTACCCTTTGGAAACAAGCTGCCTGATGTGCTTGTTGACTGCGGCAACATTTACCCCCGCCTCCTCTGATAATCTTGCAATGGTTATGTCTGGACTTGCATACATCAGATTGAGAATCCTGCTGGTAGTGTTTGTTCGGAATGTGACCCGCTCACCATCAAACCACCAAACATTTTCGCCTCGTTCCGTAAGGAAGCGAATATTGAATGACACCTCCTCCACAAACAGGTTTGTGAAGTAAGTGAGAAACTGCTGTATGCTTCGCTTAGATGCGTGAGCTCCCAATGAGGGGGTGGCTCCGACGGTCAAGTCTGTCTTGTGAAGAGCCTCAAGATATTCATTCTTCTTTCTGCTTCTCACAACAATCATAGGATAGCCGTGCCGCGAGAGGATGTAGTTGACCATCATCCTTGCTATGCGCCCGTTGCCGTCCTCGAAAGGGTGAATACGAATGTAACGATAGTGGAATATGGCCGCAAGCTCGATAGGTGTGAACTTGCCGGAGTGTTCCTCCCCGTTGTACCAATTCACAAGATCTGTCATCAATGCAGGTGTCTCTTCCGGCGACGCATACTCAAAACGGTCTCCGTAACGTGTGATGACACTGTTTGGGCGTGTCTTGTATTGGCCGGCGTGAATGACATAACTGCTGGTCTGCCCGCCGGGTAGATTGCGGTGTACCGTGTAGTCTTCTCGCAGGAGGGTCTTGTGCAAAGTCCGGATGAAGTTCTGTGTGAGTGGTATGTCTTTGAGCCCGGCCTCCTCGGTCATCATTTTCAGGCCAACATTGCTGGCGGTCATTTCCTGCACATCCTTGACTTCCGCTTCTCCGACTACCTTTCCGAAGAGGAGCAGAATCTCGGTCTGTCCATACGTGAGTGTGTTGCCCTCAATATGGTTGCTGTTATAGTTGAAATCAATTGTGAACCTCCGGCTCAACAATTCCCTGTCCCTGTCAGAAAGAGGTTGCAAGGCATTCCAACGGTTCATTATCGCCTCTACTTTATCCATATCATATTGCCTTTAATTTGCGAAATATCGTGTTTAAAGGTATATACCATCTACCTTTTGTCGCATTTGTTTGCAAATATACTCAAGTTTTTCAAAGAATATAAACAGTTTGAACCTAAATGCCTCCGATATGCGCGGCACCGGTCGCCGCTTTACGAGATTCCTTGCAGATCAAGTTTATAGATGGTATCCTTGTCAATGCGTTCGTTTTTGAGAAACATAAGCATATAGATTGGACAATACGTGACAGGACCTTTCACGGAAAGGTTGTCATTGCAGAAGACCATCTCGCTTTCTATTTCATAGTTAGGAACTTTCAGGACATTGTCCATAGCGCTGTGACGCTCGTAGTTTTTGCCGGATTTGATTTCGATCGGAAGAATCTTTTCTTTGTAGGTCACTACAAAATCCAACTCTCCCTGCTTCTTGTTGTTGAAGTAAGCCAGAGAGAAACCGTGGGCTGTCAATTCCTGCGCGGCGGCATTTTCGAATATCCCGCCATAGTTGACATTCATTTCGCCGCGAAGAAGTTTCAGCTGCAATCCATCTGAATATTGGCAGGCGAGGAGTCCGACATCGTTGAGGAACAACTTGAACAGATTTCTCTGCTCGGCCAGTTTCAAAGGATATTTTGGCTCCTCCACATTGTATGTCGGCAGGGCGACACCTGCGTTCCTAAGCCACAGGAAGCTGTTGCAGTACCGATTGAACTTGAAATTCTCATTGAGATTCTTGAGAATGAAGCGTTTGTTCTTCGAGTTCAGCTCCGAAGGAATCAAATCGAAGATGTCGTTCAGGTACAGTTTATCCCTTGGATCATATTTGGCGATATCCTTCTTGTAAAGTTTGATGATGGCTTTTTGTTCCTCTTCCACCAGACGCAGATTGTTGGTGTCAATATATTTGGAGACGGCGGCAGGCATTCCTCCGACCACCAGATAAAGCTGGAACACCTTCATCATCCTTTCGTGCACTATCCTGTCAACCGGAGTTCTGTTCCTGAAACTTTCCTCAAGCGTGCCAATGATAGTCGGAGCGACACCAACGGCAAGCGCAAATTCCTCAAAATCCAGCGGATACATATCGAATATGTCCATATATCCTACCGGCTCGCTTCGAAGATCCTTCAACTCGACACCAAGAAGCGATCCGCTCAGAGCATATCTGTAGCTTCCTTCTTCCACCAGGAATTTTATCAGAGTGACGATTTCCGGATATTCCTGCACTTCGTCAAAGAAGATAAGTGTCTTGCCGGGAATCATTTTCGTCTTGGCAAGCGCTGAAATCCTTAGTATCATCTCTTTAGCGTCCACCGCGCCGTCAAGAAAACCAATGGCGTTTCGGCTTTCGACAAAGTTGATCTCCACAGTGCTGTCGAAATTCTCCGCTCCGAACCTCCTTATGGCGAATGTTTTTCCCGTCTGCCTTGCCCCTGTGAGAAGCAACGCTTTGTTATGATTCTTGTAGAAACTTTCTATCTTATTGTCAATCTTGCGTTTAATCATCTTTTGTCCGCTTTTCCAAGGCAAAAATACATATTTATGTCCATTTTTCCAAGGTGAATAAGTGTATTTCTGTCCGATTATTCTATTTTTTAGGAATTCGATTGATGTCCATACTTTCCTTGATAATCTTAGATCCAAGGACAAATACCTTTGGACGACCATTAGAAAGTTGAACTTTACAAGTAATGACTGGTGTCCTTTTCCCTCCTACAGTCTCAATCCTTCGAGATGCAGATACTTTGACGCTTCTATCAATGCTTAAACAACCATCTTCGTTGAAAGGATTAAAGCCATCACCTGAAATGATGAGTTCCCTCTGTCTTTTAAGTTTTTCTGTGAGAACCGGTTTCATCGGAATCGTGATTCCTTCACTGGATTCTTGAATGGTGCGGTACGTCTCAACAAGTTCCGCATATTCCACCATGCTTGAATACAAGCCCCACGGAGTAGATAGGTTTTGAAGGTAATGCACATACTCATGGAGCATCACTCCAAAATCGTGTTCAGAGAGTGAATCAAAATCTCCCTGGAAACTAAATGGCAGCTTTATCTCCATAAAGGATGGTCTATAAGAGGCATAGGCCTGATGAAGTTGGTCAGGGTTTGCACCTCCATCTCTTTCCACCAAAATGGCAATATTATGAACCAATGATGTTGTATCCATCATAAATAATCATGCAAGGCTAACCGTTACATATCATCCAGGGAGAGGCTTGAGAGTACAATCTTGTTCTTTCTAGCCAGCTTCTCCTTGGAAGAGAAGTACGCAGTTTTCTCTTCAAGAAGCCCTTTGTTAAACTTCTCCGGATTGCGCTTCACCTCTATCACATCGAGTACATTCTCCTTCAGACGAAGGGCAACGATGTCCAGTTCAGCTTGCTGATGATGACCATCCTTGTCAATGTACCCTTTAGGGTCCCACCACCCTCCGATATCGCGGTATTCCATGCTCTCCACAAGCTTCAGCTTGAAGTATCTCTCAAGTACGTCACCAGAATATGTCTCATAATCATCTTCCATTATTCTGCGCAGCGCCGGGTACTGTCCAATTTCGATGAGTCGCTGGTTCTTCTCCACATAACGGAACCAGAAACGGAGGAAGATGTCGCTGATTTCGTACCTAACAGTCTGGGTCTTGGGCTTTGCCCAAATAGGTCTGACTTTCCGGATGAGGTCATAAGTGTCTTCCAGTTTTAATAGTTGCCCGCCTAGACTTTTTCCACCCAAGTAGTCTTCAATGGAAGCTTGGGTATTATACCCCAACGATATTGCCTGAAGGATCGAGAAGTACGTCGCATACTTCTTTCCAAATTCCTGGATGAGGAGTTTCCTGCCCTCTTCTATCAAGGGAGAATCCTCCTTGCAGATTTTTGCAATCATCTTCCCACAAGTCGTGGCCTTCACATCAATGAACAACTCCACATATTTCGGGATACCGCCAGTAAATGTATATAGTGCAAGAAGATCGTCGTTGGAATAACCCGGAGCGTTGTCCTCCATGATTTGTTTGAGGACTGAAGTGGGGAAAGCCTGCAGTTTGATGGTCGAATCCTGTCTCCCGTAAAGAGGTTCTTTCCTGTTTTTGAAGAGTTTCTCCATCAGGGAATAAACAGAACCGCTGACAACCATATTCACATGGCTCTCCTTCTGGTACTTGTCCCACCAGTTCTGAATATCGCTGTATATGGATGGATTGATCTCCAGGAAATTCTGAAATTCATCAAAGACAAGCGTGTATTTCCGGCGCGTTCCTTCCTCCATTAAGAAACGGAAGACATCACGGAAAGCACTCATCGGAGGGACGAATACCCCTATCTTCTCATGGAGCTCTTCGCAGAATTCCCCGCATAGGACTGATTCACTTTTTTTACCTACGAACAGATATACATAGGTTTCATCCTGATAGGCTTCCTTTATAAGAGTCGTCTTCCCTATACGTCTCCTTCCGGTGACAACAGTAAGTCGAGAATAACCATTGTACGATAGTTCCCTCATTTCGCGCAGTGTCTCCAACTGCTCTTCTCTGTCATAAAACCTCATTTCAATAAAATTTTACAGTCGTAAAATTTACGGCTGTTGCAAAGTTAGCAAAAAGAATCGAATACGCAAGAGTAAAGGTGAAAAAGAGATAGACGGCGGAGTATGTCTGCGGATTCTTCAAGGGAAACAAGAATCAGTCGACAATCCGGCTGCTCTTCCTTGAAGGCTTTCAACCCGTTCTTATGGCGGGTCTTCACTTCCTCGCTGGACTTGATCTCAATAGCAACCTTTGCGTCTCCGATAATGGCGTCGACTTCCTGGTCATTGTATGTGTGCAATAGGAGATTTTCTCACGGCGACGGTAATTAACGTGAGTTCGATGAAAATTAAATAATTGATTATTAAGAAAATAGCGAAAGTTTTTGTAAATTTGTTAGAGCAAATAAACTATTACAAACACT